>OBEQ012322019.1_pt1 | contig 59878 bp, 63 predicted proteins | sample 1670901 | NCBI WGS metagenome assembly OBEQ01 (sample SAMEA104232315, study PRJEB22302) | groundwater metagenome | biome: forest; feature: aquifer; material: groundwater | place: USA | collected 2011-08-07 | depth 5.4 m
CAAACGCTAACCATCACAAATCTGGAGCCGAAAGGCGGATTTGAACCGCCGACCTACTGATTACGAATCAGTTGCTCTACCCCTGAGCTACCGTGGCTAGGGTTGTCAGACCATCAGACGTCTTTCCATTCTTTTGACAGACCAGCAAAAGATAACCATTGTTAAGACTATCATCCATAAAACACTCAGCAGGATTTGCAACGAGAACTTCCCAACAAATAACGACCGTCCAATAAAAACAGGGTGTGCCAGGGGAAGGACCCAGGCCGCCTTTTGAACCCAATAAGGCAGGGCCTTGAGAGGGAAGAAGGTGCCGGAAAAGAGAAACATCGGTTCGAGGAAGAGCGTAATATAATAAGTAAAAAAATCGTAGTCCTTGGCAAAAGAAGTCATCAGCATCCCCAATGACGAAAATAAAAAGGCTTCTAGGATCAAAACGGGGACCAATCCAAGGGCCTGCCAAGAGCCAATCAAACCAAGACTGGCGACCGCCACAAACATAATACCTCCCGGCAAAAGACTCTTGGTGGCTCCCCACAAAATTTCACCGGCAATCACTTCGGAGATATTCACCGGAGTGACAGCAATCGAATGAAATGTCTTTTGAATCTCCATGCGCGTATAGGCGCTGTAGGTCGTTTCAAAGGAGGCGCTATGCATGACAGAGGAAGCAATCAGGGCCGGCGCTAAAAACTGTATATAGGGTATGCCCTCAATTGTTTTGATAAAAGCCCCGAGGCCATAACCCATCGCTAAAAAATAAAGCACCGGCTCGCCCATCGCCCCCACCAGACTTGTCCACCAGTAGCGCGTCCAGACAAGAAAGTCACGGTACCAGACCTTGAAGGCATATCGATTTATAGGAAATGACATGTTTAATCCCGCAAATACTTTCCCGTCAGTTTTAAAAAAAGGGCCTCAAGATTGGTGACTTCATATTTTTTTACAAGTTCTTTTGGATTTCCTTCATCAATAATTTTTCCAAAATCAATAATCACAATACGATCGCAAAGCTGTTCGGCTTCTTCCATATAATGGGTCGTCAAGACCGTGGTCACGCCCTCAGAGCGAAGCTGACGAACACGATCCCACATCGCATGGCGCGATTGAGGGTCCAGTCCCGTTGTCGGTTCATCCAGAATCAAAATTTCGGGCCGGTTGATCAGGGCGCGTGCAATAAGAAGCCTTCTCTTCATGCCACCGGAGAGAAGATCAATCCGGCTCTTCTCTTTGTCTTCCAAATGAAAAAAGGCAAGGAGCCAATTTGCCCTTTCTCGTGATTCTCGATGAGAAAGATCAAAATAGTTTCCATACACCAGGAGATTTTGAATAACCGTCAGGTCCGGATCAAGACTTAGTTCCTGAGGCGCAATCCCAATCTTCTTTTTGATGGCACGCATGTTATCTTGCACCGAAAGACCAAAGAGGGTGAGAGAGCCTTCGGTCAGGGGGGCAAAACCATACATCATCCGCATGGTCGTCGTTTTTCCGGCGCCGTTGGGGCCCAAAAATCCAAAACACTCCCCGGGTTTTACCTGAAACGAGATATGATTGACGGCGGTCAGATCACCATATTTTTTAACGAGATTTATCGCTTCGATAATAAAATCCATGGGCGACTATCCTATTGAAGATTCATTCTTCTTGCAAGCTTCGTAAAAATCCTTAAAACAGAGGGCGATGATTCTTTACCCCGCCATTGATATCTATGATGGGAAGTGCGTTCGGCTCTCTCAAGGGCAATTCGACAAGGCGACGGTGTATTTTAAAAATCCTGTCGATGCCGCCAAAAAATGGGCTGACCTGGGAGCGGAGTGGCTCCATGTCGTTGATCTCAACGGAGCCCTGCAAGGAAAGCCTGTTAACTTGAAAAGTATAGAGACCATCATGACCTCCGTAAATCTCCCCATCCAGATCGGTGGAGGGATTCGGGATCAAGATACGGCCGAGATCTTTTTAACGATGGGGGCGGGCCGGGTCGTTATTGGCAGTGCGGCCATCGAAGACCCTGACCTGGTCCAAATCCTCTGTGTCAAACATATCGATCGTATCGCCGTCGGGCTGGATGCACGCGATGGCAAAATTGCTGTCCACGGCTGGAAAGATGTTTTGGAAAAAGACGTCATTGAGATGGCCCAAAATTTTGAGGGAATGGGACTCCAGCATATTATCTACACCGATATATCGAGAGATGGTATGCTCGCCGGACCCAATTTTGAAGCGATGGAAAAAATGATTGCCTCCGTTGGCGTTCCCATTATCGCATCGGGAGGCATTTCAAGCCTTGAAGATTTAAAGAAACTCAAAGAGCTCGGCGCCCAGGGGGCGATTTTGGGCCGCGCTCTCTATGAAAATAAAATTGATTTAAAAGAGGCCCTCACATGTTAACCAAGAGAATCATTCCTTGCCTAGATGTGGCCGATGGCCGCGTTGTCAAAGGGACCAAGTTTGTAGATCTGCGGGATGCAGGTGACCCCGTCCTCGTCGCTCAAGAATACGACCACCTGGGCGCCGACGAACTTGTCTTTCTGGACATCACGGCGTCCCATGAAAAAAGAAAAATTATCCTCAACGTTGTTGAAAAAACAGCCGAACGTGTTTTTATGCCACTCACTGTCGGTGGCGGAATCAAGAAGTTGCAAGAGATCCGTGACCTCTTGAATGCAGGCGCCGATAAAGTTTCTATTAATACGGCCGCCGTCAGTGATCCGCTTTTTATCAAGAAGGCCGCCGAAAAGTTTGGGAGCCAATGCATTGTCGTGGCCATTGATGCCAAAGCCGTAAAGAGCAGGGCCAAAAAAAAATGGCGCGTCTTTACCCATGGGGGTCGAAAGGACACCCGACTCGATGCCGTCGCCTGGGCCAAAAAAATGCTTCTCATGGGGGCTGGAGAAATTCTCTTGACCAGTATGGACAGGGATGGAACAAAAGAGGGCTACGATCTGGGGCTGACACGAGCCGTCTCACAGGCTGTCAGCATTCCGGTGATCGCTTCGGGGGGCGCTGGCAGGGTGGTGCATCTTTTGGAGGCCCTCACCATCGGAGGAGCCGATGCCGCCTTGGCTGCCTCGATCTTTCATTATAAAGAGGTCAGCATTGTAGAGGTTAAAGAATGTTTATGGCAACACGATATTCCGGTCAGATTGTATCAATAATAATAGTCTTCCTGGTTTTTCTGGGAATAGAAAGGAATTCCATGTCGCAAGTCAAGGTTCAGGAACCCAAATCGCCTCTCACCGATATCCAAAAATACACAAAGGCCGTCATTCATACCTCCCGGGGTGAGATTACAGTGGAGCTTTTCCCCAAAGAGGCTCCCCTCTCTGTGACTAATTTTGTTCAACTGGCCAAGGCTGGCTTCTACACTCATTTAACCTTTCACCGCGTCGTTCCTAATTTCGTCATTCAGGGGGGCGATCCACAAGGTACTGGCAGCGGCGGTCCCGGCTATACCATCCCTGCAGAGATTATCGGTAATTCTCATAAACATGGAGAAGGAGCCTTGGCCTGGGCGCGCACCGGAGATGAAGTCAACCCGCAAAGACGATCCAGCGGAAGTCAATTTTATATCACACTCGCCCCCACTCCTTTTTTGGACAATGCCTATACGGTTTTTGGGCAGACAACGGCAGGGATGGATGTTGTGAAACAAATTCGCCAAGGCGACAAAATTCTAAAAATCGATGTCCACACTCATTGATCAATTAAAATTTGATGAAAATGGTCTTTTGGGAGCCATTATTCAGGATTATAAGACAAGCGAAGTCCTCATGTTTGCCTTTATGAATCGTGAGGCCGTGGAACGAACGCTCAAAGGACCCTATGTCACCTTTTGGTCACGCTCACGGCAAAAGTATTGGGTCAAGGGCGAAGAATCGGGACATACCCAGGAAGTCAAAGAAGTCTTCTATGATTGTGACGGGGACGCCCTCTTGATTAAAGTCGACCAAAAAGTAGCCGCCTGCCACGAAGGGTATCGCAGCTGTTTTTTTCGCAAGATTGAAAAAGAAGGATCCAGGGTCATTGCGAAAATGGTTTTTGATCCCAAGGCAACCTACAAAAAATAATGGACTGCCTCTTTTGCAAAATCATCCAAAAGGAAATTCCTTCCAAGAGCGTCTATGAAGATGATTTGACCTTTGTCTTCGGCGACATCAATCCCCAGGCCCCCACTCATCTTCTGATTGTTCCCAGAAGACATATTGAAAAGATGTCAGACATCCAAAAAGAAGATCGTGAACTCCTGGGTCATCTCCATTGGGTGGCGCGTGAGATTGCCGCAAGAGAGGACCTTAAAGACTTTCGTCTCGTCATCAATAACGGCACCGGCGCCGGCCAATCCGTTTGGCACGTCCATCTTCACCTCCTCGCCGGAAGACCCTTCCATTGGCCTCCGGGATAACATGAGGTCTTCCAGGTCCTCGACTTTCAAGAGAATGCCATGAAGATCTCATGGGAAATTTTACGACCGCAGTAAAAGTTTAAAAATGTAGAAACAGGAAAGAGCTGCCGCTGAAATGATGATGAAGTAGACGAGCGGAATATACCACCTGGGCTTACCCTTCAATTTTTTGATTTGTATTTCTATATTTGTTCGGGGATCGAGACGTCTATTTTCTTCTGTCGATTTCAAACGAAGATCGAGTTTTTCCGCAATCATTTGCTCCGTTCGCGCATCGAGGGCAATACCCTGACTGACCTCACGTGTCCCTTGACGAATCGCGGCCGCTTTCATCTCGTGCGGCGATTGATAGGCTTGGGCAATCTGACTGGGAAATTCTTTTGCCCCATCAGGATTGACCACCTTGTGGGAGAGGGAGAGATAGTGAAGCTCAGCTTGACCTAACCATTCCGAAAGAAGGTGAGACGCCAGGGTCTCGCCTGGCTGCATTTCGGCCAATCTTTGGAGAAAAGAATTCCCTTTAATGGGCAATCTTGCAAACTTATCCGTACTCCCGTTCAGAAATTGAAGATCGGAGACAAGAGTCCCTTGCTCTGCCATACCCACCTCATCCAAGAGTCCCCGATAGATGAGAGACTTGATCTCAGACAGATTGGCTCTCCTCTGAAAGCTGAACGGTAAAAATCTTTGAAAAAATTCCACCCACGCCTCTTGTGTCTTGCCCAAGAATTTAAACTTTCCCTTCTCGATCGTTTTTCCCAAGGGAACGTCCTCATCAAAATGAGCAAGAAAAGATTTTTCAAAAAGGGACAACTCTTCCTTGGTTCCCTGCGGTCTGTGAATGCCGACGGCATGCCCCTGTCGCACCTTGAGATGAAAGGAACGAAGAATACGAATCAATCGACTGATATCGATAGGTTGCGGCGCCGTCCCTGGGGGAGTTGAAGAGGGGGTCGAAGAGGGGGTTGAAGAGGGGGTTGAAGGAGACATACCCGGAGTCCTGATATCAGGTTGCCGGACAAGGGCTTCAATATTAGGACGCTGTCCTCGGATACGCTCATCACCCATGATTTATTCTTTCCTTCGGCATTATAACTCAATATAAGACAAAATCCATGTCTCAATATGATGTTCTCTTTAAAAAAATTTTGGACGGAAACAAACCTATTTCGCTAAACCGGCTGGCCGGGTCTTCCAGCGCCTACCTCCTTTCCCGTCTGATTTTGGAGGGTCCCAAGAGAACCTATCTCTTTATGGGAGAATCGGGCAAGGAGGCTTTGCGGTTTCAGAGAGATCTGGAGTTTTATTTGGGATCCTTTGCCAAGGAAGAGGTGGCTTTTTTCCCACCCCTGGATGTCCTCCCTTTTACGAACCTCTCACCCCACCATGATATTACCTGTGATCGGTTGAAGACCCTCTATCGTCTCGCCCAGACACCACCGTCTTTTATCGCGACAACGGCGACAGCCATGCTGCCGTATTTACCCCCCAAAGACCTCCTCCTTTATCCCCTCAAAATTAAAGCGGGAGAGGAAAGGGATCGGGATGATTTTTTCAAGTGGCTCTCGGAGAGAGGCTATCAAAACGTCCCCCTCGTGATCGATCGCGGCAATTTCTCGGTGCGCGGTTTTATTGTCGATCTCTTTTCGCCACTCCACCCCTACCCTCTTCGGATTGAGTGGACCGGAGATCTGGTCGAATCCATCCGGGAGTTTGATCCCCAAGACCAACGCACCCTGGCTTCACGCGAAGAAGCAACCGTCATTCCCGTACGAGATGTTATCTTAAATGACGAAACCGTCGAAATATTTTCTAAAAAAATCCGCCAAGTCGCTGAAAAAAATGACCTGCCACGTCCGCTCTGGGGGCCTTATTTGGAAAAGGTACGGCATAAAATTCCATTTTCCGGGATCGAGACTTATCTCCCTCTCTTTTATGAACATCCCACGACCTTTTGGAATTGGCTCCCTCAGGAGACAGTCCTTGTCGCTCATGACTTCAAGTCTCTGCTTCCTGCTATTCGGGAACATTTTGAAGAAATAGAAACACTCACGCACGATAAAAAAACCATCATGGAGCCGGCAGAAGTGCGTTTGACAGAAAAAGAGTGGGTTTCAAGGGTAGGTTTCACCGAACCCAATGCCTTCTCTTTTACCGTCGAAACCCATGAAGATATTCGAAGGGAGATCGAAAGGAATCGAAAAAATTTGGAACCACTGGCCCCACTCGCGAGACGTCTTAACCAGTGGCTCTCGACAGATGCCGTTTTTCTGGTTGCCTCCTCAAAACACCAGGCCTTGCGCCTACGCGATTTGCTGAAAAATTATTTCCCCCATGAAATTCCCATTCTTGAGAAAGAATTCACGGAAATTATCCCCGAACCGTCGAGACTTCATATTCTGATCGGTGAACTCTCCAGCGGATTTCGCTTGCCCGACCAAAAAATCACCATCGTCACCGAAGAAGAGATCTTTGGCCAGAAGATCAGAAAAAAAGAGAGAGGGGGTGTTACAGGAATCGGCTTGTCCTCCTTTGCCGAACTAAAAATTGGTGATCCGATTGTTCATAAAGAACATGGAATTGGAATCTATCAGGGACTGACCCATTTAGCAATCGAGGGTGTCGAAAATGATTTCCTCATCATCGAGTATGCTGGTGAGTATGCCGGCGGAGATAAATTGTACCTTCCGGTTTATCGGATGAATCTGGTGCAGAGATATAAAGGCTCCGAAGGCGGGAGCCCGCGTATTGACAAGATGGGGGGAACGAACTGGTCCAAGATCAGGGGCAAGGCGGAAAAATACATACGAGAACTCGCCGGAGAGCTTTTGAATCTTTACGCCGCACGAACAGCCGGAGTCGGGTTTGCCTTTTCACCTCCCAATGAACTCTTCGAGACCTTTGAGGCCACCTTCCCCTATGAAGAAACTCCGGATCAGGAACAGGCGATTAGCGATGTTCTTCAGGACATGCAAAAAAATAAACCCATGGACCGCCTCGTCCTGGGAGATGTGGGTTATGGAAAGACGGAGGTAGCCTTGAGGGCTGCTTTTAAAGCGATCATTGACGGCAAACAAGTTGTTTTATTGGTGCCCACAACACTGCTCGCTCTTCAACATTATGAAAGATTTTTGGAAAGGTTCCGTGATTACCCGGTTACTGTTGAAATGATTTCCCGCTTCCGTTCCACAACGGAACAAAAAAAAATTATCGGGGACACCGCTGCGGGCAAAATGGACATCCTCATAGGAACCCATCGACTCTTGCAACCTGATGTTTCCTTCAAAGACCTTGGCCTTTTGATCATTGATGAGGAACACCGTTTTGGGGTGAGTCATAAGGAAAAAATCAAAAAATTAAGAAAAAATGTCGATGTCCTCACCTTGAGCGCCACTCCGATTCCGCGAACCTTTTACATGTCACTCGTCGGATTGCGTGGCATAAGTATCATCGAGACACCGCCCACCGATCGGCTGGCCATACGTACTTTTGTTATGCCGTTTGAAGAAGAAATTATCCGCGAAGCCATCTTGCGAGAACTAAAACGGGGCGGTCAGGTTTTCTTTGTCCATAATGAAGTGCAAACGATTGGCAAGATGAAAGAGCATCTTCACCAACTTGTTCCCGAAGCCACGATCGAAATCGGCCATGGCCAGATGGATGAAAAAGATCTCGAAGATGTCATGATCGGATTTTCTCACCAGAAATTCAATATCCTCCTCTGCACAACAATCATTGAATCAGGGATCGATATCCCGACCGCCAACACAATCATTATGAACAATGCCGACCGTTTTGGCCTTGCCCAGATCTATCAACTGAGAGGCCGTGTGGGTCGTGGCAACCATCGGGCCTATGCCTATCTTCTTGTCCCGCCCGAAAAAAGCCTGACGGCAGAAGCGAGGCGGCGATTGGAAATCCTGCAACGCTTTTCGGATTTAGGTTCGGGCTATCATATCGCCAACTATGACCTGGAAATTCGTGGCGCTGGAAATCTCTTGGGCGGCGAGCAATCGGGTCAGATGACAGCGATTGGTTACGAGCTTTATACCGAACTACTCGATGCGGCCGTCCGCGAACTCAAAGGACAAAAAGTTTTGGATGAGATAGATACCGAACTTCACTTCCGCATCCCGGCCTTTCTTCCAGAAGATTATATTCCCGACCCTCCGGTGCGGCTGGAACTCTACAGACGTCTCGCCTCCCTCTCCGAAGAACCAGAAGTGTATGAAGCCGAGGATGAGATGAGAGATCGTTTTGGCCCCCTTCCTCTCGAAGTTGAAAATCTCCTGGAGCTCTCAGCCATCAAGGCACTTGCAAAAAAACTGCGCATCAAACAGATCCGTTATGATGGAAAGCATTTTGTATACGCCTTTGACCCTTCTTCACCCCTTCCTCCCGAGTTGCTCACTCAAAGGATCAAAAAAGATCCAAAAAATTGTCGCCTGACACCCGACCTTCGATGGATCCTGAAAAAAGAGATTCCAGAATCTGAGATCCTCGGTGAATCAAAAAATTTCCTGAGAGAGTTGGTACTTCATCTAGATTAAATATCTTAGAAATCCTATTGCCGAAGTTTTGGGGGAACTCTACAATAGGGGGATGTCACCTCATTGGATGCAAGATATACTGATGGCCTTTATTCCGCTCTTTGTGGCGATCGATCCGATCGGGCTCATCCCTCTCTTTTTGGGTATCAGCCATGGTATCGAACCTAATCAGCTCAAGGTCATCGTCAAACAGGCCACCTGGACGGCGGCTATTGTAGCGATTGGTTTTGTCTTCCTGGGGCATCTTATTTTTACGTCACTCCATATCACCGTCACCGACTTTCAGATTGCGGGCGGGCTGATCTTGTTTGCCCTGGCATCGCGAGATCTGTTGGTCATGAACGAGCCTACCTTATTACGTGCTGATATCGGCGTCGTCCCTCTCGGCGTCCCTCTCATTACAGGGCCTGCGGCCATCACAACGCTCCTGATCCTGATTGATACCGTCGGACTTGGTCTCACATTGATCTCTCTCACCATCAATCTCATCCTTGTCTACTTGGCCTTCCGGTTTGGCCGAAGAATCAGTGAATGGATAGGCATAACAGGCCTGCGCGCCGTTTCAAAAATTATCTCACTTCTCCTGGCCGCTATCGCCATCCACATGATCCGCCAAAGCTTGATGGGTCATACTGGCCCTTGATAAAAAAATAAATCTGAGCTTTAAGAAGTCATGTCTCGAAGAAATAATCTCCTGCTCACTTTGGTGGGACTCCTCCCTTTGCTCGGATCTTGCAGCTCTTCAAAAGATCAATCCATCCTTGCCAAGGTTGAAAACGACACGATTCAGGTGGCCGATTTAAAAATGATTTTTAGGGAACAGAGTGATAGTTATGGACCCGATCTTCTCAAAGATCCGGAAGGCAATCTGACCATTAAAAAAATTCTCCTCAACGGCCTCATCGAAGAAAAAATTCTTCTCCAACGGGCACGAGAAAAAAACATCTCACTCACTCCTGACGAAGAAAAAGAACTCCAGGATCATCTAAAATCAGGTTATAACGAGGGGGAGCTTGAAAATATCTTGAGTCCCAAAAAAATTTCGTCCGAAGACTGGCTCAATCAGCAAAAAAGAAAAAGGCTGATTGAAAAATTATTGTCTCAGGAGATTTATTCCACAATCCATCCGGGTGAGCAGGAGATCAGCGACTTTTACCAAAAAAACCATCCCCTCTTCAAAGAACCAGACCGCGTCCATTGCCGGCATATGGTGACCAACAAGGAGGAAAAGGCAGAGATGATTCTTTCTCTTCTTAAAGAAGGCGAAAATTTTACCAATCTGGCAAAAAAATATTCTGAAAGCCCTGATGGGGAAAAGGGGGGTGATCTGGGATTTGTCAGCATTGGGGAGCTGCCGACCCTCTTCGAAAAGACCTGCTTCACCCTCAATACCGGTCAGACGAGCGAGGTCCTTCACTCGGATTATGGCTATCACATCTTTCGTGTTGTTGAAAAAAAGCCTGGCAGGCAATTGACGCTGGCCGAGGCAAGCCCCGCTATCTCAACACGCCTCAAAGAAGAGATGGCCAAACCCCTCCTGCGCACGTGGTTGCATGAGATCCAAAAAAACAAAAAAATCACAGTAGACGAAGCCGCGCTCAAGGGAGTATCTCTGGAGGCCTTATGAAATCAAGACTCGCCAGACTGATTCGTTTTGCCCTTTTTGCGTCTTGTTTCGTTTTTAAAACTTCCCCTCTCCTTTGCGGAGAAGTCGTTGATCGTGTTGTCGCCACGGTGGGTAATGAAATTATTACCCTGTCCGACGTAAAACACTATCAAAAACCAAAATCAAATAAGAAGGTAGACCCTATGGATTCGGGTGATCCCCTGGAAGCCCTGATTCGCGAAAAACTTCTCAAGCTTGAGATGAACCGCCTGGAAATCACAGCAACGGATGAAGACATCAGCGGATCCATCCATGACGTCCTCACCCGAAACAAAATCACCCTTGATACGCTTAAAGCCGAGATCGCCCGGAAGGGAATCAGTTTTGAAAGCTACAAAAAGGACATGGCGGAAGAAATCAAACAAATGAAATTTATGGGACAAGTGATCTTTCCCCGCATCAAAGTGACGGATGAGGAAATCTCACGTAAGGCCGCCGGCAATTCCACCGATGAAGGCCGGTTCCGTGCCCGCCTCGCCCTCCTTCAGGAGCGCGCTCCGGAAGAATTGCGCAAATACCTGGATGAAGCAAAGGCCAAGACCTACATCGATATCAAGAAGTAGCTCATGAGGACCAAAAAGCTCCCGACAATCGGCATCACCCTCGGAGACCCGAAGGGTATTGGTCCTGAGATCATTCTCAAGGCTTTAAAGACACGGGATATTCAACGCTCTTGTCATGCCATCGTCTTTGGAGATGCCGCCTATTTTGATTATCGACAGGCGGCCAAACTCACTCCTGAGGAGTGTGGAAAGCTTTCGGGTTTTTATATCGAGCAGGCCGTCCAGGCCGTCCAGCAACATCGCATCAACGCCCTCGTGACAGCACCGATCTCCAAAGAACATCTCAATCAGGGCGGCTATCCTTATCCCGGCCATACCGAGTTTTTAGCAACGCTTACCAAGACGCGACACTTTCGCATGATGATGGCAGGACCAAAGTTAAAAGTCGTTTTGTGCACAATCCACGAACCCCTCTCCAAGATTTCTCAACAATTGTCTCCCTCCCTGATTGAAAAAACGATCGAGATCACCCACCAGGCCCTGCGAGAGAGGTTCGGCATTTTAAAACCGCGCATCGCCGTGGCCGCCCTCAATCCCCATGCCGGAGAATCGGGACTCTTTGGAGATGAGGAAAAGACAAAAATCAGCCCGGCCATCCGCAAGGCCCAAAAGAAAAAAATAAACGCGACAGGCCCCTACTCGCCGGATACCGTTTTTTATCGTGCCCTTCACGGTGAGTTTGACGCGGTCGTCGCCATGTACCACGACCAGGGACTTATTCCCCTCAAACTGTTGCATTTTGAAGAAGCGGTCAATATAACCTTGGGGATCCCATTCATCAGAACGAGTGTGGATCACGGGACGGCCTTTGACATCGCCGGCAAAGGAATCGCCGATCCCACAAGCATGATCGCGGCCATACGGATGGCGGTGAATTTGTCTGCACAGAGAAGAATTGGATTAGAAAAATTGCGGAGATAGCCATGATCAAATTTGGGACAGACGGCTGGCGGGCGGTCATTGCCAAAGAATTCACCTTTGAAAATGTTGAAAAGGTCGCTCAGGCCTATGTTCACTTCCTCAAAAACAAGATTGCCGATCCAAGGGGATTAACACCGATTCCCATTGGTTTTGATCGGCGCTTTCTCTCACAGGATTTTGCGAAGGCGATTGCCGGTGTCATCGCGGCTCAAGGTTTTTCGGTGCTCCTGAGTGAAATGTATTGTCCAACGCCCTGCATCTCGTGGATGACCAAGGCCACCCAAGCCCCCGGTGGGATTATGGTGACGGCCAGTCACAACCCTTACCCATGGAATGGTGTCAAATTCAAAGAAAGTTATGGGGGCTCTGCCTCCCCTCAGCTCACGTCTCAGTTGGAAGAAATTATTCGGCAAAATGAAAAGGCAGGAAATCAGCCTGAGACGGTGGATTTTGAAAAAGCAGTCCGGACGGGACGCATCAGGGTTTTTGATCCGATGAAGGATTATGTCCGCCAACTCCGCTCCCAGATCGATCTTGCCAGGATCCAGAGGGCCGGATGGAGGATCGCCTATGACCCTCTCTATGGCGCCGGTGCGGGTTTTCTTCAAAAAACTCTCGACATGCCGCTGCATGAGATTCATCAGGAAGCCAATCCCTCCTTCGGGGGACTCAACCCCGAGCCCATTGATAAAAATCTCCAGGAGCTGATGCTTCTCGTCAAAGAGAAACGTTTTGATGTCGGGCTTGCGACCGACGGCGATGCCGATCGCATTGGTGCCGTGGATGAAAACGGAGATTTTGTGAATTCCCACAGAATCTACGCCCTGATTCTCCGCCATCTCCTCGAAAAGGGTCTTCGCGGTGATATCATCAAGACCGTCTCGACCACGCGGATGATTGACCGGATTGCCGCCCAGCATGGTTTGACGATTCACGAGACGCCGATCGGTTTTAAATATATCTGTTCAAAATTTTTGGAGGTGAGCCCCTTAATCGGTGGCGAAGAATCGGGTGGCATTGGGATTCCCTCTCACGTCTACGAAAGAGACGGTCTGTTGTGCGGACTCCTCCTTCTCGAGATCATGGCAACCAAAAAGAAGAGACTGGGCGAATTGATCAAGGACCTATTTCAGGAGATAGGTCCTTTTGAGTTTGAAAGAGAGGATGTCCATCTACCCCTGGAAGGTCTGGAAAAAACCCGAGAGACCGCCCAAGCTTTGAACCCTTCTCACATCGGTCCTCTCAAGGTCGTCCAAATCAACCGGATGGATGGCATCAAAATGTACCTCGAAGATGGGAGCTGGCTTTTGCTCCGGCTCTCGGGGACGGAGCCTCTGTTGAGGGTCTATGCCGAGTCTTCGAAAAAAGAATTGTCTTCCAAATTGATTCAGGAAGGAAAGGCTCTTCTGTTTAATAGGCCCGCGCCGTGACCCAATCTGTCCTCTTACATTCCCCTTTTGTAATTGAAACAGCCACCGAACCAGTTTAGGCTCTCACGTTTGGCCTTCTTCTGAATCAGCCAAATTCTCTGAACGCCCTCTGTCACAAAACCTCTCCCCGCCACCTCTCGAAGCCCGTCACCCAAACCATTTGTGCGAAAAAACTCATCGAGGATATCTTCGGCAATGAGGGTTCTCGCCGGACATTCAAAACCCATCCGGCGAACCCCCGTGTGCTTGAGGATCAACTGGGTCGCCTTGTCCCCCACCTCTCCCTGCCCGATCACCCGAAAGGCATCCTTTTCAGAGGGTATCCTGTCTCCCAGGGCCGGCGTCCTCCAAAGTCGGGAAAGTGCAAAGCCAAGGGGTGTTGGAGAAAAACTGGCCAGGCCTTGAGAATGAGACTCCAGAGAAGGAGCGGCCAACAACCTCGTCGGAAAGGGGGTTATAAAGAATGCGCCTTCGTAAATCAGATATAAAATTAAGATGAAGCATGTCTTTGATAAGCTCCGATAAGTCTTTGGGCTTATCGTGGCTCCTCCAAAAAAGGTGCTAAAAAAAGTATGGGGCAACGCAAAGATCACGCCCCTGGAGGGAGATTCCTCCAGAAACTGCTTGAATCTTGAGAACCATAGGAGATAATAGACAAGACTATATGGAGACTCCCGTAGAACCTCTAAATTTGGCCAGTCAGCTCAAGGATGAACACCAAGGGAAGTGGATTGCCTACTCTCCCGAGGAATTGAAGATATATGCCTATTCTGAGGAATTAAATGGTCTTCTACAAAAAATAAAAGAACTAAAAAAAGAAGGCCTCACCATACAAAAAGTGTTGAGATCCGACATTCCGTTTATTTCATGATATGAAATTCCAATATCAGTCCTATAACTCGATTAACCCTATTACCAAACAGAAAGACATCATTTATAGACCCTTCATACCCGTTGACATTGCCTATAGGGGTAATTGGCTTTCGGTCCTCAGCGAAGGTTATTTTAAATATGTTGACGCCTTAATAGATACGGGGGCTGACACCAATCTAGGGCCTATGGATTTTGCGAAAATGCTCGGCATTTCCTTAAAGGGGATCGAACCATCAAAGATCTACGGAATCAATAACCAAGAGGTCGAATGCCATTTTGTCGCCATAGCTCTTAATATTGGCGGTCACATTTATGACACACATATTGGACTGGCAAAAGATATTCCTGAATTTGTCCTCGGAGGGCAAGGCTTTTTGAACCATTGGCAAGTCAAACTCGAATATGCCAAAGAAATTGAACTCAAGATGACGAGTTAAACCCTTCGTTCTAAACCCACATAAGTAAAAACCCCATTATTTTTCTCATTGAAACAGCCACCGAACCAGTTTAGGCTCTCACGTTTGGCCTTCTATGGAACCAACCCAACTCTCCATCAAAGGGGCGCGTCAGCATAACCTCAAGAATATCGATGTCGATATTCCCCGCAACCAGCTCGTCGTGATTACAGGGCTCTCGGGGTCCGGAAAATCCTCGCTCGCCTTTGATACGATCTACGCCGAAGGTCAGCGACGCTATGTCGAGTCTCTCTCGGCCTATGCCCGTCAATTCCTCGAACAAATGGGCAAGCCGGATGTGGATTCGATTGAAGGGCTCTCGCCGGCGATTTCGATCGAGCAGAAGACCACCTCCAAAAATCCGCGATCGACTGTCGGAACCGTCACCGAAATTTACGACTATCTCCGCCTCCTCTTTGCCCGCATCGGCAGACCCCACTGCTTCAAGTGTGGCCGGGCGATTGCGACGCAGACGATTTCGCAGATGGTCGACCAGGTGATGAAGCTCAAGGAGGGATGCAAGATCCTGATCCTCTCGCCGATAGTGAGAAACCGAAAAGGCGAATATACAAAAGAGTTCCAACAACTTAAAGGCAAGGGATTTGTCCGTGTCAAGATTGATGGCGAAATGCACGAGTTGGGTGAAGAAATCAAACTCGACAAAAAGAAGAAACATAACATCGACCTGGTGGTGGATCGTCTGATCTTAAAACCAAAAATCGAACAACGCCTGGCTGATTCGTTACAGACGGCCCTGCAATATGCCGAAGGGATCGCCAAAATCGAGGTTCTGGGAGGTGAGTCTTTTCTTTTTTCCGAAAAATTTGCCTGTATTGAATGCGGGATCTCGTACCCCGACGTGACACCGCAGAGCTTTTCCTTCAACAGCCCGATGGGCGCCTGTCCGGAGTGCAACGGTCTCGGGACCAAGATGTATTTTGATCCGGATTTGATTGTCCCCAACAAGACACTCTCCCTCCGCGAGGGGGCCCTGGTCCCCTGGGAACGACGCGCCTCTGAATTTTACTGGAACATGCTCGAGTCTCTCTCAAAACATTATGCCTTTGACCTGGCGAGCCCTTTTGAAAAACTCCCGACCAAGGTGCAAAATATCCTGCTTTATGGTTCCGAAGAAGACCGCATCGAGTTTTCTTATTCGATCGATGAAAAAAAAGAATTTTACTCCGGCCGTTATGAGGGCGTGATTCCTAATTTATCGCGACGTTATAAAGAAACGGACTCGGACTGGATTCGCGAAGAGATCGAGAGATTCATGAATATCCGTCCCTGTCCCGCCTGCCAGGGGGCACGACTCAAGAGTGAGAGCCTGGCCGTCAAAGTGGGGACTCTCTCCATCTTTGAAGTCACCCAAATGTCCGTCAAAAAAGCCCTGGAGTGGTTTCGCTCTCTAAAATTGACCAAAAAAGAAACGGAAATCGCCGAGCGAATTTTTAAAGAAATTCTGGAACGCCTGAATTTTATGGCCAATGTCGGGCTGGAGTATCTCACCCTTGAACGCTCGGCAGGCACACTCTCCGGCGGCGAGGGCCAGCGCATTCGTCTGGCAACCCAGATCGGCTCTTCACTGGTGGGGGTTTTGTATATTCTCGATGAACCTTCAATCGGATTGCATCAGAGAGATAATGATCGTCTCATTTCGACCCTCGAAAAATTGCGCGATATCGGCAACACCGTCCTTGTGGTGGAGCATGATGAAAACATGATTGAAGAAGCCGATTACGTGATCGATATGGGACCTGGCGCCGGCGTGCATGGAGGAAAGGTAGTTGCCGTGGGTACTCCGGAAGAAATTAAGAAAAATCCAAAATCGCTCACGGGACAATATCTTTCCGGAAAATTACAGATACCTCTTCCCTCCAGGAGAAAAAAAGCCGGTGAAAAATCAATCAAGATTGTCGGGGCGCGTGAGAATAACCTTAAAAACCTGACCGTCACTATCCCTCTGGGACTTTTTATCAGTATCACGGGTGTCTCCGGATCAGGCAAGAGCACCCTCATCAATGATACGCTCTATAAAGGATTGGCCCAGAGACTCTACGGATCCAAGGAACCCGCCGGCAAGCTTGATGAGATCCAGGGGCTTGAACACATCGACAAGGTGATCAATATCGATCAGTCCCCCATCGGCAGGACGCCTCGCTCCAATCCCTCGACCTACACGGGAGTCTTCACTTTTATCCGGGATCTTTTTGCGGAACTCCCCGAGGCCAAGGCGCGCGGTTATAAGCCCGGACGATTTTCCTTCAACGTTAAGGGTGGACGCTGCGAGGCCTGCGAGGGAGATGGTATCATCCGTATCGAGATGCACTTTCTTCCCGATGTCTATGTGGAATGCGAGGTGTGCAAGGGCAAACGTTTTAACCGCGAGACGCTCGAGATCCTTTATAGAGGAAAATCCATCGCCGATACCCTCTCTATGTCGGTTGAACAAGCCTTGCAATTTTTCGAAAATATCCCCTCGATCAAAAATAAACTGCAGACACTCATGGAAGTGGGGCTGGGATATATCGAGCTCGGTCAATCCGCCACGACTTTGTCGGGGGGGGAAGCCCAAAGAGTCAAGCTGGCCCGGGAACTCTCGCGGCGCTCCACAGGCCGGACCCTGTATATCCTCGATGAACCCACCACAGGCCTTCACTTTGCCGACATCCATAAATTGCTCGAGGTTTTAAATCAGTTTGTCGAGTCCGGAAATACCGTCATCGTCATTGAACACAACCTCGACGTCATCAAGACCTCGGACTACGTGATTGATCTGGGCCCCGAAGGAGGTGACGGCGGTGGCAAGGTGATCGCCCAGGGGACACCTGAAGAGATCGCACAAAACCCAAAATCCTTTACAGGACATTATTTAAAAAAAACCCTCCATGCAAAAGCGCCTCGTGCGAAAGCACCCCGAATGGCCTACGCCAGCTAGTCTCTTTATCTTTTTTGTCCTTTCCCTCGCCACTCCGCTGGGGGCTCGGGAAAGAATCGTTCGCACACAACTCCTCATGGGCAATGTCCCCGTTTCGATCACGATTGATTCAACACCAGGATTCAGGACAAAGGCCTTAAAAGCCATGGAGGCCTCTTTTGCCGAAGCCAAAAGGATTGAAGAAACCGTGAGTGAATGGAAAACCGCAAGCCAGACCTCTCTCCTGAATCAAAACGCCGGCCGGGACTGGATCCCAATCGGGCGAGATCTCATGACTATCCTCTTGAGGGCTCAAGAAATTTCTGAAGAAACAAAAGGCGCCTTTGATGTCACTTTTGCCTCTTCTGATAAAAAAGCGACCTATCATGATCTTCAGCTTCTTCCCGATCTCTCACTGGCAAGGCTCAAGAGAAAAAAAATGAAGCTAGGCGTTTCGGGGATTGCCAAAGGCTATATTGTCGATTGCATGAGCGATGTGCTTAAAAAAAATGGGCTTCATCATTTTATCGTCAACGCAGGCGATCTTTATTTTGGCGGTTCGTGGAAAACGGGAATTAAAAACCCTGATGATCCAGAAGGCCCTCCCCTCTGCTCCTTTTGGGCCAGGGACCAGGCAGTCTCAACCTCCGGCCTTTATGAACGTGGCTCTCACATCATCAATCCCAAAACAAAAAAACCCGCCACTCATGCCAAAAGTGTGACGGTGGTCACGCGACACTCCGTCGATGCCGATGCGTGGGGAACAGCCTTGTTTGTTTTAGGAGAACAAAGAGGGATAGAGGTTTTGAAAAATCATCCGGAACTCGTGGCGGTCATTGTTGGCGATTCTTTGTTTAACCATTCTACGGACTGCGTCCCGATTGATAAACCCTGACAGCCTGAAAATGCTCTGTCTCTGTCCTCGAAAAATAATGCGTCCCGTCGTTTTTGGAGACAAAGAAGAGATAGTCGGTCTCCGCAGGATAAAGAACGGCACGGATCGACTTGAGGCCCGGATTGGCAATCGGGGTGGGCGGTAGACCCGGATTGAGATATGAATTATAAGGACCTGGTCGCGCAAGATCCGCCCGTGTCAGGTTCCCATTAAAATGGGTAATACCATAGATGATCGTCGGATCACTCGCCAGGGCCATGCCCTTTTTTAAGCGATTAAAAAACACGGAGGCGATGATGGGCCGTTCCTGATCATTGCCCGTTTCTTTTTCTACAATAGAAGCCAGAGTCATCACTTGCTGCTCGGAGAGCCCCAGGGCTTGAGTCCGGGCCATGAACTCAGGTGAAAAAGTTTCACGGAAGCGAGTCACCATTTTTTGAATCACCTCTTCCTCATTCTTAGGCTTATAAATTTCATAGGTATCGGGGAAAAGATAACCCTCCAGCGTTGGCACCGAGAGGTGAAGAGATTGAATAAAGACAGCATCCGAGCATTTTGCCATAAAGACGTCGGGATTTACCAGATGAAGATTACCCAGGTGATCGGCAATCTGCCGTATCGACCACCCTTCGGGAATGGTGATTCTCAATTTGGCAAAATCTCCCTTGAGGAGGAGGGCCAATACCTGACGGGGATTGATACGGGTATGAAAAATATAATCTCCCGCACGGACCTTGCCTGCCGCGTGTCTCATCAGAAGGTAGGCCTTAAAAAAAAGGCCATGAGAAATCACCCCGCGTGATTCTAATTCTCGAATAATTTTTTCTTGAGAGGTACCACGTTCGATACGCAAAGATTGTTCCGAATTTCCGGCCGGCATTTCGGAAAAAAGAAAAAGATTAAAGGCGAGGATACCGGCGAGCGTGAGTGCTCCCAGGAGACAAACAAGAATAAATCGCTTCATGAAAGCCCCATGTGTCCTTGAGAATCCAGATAGCCCTGTAGAATAAAAACAGCCGCCATTTGATTAATGACTTTCTTCCTCTTGGCCCGTGAAAGATCGGCCTCCAGGAGGGTACGCTCAGCGGCGACCGTCGAGAGACGTTCGTCCCACAGAATCACGGGCGTGTTTTTAAAATGTTCTCTCAAAAGAGCCGCAAACTTTTGAATTTTGGCGGCCTGATCCCCTTCGGTCCCATCCATACGCAAGGGTAACCCCACCAGTATCTTCTCCACTTCATATTGGGAAACAAAACCTTCGATGTCTTTAAGATCCGAGCCCATGTCTTTTCGATAAATCGTCGTCACCCCCTGAGCTGTCCAGCCAAGAGGATCACTCACAGCAACCCCAATCGTCTTGGAGCCTATGTCAAGACCGAGTATTCTCATAAATTCGTACTTGCCTTGCGAACAGATTTATCGTGATTTTATTCGTAAATTCATTCATATTTCAAATGAATAAATAGGGCAATGGAGACGGTAGAGAACAAAGCAAGAGTTGTCGTGAAAATTTCAGGCCGAGTGCAGGGGGTCTATTTCCGAAAGTATACCGAACTGGAAGCTCAACAACTAGGGCTCACCGGTTGGGTACGGAATCTCCCGGATGGTCGTGTCGAAGCCGTCTTTGAAGGAAGGAAAGAATCGATACAGAAGATGATTGAGTGGTGCCACAAAGGACCTCCGGCCGCCCGAGTCCAAGATGTCTCTGTCTCCTGGGAACCATTTCGCGGTGATTTTTTCGACTTCCGCACTGTCCACTCCTTTTAGTAGCAGTTTTTCATTTGACTTAACGGACTTCTTTTCTATACTCCGCCAATAATTCTAAAGGGGAACCCAATATGTCTTATAAGAATCTGAGTCTTGTCGTTGTTGCTCTCATCGGTACAACCGTCACACTTGCCACCTTAAACGGATGCAAGGGAAAGAATACACTCGCACGGGTGGGAGGAGAAAAAATCACGGACGCTGATCTGGATTTGGTGGCTCGCGTCAATCCCCGCCTCAAACCCCGACTGGCAACACCAATGGGCAAACAAAAAGTTTTGGAAAATTATGTGGAGCAAGAGCTCCTGTACATGGAAAGCAGACGCCGTGGTTTGGACCGTTCCGGCGCCTTAAAGGACAAGATTTCTCTTTATACCAAAATATTGATTGCTCAGGCCTTGCTGGATGACGAGCTGGATAAGAAGGTGCGTGAGTATTATGACAACCACAAAGATGAATTTGAGCGGGTCAAAGTTTCCGATATTTTTGTCCGAACAACGCCCAGCGAAGAACCTCCACCGATGATTCCAGCCACCAAGAAGAACAAGGTCGCCAAAAAGCAAGCCTCGCGCCCGGAGGCTGAGGCCTTAAGATTGGCCCTTCAAGCCAAGGATCGCGTGAGTAAGGGCGAGGATTTTGGTCAGGTCGTCAAGGCAGTTTCGGAAGATGACCGGGCAAAGATGAATCAAGGCGACTTGGGTTATATCACCATCCACGACAAACGCCTGGAGAGAATGAATTGGCTTCCCTTGGGTGAAAAGGCTTTTGCGATGAAAGAGGGCGAAGTCTCCGACCCCATCAAGACGAAGGATGGTTTCCACGTTATTAAAATGACCGAAGGACAAAAGATGCAACCCTTTGACGATGCAGAGGCCGGAATCAAATTTAGACTTCAGGCGGATATTAGAAATCAACTGATGGAGGATTTGAAGAAAAAATACACCGTGGAATACGCCAAGGGAGAAGGTCCTTCTTCACCCGCAACACCCGAGGCCTCTCCTTCTGCGACCGTAACGCCAGCACCGGTACCAGCGCCGACCTCACCCGGGTCTCAGGGAAGATAAACCCGATCTCCTCTTTGAACTCCATGGCGGGCCACATAGCCTCCAGAGACTTCAAGGACCGTCGTGTAGACGTCTCGCGGGATGAGGAAGGTTTCGGAATTAGGAACGGCGTTTTCAAAAATATCAATAATCTTCCCCTGCCCAATAAAGATAAGATCCAGGGGGATAGGAGTATCCTTCATCCAAAAAGGCATATGACTTTCCTCTGAAAAAATAAAAATCATCCCCTCTCCTTCGGGGAGAGATTTACGAAACATCAAGCCACGCTCCCGCTGGGCCTGAGTCGCAGCTATTTCGGCCCTGATCTGCAGCTTTTCCCCTGTGCCCTTCTCGATCGTCACCATAGTGTGATGAGCTTGACAACTACCTAAAATCAGAAATGTAATGAGTAGTAGGGTTGTTTTACTGGTTTTGAGGAACTTCATTCGCCTCGGCATTGTCTTCTTCTTTTTCGGCGAGCTTCGCAAAGGCAACGACCTTTTCTCCGGACTCAAGATGAATGAGCCGCACCCCTTGGGTATTTCTACCCATGGTGGAAATGCCCTTGACCTTCATGCGTATAATCTTGCCTCGGTTGGTAATCAGCATGACATCATCATCATCGGTCACCTGTCTCACACCAACGACAGATCCATTACGATCATTCGTCTTGATGGTAATAATACCGCTCCCGCCCCGGCCCTGGACGCGATATTCATTTACATCCGTCCTCTTGCCATACCCATTTTCGGTCACCGTCAAGACAGTGGCATTGGGATGCAGCACTTCCATACTGACCAATTGATCTTTTTTATCAAACCGAATTCCAATAACACCAACAGCCCCACGACCCATCGGCCGAACACCCTCTTCGGAGAAGCGGATCGATTGACCTTCGCGAGTCGAAAGCAAGACATCTTGCTTGCCATCGGTTAAGGAAACCTCGATTAATTCATCACCCTCTTCAACACCCAAGGCAATAATGCCGCCGGCTCGGGGATTTCCATAAGCACTCAGGTCCGTCTTCTTAACAACCCCGTTCTTGGTAGCAAAAACAACATATTTACCTTCTTCAAATTCTTTGACAGTCAGAACCGCCGCCAACCTCTCCTGAGACGACATCTGAATAAGGTTGCTAATAGATTTGCCCTTTGTCGCCCTTCCGGCTTGAGGGATATCGTAAACCTTTACCCAATGCACCTTTCCAAAACTTGTAAAAATCAAGACATAGCTATGAGTCGAGGCAATAAAGAGATTGCTGACAAAATCCTCTTCACTCGTCGACATCCCCGTCTTGCCATGACCTCCCCGACGCTGCGCTCGGTAGAGACTGATCGGATTTCTCTTGATGTAACCCCCATGAGAGAGGGTCACAACCATTTCTTCTTCGGCAATCAAATCCTCGATGGAGAGCTCCTGTGTCTGGGCCTGGAGCTCAGTGCGTCGGGCATCACCGAAGTTGGTCTTGATTTCGTTGATCTCATCACCGATAATTTTAAAAATCAGTTTTTCGCTCTTGAGAATTTCCTGATACTTGGCGATCAGCCTTTGCAATTCTTCATACTCCTCAAGAATCTTGTCCCTCTCGATAGCTGTCAACCTCTGAAGTCTCATATCCAGAATGGCCTGGGCCTGGATATCGGTCATCTTGTATTTTTTAATTAATCCGTCCTTGGCCTCTGGAGGACTCTTGGATTTTCGAATAAGGGCAATCACTTCATCCAGATGATCGAGGGCAATCTTGAGGCCCTCGAGGATATGAGCCCTCTCCTGGGCTTTGCGAAGCTCATAGGTGGTTCGTCGAATCACCACTTCTTTGCGATGCTCAATAAAGAGGTGGAGCATCTCTCTAATATTCAGGACCCTGGGCTGCCCTCCCACAATGGAGAGCATGATGACTCCAAAAGAGGACTGCATGGCTGTATGCTTATAAAGTTGATTGAGCACCACACCCGCTACGGTCCCCTTTTTAAGTTCAACAACAACGCGCAAGCCATCTTTGTCAGATTCATCACGAAGATCACTCACGCCTTCAATCTTGCTGTCACGAACGAGCTCGGCAATCTTTTCGATAAGACGGGCTTTATTGACCTGATAAGGAACTTCAGTAATGATAATATTTTCACGATCCCCCTTGGCCACCGGTTCAACAATGGCACGGGCCCGCATTTGAATAATCCCCCTACCCGTCTGATAGGCCTCTTTGATACCCTCACGCCCATAGATAAATCCTCCTGTCGGAAAATCAGGACCGGGGATAATCTTCATGATCTCCGGAATAGCAATCTCGGGATTATCAATCATAGCTATCAAGGCATCACAAACTTCCCTGAGATTGTGGGGAGGGATCTTGGTGGCCATACCAACGGCAATACCGTCAGAGCCGTTCACCAGAAGATTGGGAATACGCGTCGGAAGGACAACCGGTTCTTTGGTGGATTCATCAAAGTTAGGAATAAAATCAACGGTCTCTTTATCAATATCCGCCAGGAGCTCTTCGGCCACCTTGGTGAGCCTTGCCTCGGTATAACGATAGGCGGCGGGAGGGTCCCCATCGATGGAACCAAAGTTTCCCTGTCCATCGATCAGGGGGTAACGCAGGTTCCACTCCTGGGCCATACGAACCAAGGCATCATAAACAGCCAAATCACCGTGAGGATGGTATTTTTTGAGCACTTCACCAACAACACCGGCGCATTTGGAGTATCGTTTGTTAGAAAGTAGCCCCTCACGAAGCATGGCATAGAGGATACGCCGGTGAACGGGCTTTAAACCATCCCGCACATCAGGAATCGCGCGACCAATAATAACGCTCATCGCGTAATCAAGGTAGCTATCCCTCATTTCATCTTCTATATTGACCGGAATTATCTCTGCGGATCCTGGCATGGGTGCGTTTATCTGAGCGAAATTGGTCAAAAAGTCAATTCAAATGTCGTGCCAACATAGTCCCCGCCAAGGTGCAACTAGCAAGGCCTACAGAAGGCTAATAAAAAATAAAGATTGTATATTTTTAATTGACATTGCCGGGACATGAACATAACTAGGGCATTGGCTGTCCACATGGACCGCAAAACCTTGATCAGACGAGAAATAAGAAGTTGCTTTGACGCTCGGTATGGAAATTCATGAGGGGGGAGGTGAATCCAGATGACCAAAGCTGAACTGATTGCTCTAATCGCTAAAGACTGCAAAACTTCTAAAGCCGTTGCAGAAAAAACGCTTAACTCAGTCACGCATAACATTACCAAAGCCCTGAAGAAGAATGATAAAATCACTCTGACAGGTTTCGGTACGTTTGCCGTGTCGAAGCGTAAGGCTCGCAAAGGTAGAAATCCGCAGACGGGAGCGCAAATCAATATCAAGGCCTGCAATGTACCCAAATTCAAGGCAGGCAAGGAACTCCGCAAGGCAGTTTCTTAATTCCTCTTCAAGAGGTACCCCCTGTACCGTACGGTACAGGGGGTTTTTTGTCCCGCTTGACAAGAAGGATACCCTGAGATACATCGCCCGAACCTAAAGGAGGTGAATCAAATGAAGAAGATCACACTAGCTGTCATGGCAATCTTTTTGGCTTCCAGCCTCGGTTTAACCGTTGCTCGGGCCACTGAAGAGAAGGCCGCTGCTCCCGTAGCAGAAAAGAAGGAAGTAGCCACCGAGAAGAAAGAAGCTACCGCCACTGCCGGAGCCAAGAAGGAAGTCGTTGCTGAAAAGAAAGCCGACCAGAAAGAAGAAAAAAAAGAAGAAAAGAAAGAAGGAAAAAAGGCTGAGTAAGTTTTCCTCTTCGATAAATTCAACAAAGGCCTCTCGTGTCGTAAAGAAACGAGGGGCCTTTGTTCTTTGTATCCTCGATCCCTTTTTAAATTATAATTTCAAAAAGGACACCTCTCACCTCCTCCTCCTGGAACTTTCTCGAAGGGGGTACTCTATCTATTATTCAACACCCTCTTCCCTCGCATCGAACAACGGGGATCTGAAGGTTCACACAAATCGTGTAACGGTAGTTGAATCAGAACCCTATTTTATTTTTGGTAAAGAAGAAATTCTACCGGTTCACCAGTTTTGCCTCGTTCTCATGCGAAAAGATCCTCCTGTTGATCAGAGCTATTTGCATACAACGCAGCTCCTCTCTCAAGTCACAGCCAAAACTTTAGTAATCAATGATCCTCATTCTCTGGCAAACTTGAACGAAAAATTAATTCTTTCTTACTTCCCAACATGGGCACCACCTACTCTTGTCACCTCCAACCCAGCCGAGATCCAACTCTTCCTCAAGACCCATCGAGGGGCTGCTATTCTTAAATCCCTGTCGAGTTTTGCGGGTCGAGATGTAGAAAAAATCAAGGAAAACGATCCCGAGACGGCATTCCTCGTTGACAAGATGACCGGGGGAGGACGAAGACCAGTCATGGTCCAAGCCTACCTGTCCGAAGTTGAAAAAGGTGAAAAAAGGATTTTTATGATCGACGGGAATCCATTAGGAGCGCTTCTACGAGTACCTCCTCGCGGTGGTTTTATTACAAACCCGGACCTGGGAGGGTATATCAAAGCCACAGGCTTAACAAAAAAAGAAAAGGAACTCTGTGCCACCCTCTCTCCTTTTTTAAAAAAGAATAAAATTTTCTTTGCGGGCGTTGATGTCATTGCAGAAAAACTCATTGAAATAAATATAACCAGCCCTGGGTTTTTGTGGGAATTCAATGAAGTTGATCATAAAAACTATGAGCGAGATATTGTTGACCATCTCGAAGGGAGACTGTCATGAAAATACGACGTCTGATATTATGGCTGTTTTTTCTCATGCTCCCGTTCCAGAGGGCACAGGCTTGGGATCTCGAAGACCATCGCCTACTCTCACGTCTTGCCCTAAAATCTGTTGCACACGACCGGTGGCTTAACCAACCCTGCGAGATACATCCTCTCCAATCTCTCCTCAACAAGCTGGGCCAGATCCGGCCCGAGCTCGGTGACGCTTGGCATTTTGCCGATTATCTGAAAATTAACCCAAAAATTAATCTGGAGGCAGTAGATCCTTCTCTCAAAGACCGGCGAAGCGTCACCCCACTCGAGATCCTATCGGCCTACTCGGTGGATCCTGATGATGGTCGAGATCAGGACCTTTTTATTCGCGATGCCAGGGGGATCCCCCATTATGCCTATCCGGATCAAAAATGGTTCGGGGCCATGACGGGCGGCAATTCTCAGGCCTTTCGTCATATTGAGAAACCTCCTTTCACCTTGAGTCACCCTGTGAGCACCTTTGGTTTTCCGTTCGGAAAGGTCGGAGAGGCAACGTCACGTGTCGAAATTTATTTTCAGGTCTCGCTTCTGGCTTTTTCACTTCACGAAGATTATTGGGGCTGGCGGTTTTTGGCCAACGCCCTTCACTATCTTGAAGACCTTCACCAGCCTTACCATACCGGACAGATTACCCCCGACCTCCTCCTGAGGGGTTTGAGGGCCTACGTTTCCTGGGGGCATAAAAAATTAGGATTCATGGGGACCTTCAGCCACCTCATGTCCAACTCCCACCGATTTTATGAGAGCTATGTCGATCATCCAGGGCCTCTTCATTCCTCCTCCTATCGATTAAAAGAAGAAGCCCTTCAATCCGTGCAAGCCATCGACGTCGTCCCTCTTCCAGGCTCCATCGGGGATTTTGCGGCTCAGGTGCGTGACCGTTCCAATCTCCTCTTCCCAAGGCTGACATCGGATATCACCGAACTCACCACCCCCGAACTGCTGGGCGAGCGCACCTATCTCTCCGACGGGGACAATGCCGACAACCCCCTCGATTACCTAAAAAAAGGGCCGTCTTTTGATTCAATCAACGAGGAAATCTTCAAAATCACTCAAGAGCGCTTCGTATCCGCCGGGAGGACGATTCGGACGATCGTGCAAGCCATTGTTCAAACAAAGGATTTAAAAAAAACGGAGGAGGTACTCAACACACTCGATCAACTTCTTCAGCCCACTTCATCATAAGGTCTGAGGCGAAACGATACCCCGAGCTCGTCCTCAACAATTTTTCGGCAGGCGGCAATGTCCAGATTGGGAAGACCCACCACGGAGGCCACCACTTCGGGAATATAATTCTTGGCTTCCTTAATAAATTCTTTCACGGCGGGATAAGCAGATTCTCCAAATTTTGAAGGACAAATCCTGGCATAGGTCTTAGGATCCGGAGCATTGAGTGAAACAGAAATAGAATCGATCACCCCCTGAAGTTCGGGCAAGATATTGCGCCCGTGCACAAGATTGGCCAAACCTTCCGTATCCAGCCGGGTCTTCACGCCTTGTTCCTTGACCTTTTGAGCCAAGCTCTTCAGGAGATCCAATCGAAGAGTTGATTCACCAAACCCGCAAAAGACAACCTCCTCATACATCGAGACGTCTTTTATTTCTTTTAAAATTTCATCTTCCGTCGGCTCATGATCCAGTTTGAGATAATGCCCCTTGACCATCCAATCATCAAACTTGGGACAGAAAACACAGGCCAGGGTACACTGATTGGTAATGTTGAGATAAAGTCCATTTCGAATCCGATAAGCAATTTTGGCCACATCATCAGAGAGTTCTATAGGAAGACCAAAAAGCTCCTTGGCGTTTCGAGCCGTAATCCTCTCAACATCTTCCACCTGGAGACCCTTGATCTCCGCCATCTTCTGCGCCACCAAATTTACAAAGGCGGGCTCATTTTTCTTGCCACGGTGGGGTTCAGGGGCCAGATAGGGACAATCGGTCTCAATCAGATACCGATCCCGCGGCAGATTTTTGGCCACTTCTCTCAACATATCCGATTTTTTAAAGGTGATAATACCAGAAAAAGAAACGTAAAATCCCTTTTTCAAAATCTTCTTCGCCGTCGCCAAATCCCCCGTATAGCAATGAAAGACACCACCCCTCTTCCATCCCTCCTCTTCATCCAGGATTTTAAAGCAATCCTCAAAGGCGTCGCGACAATGAAGAATAAGAGGGAGCTTCACCTCGTGGGCCAGTTGAATCAAATCTCTCAACCTCTTCTGCTGCACTTCTTTGGGTGAATGCTCATAGTAATAATCGAGACCTATCTCGCCAATCGCTACCACACGTTCACTCCGGGCAAGCTCACGAAGAACACCAAGGTCTTGATCGGTGAGCTGGCTCACTTCATGGGGATGAATCCCGATCGCGGCAAAGACATGAGGATGTTTTTCGGCAAGGGCAACCACCTGACGGCTATCTTCGAGAGTCGTGCCGACATTAATCAGATAATCCACACCGGCCTCTTTGGCTCGCAAAAGAATCTGGTCGGATCCTTCCCCAAAATCCTTAAAATGAATATGGGCATGTGAATCGATGAGCATTGTGTGGGATTTATCCCGTGGAAACATCAATGGACTTTATCAATGATAATATCGAGAACCTTTGCAGCAGGATTGTAATTAAATTTGAGATCCTTGGCAGGGTGGGTCAATTCGAGCTCTCGCAAGAAACGATCGGGAAAAGAATTGAGCACCCCGCAGAGTCTTTTGACTCTTTGGTCTTCCAGCCAGCCCTTGATGAAGAGCCTTTTACCGTTATTTTCCAGATGAACATCAAACTTATAATCGGGCATTTGATCCGGCAGATTCCATTTATACTTATAGGCATGCTCGGGAACCTTTTCGGGCAGGGCGACACGCATTAGGTACTGATGGGCCGTCTCTTCAATCGAAGTGGCCATCCCATAGCGCTTCATCCTCTCCCAATACGACTCGACACCCCCCCGTTTAGCCTCTTCCCATCGCACCTCCCAGGGACGTTTATCCACAAGGGTCGCGGGATCCACCGGCTCAGGGGCCGCACTGCCGGAGGCCTTTTTCTTGCCTTCCGGAGGGGGAGGTAATTCCCCCTTGATGAGAGAAATAGCATCGACGGGGCAATCATAAATAATATCCCAGGGATCGTACTTCCCCTTTTCGATAGGGGCATAGGCCAAGGCCAAGGTATGGTCCCCATTCATCTTGAAAACTTCGGGAAAGTCGTTGCAGCAAGCATCACAAGCAATGCAGGCCTCGCTGACAGCATATTCGTGAATCTCGGGTTTTACAGTGGCGGCTGTTTCAGACATGGACGTACTCTCCCAAAAAGGAACGGGTTTTGTCAAGGCTGGATAAACTGAAGTAGTGGAAACAAGTTTTTGTTGTCACTCAGAGTTGCCTGAGACGAACTCAAAAATTTTTAGAAATTGACTGGCCTAAAGAACTTGCCTATTATTGCGGCAGTTTCTATGAATACCGATCAGAAAATAGATGGACTTTTAAAATTCATGCAAGAGGAGAGAAATTTAAATAATTCCCGATTCACCCAACTCTCAACAAGCATGATAGACCTGAGAAAAGATATATCGAGTATTCAAAGCGGTATGAAAACCCTTAGTGCGGAACTCAAAGAAGAAATAGACAAAGTCTATTCCGCCCTCTCTGAAGATATCCAAGTCTTTGCCAAAGATTTAGGCGAGGTTAGGCGTCGAGCGGATAAAATTGAGAAAAAGACAGCCTAGATCTAAAAACTACCAATCAATCCTCTGCTGCGAGGTGCTGGGAATCAAGGTCCCGACAAATCTGAAAAGCCTCGAATGTTTGTTTTCCAAAAACTCACGGTCGGCCACGCGGGATTTGACCTTGCCTTGATCCGTCCCTTCGATGAATTCCACTTTTTCGAGATCGACGTAATTCAAATCGATCGAAAAAATTTTGCGTGTCCCAAATTCTCCAAAGAGTTGGACCTTGTCAAAATGATCAACGACAAGGTTGCGGGAGTTGCGTGCCTTGCGTACCTGAAAGGAAAATCCGGTATAAAAAACAAGTTCCTTGGCCTTTTGGCACATCCCCTGCTCCCAGGTGACAAAACCCCTTCCTTGATTGATGGGAAAACGAATCTCAGCGTCTCCAAACTCAACCCGATAAGTCAAAATGCCATTTCCATTTTTCTTAAGAGTCACAGACGTAATCTTCGCGGGAAAAGAAGGATTTGTAAAAACACGGGCCTGCAACAAGACATCGGTAATGCCTGGAGGACGCACAACTATAGGGATGTTTTTACCTTGTTTCTGAATAAGAAAAAGTAGCTGAAAAAATTGTTCGAGCTTTGTCTTAGCGGGTTTGGATTCAAAAATGCGCCTCAAATCAGAGAGGTTGGATTCGCTGGTCTTCCAAACGACTCTACCCTCTGTATCGCGCAGAGACTCGAGGGAGGTCACCAAACGGGGCACATTCGGGTTTAAAACAGGAGGGGGAGGATCATCGACACCAGGACAAAAGTCCTGTTTTGCGCCGAGAGAAGTCAAAGGAACAAGAACAAGTGCTAAAACAAAGAAGGAAAAAGACGCTTTCTTTTTCAATCTCTTATAGTTAGTGAACACGGACCATGCCTTTCGATATCAAAAAACTTGTCGATGACCGCTGGGGAGAGAACTACGCGCTTCACGAGCAGTATGTCAATCCTCAGTTCGTACGTGTTTTGAGGACCATCGGTTTTGACAAGGTGTATAAGCGAGCCGAGGGTCAATATCTCTATGATAGCGAGGGTAATCGCTATCTGGACTTCCTCTCGGGTTACGGCGTTTTTGCCCTGGGTCGTAATCATCCCCAGATCAAACAAACCATCAAGCAACTTTTGGATTATGATTTAAGCACACTGGTACAAATGGATTGCAGTCTTCTCTCGGGCCTTCTGGCGGAAAAACTCATCTCTCTCGCCCCTGATTCTATCAATACTGTTTTCTTTACCAACTCAGGAACCGAGGCCGTCGAGGGAGCCATCAAAATGGCCCGGGGGGCCACGGGGCGAAAGCGTGTCCTTTATTTGGATCACGCCTTTCATGGTCTCACGCTGGGCTCTCTCTCGGTCAATGGCAACGAAGAATTCCGCGATGGATTCGGCGAACTCCTGCCGGGAAATAGAATCCGGATCAATGATGTGGAGACCCTGGAAAAAGAATTAAGAAAAAAAGACACCGCCGCCTTCATCTTTGAACCAATTCAGGGAAAGGGAGTTCATCTCCCGGAGGATTCCTTTCTGCCCGAAGCCCAGAGGCTTTGCAAAAAATACGGAACACTCCTTATCGCGGACGAAGTGCAATCAGGACTGGGAAGGACAGGCAAATGGTTTGCCTTTGAACATTGGAATCTCGAGCCTGACATCGTTTGTATCGCCAAGGCCCTCTCGGGTGGTTTTATTCCGGCAGGGGCTATTTTGATGCGTCGGGAAATCTATAAGAAGGTTTTTTCGCGTATGGACCGTTGTGTGGTGCATTCCAATACCTTTGGCAAAAACACCCTCGCCATGGGTTGTGGTTTGGCGACCCTTCATTTGATTGAAGAAGAAAATCTTCTCAAAAGGGCCACGGAAATGGGAAATCTCCTCAAAAAAGAAGTCAAAGAACTCTGTGGTCATCAGGAGATGTTTAAAGAGATTCGTGGAAAAGGTCTGATGATGGGTATCGAATTTCAACAGCCAAAATCCTTCAAACTCAAGACAGCCTGGAAGATGATTCATGCCGCCAACAAAGGACTCTTTGGACAAATGATTGTTGTTCCCCTCATGAGTCGTCATCGGATTTTGACACAGGTGGCTGGACATAATGTTGACCTCGTCAAACTTCTTCCACCACTGATCATCAATGAACATGATGTTCATCATTTTGCAAAATCTCTCTCTGATATAGTGGCTGACTGTCACAAATTTCCAGGCACCGCCTGGGAAACCGGAATGATGCTTGCAAAAAACGCTATAAAGTCAAAGGGTGGAGTCGATGTGGAAAATGCCGACAAGAGAGAAGCTGTTTAGTTTTTTCCCCTTAGTTCTCTTATTCTTTTTTTTCGTTCCCACACCAAGCCACGCGGAAGAAATACCTGATGTGCTCAATTTTGACCGACGCCAGGCGGGACTATATCGGTTTGAACTCTCGCCCTACGTCGGCGATTATTTCGGGGATAAGTTCAATCATAGTTTTATCGTCGGCGGAAATCTCCAATTTAACCTGACAGAAAAACTGGGAATTGCCTCTGATTTTGGCTATAGCAAGGCCTCAGCGGACAGAACGAGCGCCCTGGGGACCAGCATTACCAATAAAAACGAGTACCTGATTGATGGCGCCTTTGTCATTACAGTACCAGCCGCTTACCGTAGTGGAAAGGGCGTCACCGAGGCCGATTTCTTTACCTCGATTGGCGGTGGAATCATGCGCATTAACAACTCCAATCGAGGGGCGGGGTTTATCGGGGGAGGCATGAAAATCAGGCCTCATGTGTCTTGGCTCGCTATCAGAATAGAAATTCGAAACTACTTCACCTCTATTGACAATCCTTCAGGAAGTGATTTTGAAGATGTGCTGACGATTCGTATCGGACCCACATTTCTCTTACCACCCGAAATCTAAACCCTTGTCACTTCAAAACTATCGAGAAGCTTTTTTAAAAACCGTATAGGTCTTTCTTCCTTGCGGTTTTTAGCTAAATGAAGGGCCTTCTCAACATAGCGACGGCAACGATCGATTTCCAGATTACGAGAGAGAAAGGAGGCTATTACTTCAAAGTTGAGATTTTCAGCGGTCGTTACCCGACTAAAATCATCCTCCACCGAGAGATCAAACATTTCAATCGCCTTCGCCTTCTCACCCTTCTTGAGATAGGCAATCGCCATCGTCGCATGGGCCTGGTGTTCAAAAGAGCCACTCCCCTTGGCAATTTCCAAAACTTTTTTTAATTTCTTGATGGCCGCATCGTACTGAGAAAACTGATCCATTAACAATTTTGCCATGATGATTTTAAGCGAGGGATCGTCCGGTAATAATTTTTCTGCCTTTCCGTAGTAACGCCAAGCCTCCTTGTAATTCCCCTTGAGCTTTTCTAAAACACCGAGTGTGGAATAAAAGAGGGCCTGTTGTGGTAGATGGTTTTGCTCTTCGGCTTTTTGGAGGCCTTCTTTAAGGAGAATTTCAGCGGAGCCAAAATCTTTCAGCTTCATCATCTGAAAGGCATCGTAGATTTCTTGGATTATTTGTTCTGTACCTGTATCCACCATGCCCAGAACCTCCCAAGTACCGGGCGTATCCGACGCCCCTACCTCATTTTTAAGACTTTTACCATTTCCTCATGGATAATACCATTAGAGGCCACAATTTCCTTATCATAGTTGGTATAGGGACTGCCATCAAACATCGAGATTTTTCCCCCGGCCTCTTCAAGAATCAAACTTGCAGCTGACGTATCCCAGGGCCAGAGATCTATTTCCCAAAAACCGTCAAAACGACCACACGCCACATAACAGATGTCGATAGCCGCCGCACCGTCACGGCGAATTGCTTGAGAATGCATGAGAAAATTTTTGAAGTGATCCAGATTGTTATTTTTTTCAACACGAAGATTATAGGAAAACCCTGTTGAAAGAAGGGCCCGATTGAGTGAAGAAATTTTGGAGGGAAATATTTTTTTACGATTGAGGGTGGCTCCATGCCCTCGAACACCGACAAATAGCTGCTCCATGATAGGTTCATAGACAACACCCAAAAGCATCTTGCCCTCGTGCTCCAAGCCAATGGAGGCACAAAAGCAGGGATAGGCATGAGCATAATTTGTCGTACCATCCAGAGGATCGATGATCCACTTAAACTCCGACGAACGATTAAAGGCGCCCGATTCTTCAGTCAAAAGATCATGGCCCGGAAATTTTTTTGTGATTATTTTTATAATTTTTTCTTCGCAGGCCTTATCGACTTCCGTTACGAGATTAATTTCTCCTTTAAAACGCACCGAATGAGTCTTGCCAAAACCCTTTTTTTGAATCGCGCCAGCCGCCTTGGCCGCTTCAACGGCAGTCTTCAAATAGGGGTGATAATTTTTCACAATCATGACCTTTCTCTTCAAATTAATGATGGGCGGCTCTCGCCACCACCAGAGCCTCCACCCTGGCAGCACCAGCATCCCATAAGACTTGGGATGCCGCTTCTATCGTTGCACCGGTTGTATAGACATCGTCAACCAGAAGAATTCTACCATCCTTGACTTTCTCAGGGTTTTTGATGAAAAAAATTTCTCTCAGATTTTTCCGCCTTTCCTCGCCCTTGAGAAAGGCTTGAGGCACTGTCGGCTTTTTCTTCACGATAATAAAAGGATCTACTTTAATCTTGAGATGAAAGCCGATTTCTTGGGCCAAGAGCAGGGCTTGGTTATAACCCCTCTCACGAAGCCGACTGAGGTGAAGGGGTATGGGTAAAATGGAATCAAAAAGGCACTTCTCTTGTGAAAGCTCACCGGCCATCTTCCACCCCAGATAGCTGGCCAGGTTTTCTTCCCCTTTATATTTTAGGCGGGCAATCATTTCCAAAAGCAACCCACGATAGACACCAGCCGCATGAACCTTTTGACAATATCGATTTTGCAAAAGACATTCTCCGCAAAGATGCGATGTCATCTCCCGACTTTCAAAAGGAGACGCACAAAGAGTACAGCGGGATCGCATCAAAACAGGCCATTTCTCTTCGCAATTTTTGCAAAGATCGGATTCCGTCTGGAGTTTGCGGCAAGCAAAACATCGACGAGGAAAAAAGAAGTCAGTGAGGTGTGATGACCTTGATCTGCTTCTCATGAAATTCAAAAATTGACTCCGGTATTGCTTCATTCACATGGATATCTATAAATTGATAATGGCTCTCATTACCACTCTTGGGGAAAAGAACCGCCTCCTGCACAAGATAAGTTTTTGGATTGATTTGCAAGAGGAGCTTGCGGAAGAGAGCTGCCTTTTTCATGGGGACGAGAAGCAATCGGCCCTGGCCTTCTTGAGTAACAATAAATTCTCTTTTCATCTCACCAAGGCCTCCCAAAAAAACAAGGGCCTCACGGGAGATCATGTCATTTAAATTTTTATACACCTCAACTTCTTTATCATGGGGTCGATAAATCCAGAGAGTTTGTCCATTAGAGATATATTCTCGTTCGCGATGTCCGAGGTAGTGAATAAAAAACCGTCCAGCCTGTGACTCTGTCTTGGAAAAGATCAATTCTCCCTGCTCTTCCACCTCACGATCGAGTAGGGCAATTCTTGTCTTTTGCACAAAGCTCGTTCGAAACTGTCCTGTTTTTTTATAGGTCTCCTGAACTTTTTCAGCCAAGTCCGAGGCCACGGTCATAGGAGAATAAAAGAAAAGAAGGACAAGAAAAAAAGAAAACTTCATCTATCCCTCACTACTTCCTGTAAGGTTGGAGGCATAAACTTCACGGGGTTTGGCCCCATCGGCCGGTCCGACAACCCCTTCTTTTTCCATCCTCTCAATCATACGGGCTGCACGATTGTAACCAATTCTCAATCGCCTTTGAATCATCGAAATAGAGGCCTGACGCGTTTCCGACACAATGGTCACCGCTTGATCATAGAGATCATCGGCAAAATCTTCTTCAAAGCCTCTCTTCTCAGCATCTTCATCGACAGGCTTGAGGATCGATTCATCGAGGTAGGCAGGCTCTCCTTGTTTTTTCCAATGCTCCACAACGCGAAGGATCTCAATATCCGAAACATAGGCTCCATGAATTCGAAGCATGTTGGTTGCTCCACCCGACATAAAAAGCATATCTCCACTCCCCAAGAGATGTTCGGCACCAACGGTGTCGATGATCGTCCTCGAATCGTGTTTGGAAGATACCTTAAAAGAAATTCGGGCGGGAAAGTTGGCCTTGATAAGACCCGTAAGCACATCCACTGAAGGGCGCTGTGTGGCCAGGATGAGATGAATCCCGGCCGCACGAGCCATCTGGGCCAGACGAGTCACCGATGTTTCGACATCCTTGGCAGACGTCATCATGAGATCGGCCAACTCATCAATGACGATGACAATAAAAGGAAGTCTCTCTTCTTTAATCGCCGTCTTGTTATAAGCGGCAATATTTCTGGCTGATTTTTGTGTCAGCAATTCATAACGACGTTCCATCTCACCCACAGCCCAGCGAAGAGCCATTGATGCCTTTTTGGGATGAGTAACAACGGGAAAAAGCAAATGGGGAATTCCTTGATAGATGGAGAGCTCGAGCATCTTGGGGTCAATCAATATGACTCGCGCCTCTTCTGGAGTAGCCTTGTAAAGGAGAGACAAAATAATCGAATTAACTTGCACACTTTTACCAGAGCCCGTGGCACCCGCCACTAAAAGATGTGGCATCTTGGCAAGATCAGAAACAAAGGGGATACCCTCCGTATCTTTTCCCAAGGCCATCGTCAGTTTTGATTCAGCCTTTTGAAATTTAGCGTGACCGATCACCTCTTTGAGCCAGACGGTTTCGCGAACATTGTTGGGAATCTCAATGCCTACCGCCGCCTTGCCAGGAAGAGGGGCAATAATACGAACGCTCTTCCCCCCCATCGTCAGAGAGAGGTCGTCTTCCAAATTGACAATCTTGTTGACCTTGACTCCCGAGGCCGGTTCAAACTCATACATTGTAATAATCGGCCCTGGATGAATTTCGGTAATTCGCCCCTCAACTCCATAGTCCAATAGTTTTTTCTCGAGGAGTTTTGAGTTGAGTTTCAGGCTCTCCTCATCGATTTTAACAATTTCTTGGGACTCCGAATCCAAAAAAGAAAGTTGTGGCAATTGATAATTGGCAATTACGGAAGAGATGAGTTCCAATTGGTCTCGTTTCTTCCCTTCTTTTAAATCAACACGAGGAAGAATTCGCGGCTCTTGTCCCTCAACGCGCTCAATTATTTTCTCCACAGGAGCCGGCGATGACGGCAGGGTCGTGGCAGGAAGAGGCTTGGAAGGAACAACCAGTAACGGTGAAGAGACAGAAGGCGTCTGGGTCAGCACCGGTCGAGGAGCTACCGTAACAATCGGTTCAGAAGGACGGCGTGCCTTTACTTCTTTTTTTGCCTTCCATTTTGCTTCTATCTGTCCCTTGAGACGTAATAAATTTTTCTGAGTTCTCACCCAACTCACGATTAGGAAACTCACCACATAGATCTTTGCCTTGAGAAAAGCCCAAAGCAAAAACTGTTGCATCTTTTTGAGAGCTTCGAGAACGGAGAGCTCTGTGGCAAGAACAGTCGCCAGAAGCATGCCGCAGACAAGGAGAAGATAGCTTCCCAGATGGCCGAACAAGCGCACCATACGATGACCCAACCACCAACCAATAATACCACCGGCATCTGCCGCACGTCCCCCCAACTCGACTTCTCCAAATTTGAGATGGCTCAGCAAGGCAATAAAAAAGATCAGAGAGAGGTAAGCCAAAATACGATGCCAGCCATAAGAGCCTTCTGATTTTTTATTTCGATGAGCAAAATAACTAAACGAAAGCCCAAAGAGGGCTAGAGGAAGGAAATAGCCGCCATAACCCCAGAACGTAAAAATGAGATCCGCAAGATAGGCCCCAACAATGCCGCCGGGGTTTTGCACCCTTCGTCCAATAGCCAAGGTGGTAAAGGAAGGGTCCAGAGCATTGTAGGAAAAAAGGCATATCGTCAGAAAAACAGCCGCTGCCAAAAAAAGCAGACCATAGATTTCTTTGCCTGTATTCCGTACCTCACGGGTACGTCCCTGATCGTTTTTTTTAGCCTTCATGCATTCTAAAAATGATTAAGATGTCGTCTGCGGACGAGTATAAGCGGGAAAGAAACCTTGTCAAAGTAAAAGGGAGCAACCACCTGCACTTGAGCTGACAGCCTGATTATCGCCGCCGGTTGTGGTGGTGGTTGTCTTCGTCGTAACAATTTCAGAAGAGGCTGACGTCCCTGCCGTAATGACAGACCCACCGGCAGAACAAGAAAAAGTCCCGGGAAGTGTTTTTGCCTCAAACCCGCTTTGTGGCGGATCACAAGGCTCTATACTCGACCCCCCTGTAAAACCGGAGCTGATTTTTTCGTATTTGACACTATAAGTCTTACCCGGTGTGAGTCCTGAAAGAATATAGCGCCCGGCATGGGCCTTACAATTCTCTCCTTTGCCCGTATAAAGGACACCAGAAACAGAACTCGTGTCTTCTCCTAAAGGATCATCATCACGACTCGCGATAACATTCACTCCTTGTAACTGCGTCGTGCTATCCGACTCAAAGACAGTCCCTTCAACGCGGCAAAAGGAAGAAGAGAAGGCCGCCGAAGGATAAAGAGAAGAAATAGAGACTTTATCATCAAAATGGGGCGTTAACTGGGCCTCTCCATCCACAAAGAGGGGAAGCATCGTCGGGATGGCATCTTTTTCACTCTTATCACCCCTCAAGTACTTGGCCGCCGAAGAGAGATTGACCTGTGTATGATCCCCTCCCATAAAGTGAAAAAGCTCATGGATAATTGCCCCCTTGAATTGCTCGACCGTCACCTCGGGATTTGAAGAGCTTGTGACATTATCAATAAACTTTCCATTCAAAATGGCTTGTCCCTCAGTAATATACATCGTTCCACCGATGGATTCGACAACACGCGGACCCGCAAACCCCAAAATACTTTGACTGGCACCAACGCCTTGCACGGCATCCGTCATCGATCCATCATCATCAAACAGAATAGGACTCTCTCCCGTCCTGGCACTCCCTGAATTAAACGGCGCCGATTCACCAGGACAAGTCTTGTCTGGAGGACAATAAGTGAAATGTTGATTCATATTTGAGGCGTCCACGGAGCCAAGGGAGGCGCCTTCGACAAAGGTCAATGAAACCGTAGAAACACCATTGATAGTTATATTTTTCCAATCATCAAAAAGTTCACGCACCAGGGCGACGGCTTCTTCATTAGAAAGCTTGCCGAGTTTGGCCGCCGTTCCGCTTTCCAAATTATAATGAATGACGCCATTTTTCCATAAAATGGCCTGTCCGCTCCCATCTGTATCGACGAGGATGGGTCCACCCGCATACAATCCCACGGGGGAAAAAGTTGAGAAAAAAACCAAAATTCCAAATATCCTTTTTAATTGTCTAATCACGGGGCACACCCCCGGCACTTTGCTCAACCGTAAGCCGTTGAACATCCATCTTTATTCGATCCAGTGGAATGGCCCCTGATGAGTTTTTTAGACTGTCTTTAAGATTTTGATTTCCCAAGGGGTTGAGAACGGATTTATTTCCTTGTTCATCCACAAGAATCTGAAACTGTCCCTGCCCAGCACCCACGGGGGATGTAAAGCCAAGATCACTTTCGGGGTAGAGAAACATCAAGTAGTCTTGACCTGGCTCATAGTTTTTCAACCCAATAGAAATTGTTTTGAGGGGAACAATGATTTTTTCTCCTTCGTTGAAGGGACGTACTTCTCCTCGAATACCAAAAAATTTTACCAGTACGTGTTCGCCATCGGACACACCCTTGATCCCGTCTTGGACCTGAAAACGCACATAGGTGACGGGAATCTGGTTTTCATCCAATTCTGTGGAGATTTCGAGGCATTTTCCGGTAAAAACCTTGCCCGCCTGTGCCGTCATGTGGCTTAAATCAAGCGGGAGAACCATGATGGCCCAGGCCGGCGTCCCGATAAAAAGGAGTAAAAGGCAAAAAACCCGAATGAAAAAAGACATAGAGATAGTCTATCCAATGCCTCACAAACTTTCACTTGAAAAAGTAATCCCTTAAGATAGCATGTTTTTTTCATGATAAAAAAACTCGTCTGGTTATCACTGCCCCTTTTACTGGTAACGGGCCTTGTCCTCTATCTGAAGGCGGACGAATCCGTCTCTCTTGAGAATATTCCCCTCAAAGACACAAAAACAATCACCAAAGTTCTGCATTTTATTCATGATAATTATGTCGATCCGACCTCCATCGATCCGTTTCGGATGATCAAGCTGGCCTCTAAAGAGCTCCAAAGGAATATTGCTCCGCTGACGATTAAAGAAAATAATAACACTATCGAAGCTAGTCTTGGGGAAAAGAAACTCCGCATTCCTATCCCCTCCTCTGCCAGCATCGAAGATATTGCCTATCCTCTCGGAAGGATTTTGGGATTTGTGGATACGTATTACCACGGCCGTCTGGAAGAAGACGATCGTCTTTCGTTGGCCATGACGGGCGTCATGGATACCCTCGATCCTCACTCCAATTATCTTCCTTCGAAGGTCTACAATGAATTCAAAATCGGAACAAAGGGCAACTTTGGAGGTTTGGGCATTGTCATCGGGATTCGGGACGGTGATCTCACCGTCATCGCCCCTCTTGAGGGGACACCGGCTTTTGAAGCGGGGGTCAAATCAAAAGATAAAATTGTACAAATTGGCGAAGAGTCTACGGTAAATATGGGACTGACCGAAGCGGTTGAAAAACTTCGAGGTCCCATTGGAAGTAAAGTCTCCGTAACTCTCACTCGATCTGGATTGGCAACGCCCCTCAAATTAGAACTCACCCGAGCCCTCATCCATATCAAGTCAGTCGCCGGCAAGGTGCTCACGGATAAAATAACGAACAAATCATTTGCCTTGTTGAAGGTCAAAAATTTTCAGGAAGACACGCTGGATCAGTTCAAAAAAACCCTGCGCTCTTTTCAAAGTGGCAATACCAAGCTCTCGGGGCTCATCCTCGACCTTCGCAATAATCCCGGTGGTCTCCTCGACCAGGCGATTGACATTGGTGACTACTTTCTCAAAGAAGGCGTCATCGTCAAAACCGTTGGGGCCCATGGAGAGCCTTTGGAGGTTGAAGAAGCAAAACCGGGTCAAGAAGGCGAAAACATCCCCATGGTTGTCTTGATTAACGAAGGAAGCGCCTCTGCCTCAGAAATCGTCTCGGGCGCCCTCCAGATGAACGATCGTGCCGTGGTCATTGGCAATCGAAGCTTTGGGAAGGGATCAGTTCAAACCGTTTATGATTTAAAGGATGGAGCGGCGCTCAAGCTGACAATCGCCAACTATCTGACGGCCAAAGACTATAAAGTGCAGTCCATTGGGATCAACCCCGATGTCGGACTCAACCCGGCTATTATCGATGAAAAGATGATCGACATTTATGAAAATATAAAAAAGAGGGAAATCGATTTAAAAGAAGCCAGCGAAGAGCGCGAGAATAAGGCCCCCGATCTTCCACCGCCCCCCATCCAGATGACCTATCTCTCTTCCGAGAAAAAATTAGACGAAGAATCCACAGGACAAATTGATGTCCAGGATGACTTTCCCGTGCACTTGGCGGAGAAAATTCTGGAATTACCCGAAAGCCAGTCTCGCGACAGACAAATCGTGATGAAGGCTCTCCCTTCTCTGATTACTTCCATGAAAAAAGAAGAGGCCGGTAAAATCAAAGAATCCATGACCAGGATTGGCGTCGATTGGTCCACGGGTGAAAAAGAAGGACATCCTGCAGGAACTGTTATCTTCGAGATATTGGATGACAAAGAACAGCCTCGCACAACACTCTCTGCGGGAGAATCGGGGTCTCTCCGCATCACGGTTGAAAACAAGGGCAACGCCCCTTACTACCAGTTGATCGGTGTCACCCAAAGTGAGGATCCCCTCTTTGCCAATCTTGAGTTTCCTTTTGGAAAACTGGCTCCCCATGAAAAGAAACAATGGAAGACTCCTCTCAGGATACCTGATTTTACTTATCGACGGAGTATTCCCGTCACTATCAGTTTTCATGAGCTCTACGACAGAAATCCCAAACCATCTTCTTTTGCGATGCAACTGGAGGAACCCACGCAACCCCTCTTTCAATACAGTTATGGAATTATCGATGACGGAACTCATGGAACCTCAGGCAATGGCAATCACATAGCTGAGAGAGGCGAGACGATAGGACTCGACGTCAAGGTCAAAAACTTTGGAAAAGGCGAGAGCCATTCTCCTATTATCAACCTAAAAAATTTAGACGGAGAAGAGGCTTTTATTGAAAAAGGCCGTGTCGAACTGTCTGCCCTCAAACCTGGCGGCGAATCAGAAGGTGTCCTGATTGTCCGCGTACCCAAAAAAGGCAAATCACAAAAACTCTCTTTTGATCTTGTCATCCTTGATAATCATGCGGGTAAAGATCTCATGGATCGCATTGAAATTCCTTTGGGAGAAAATGGAGTCGCCCAGATCACCCCGGCACCCGGGACCCTCCAGTCACCGCCTGTGATTGACACAACACCCGACCAACCCCTTCTGGTGGCTCAAGGCAGTTCTTATCACCTCAAGGGTCACGCCTCTGATGACCATGAACTCAAGCACCTTTTTATTTTGGTGGGAGACGAAAAGGTTTTTTACAAGTCAGGTGGTAATGGCACATCTCTCTCCTTTGATACAAAACTTCCCCTTAAAAAAGGGATCAACCTCATTACCTTGGCCGCTCAGGATGATCGGGAGCTGACCACACGCAAGCAATGGATTGTCTGGAGAGATAAATGAAGACTCGAGTCTTCTTTGGTTCAAAAGATTTTATTCCTCCAAAAAATCCGGTCATCACGATGGGCGTCTTTGATGGTGTGCATCAAGGACATCGTGAACTCTTCAAAAGGGCTTTGAAACAGGCAAAAGAGATTCGCGGGACTGCCGTTGCCTATACCTTTTCACCTCACCCGGTCAAAGTACTGGTTCCACAGGCCTGCCCCCCGATGCTCAATACTCTCGAACAAAAGATTGAATTAATCGGCAAACAAGGCATCCACTCCATTGTTGTAGAAAAATTCAACAAGCCCTTTTCACAACAGACTCCGGAGATTTTTTTTAAAAAAATTATCATCGACAGGCTCAGGGCCCATGAAATCTTTGTGGGATACAATTTTACTTTTGGAGTGCGCCGCTCAGGCAATGTGGAGCATATGGAAGCCTTTGGGCGCGAAGCAGGCATCAAGGTCAATATTGTTTCCCCTTACTTGTGTGAAGAAACACTCGTCTCAAGTTCTCATATCCGCCAGCTCTTGACCCATGCCAACCTCACGGAGGCGGAAAAGCTGCTCGATCGTCCCTATTTTATGGACGGTCTTGTTATTCAAGGACGCGGTGTGGGTGGAAAAATTCTGGGGATTCATACGGCAAATCTCAAACCAGAGAATGACATCATCCTGCCGACCGGTGTCTACATCACTTATACTCAAGTTGGAAACAAACGATATCAGAGCGTCACCAATATTGGTCGGAATCCAACCTTTGGCCTGGGCAAACTTTCGATCGAGACTCATATTCTCAACTTGAGACGATCAATCCTTCATCAAAAAATTCGGATTTGCTTCCTTAAAAAAATTCGTGAAGAAATTGCCTTTGCCTCTCCAGAGGCCCTGATGAACCAGATTCGCCATGATATCCGTATCACAAAACAATATTTAAAAAGAAAAATGCCAAAACACTCATGAAACCTCGCATGATAGCCTCCATGATACTCCCCATGATACCCCCCATGATACCAAAGATCATCGCCATCATCGGAGATCCGATCCATCACTCCCTCTCACCAGTAATGCAAAATGCCGTTTTTCAAAAAATGAAATTGCCCTACATCTACCTTCCCTTTCGCATCCCACCTGGACAATTAAAAAGCTTCCTTCGCAAGGCCCGAGAATGGAAAATCACGGGTTTTAATGTCACCATTCCCCACAAAGAAAGCATTCTCCCCTCTCTGGATTGGATCTCACCCGAGGCAAAGGCTATTGGCGCCGTGAATACCGTTCTTGTCAGACAAGGAAAATTGTATGGTTATAACACCGATGCCGAGGGCTACCTCCTTTCTCTTAAAGAAGAAGTTGGATTTGATCCTTGTCAGAAGAAAATTTTTATCTTGGGCGCCGGTGGTGCGGCTCGGGCTATTTTGTACGCACTTTCACTCTCCGGCGCTCACACCATCTCTATCTGTAACAGGACATCCTCAAAGGCCTTGAGGCTTGCAAAAGAATTTTCAAAAAATTTTAAGTCATGTCATTTTGACGTTGTCCCGTTTGATAAAAAGAATCTCGCAAAACATTTCCCGAATATTGATCTCCTGATTAATGCCACCTCTCTCGGACTCTCATCGGCGCGTCCCATGTCTTCTCTTCCCCTAGAACGTTTGTCTCCCAGAGCCCTCGTATCCGATTTGATTTACCGGCCTTACCTGACGCCTCTCCTAAGAAGGGCGAATCGTCTAAAATTGAGAACCCTTCCGGGGTTTGGTATGCTCTTATATCAGGGAGCCCAAGCCTTCAAAATCTGGACACATCAAAAACCGGACCTCCGAGTCATGCGCAAGGCCTTACTTGACGCACTCAAATGAATTCGGTACAAGGGGCCTCTCTATGACAAAAAATCATCTGCCTTCACAAAACTTGAGGGGTTTTGCCTTGATTGAGCTCATGGTCGTCGTTGCCATCCTTTCGATTGCCGCGGCGATTCTTGTCCCCCGTTTTCTCAAGTATCAAATTCAAAAAAAACAAAGTAAATGTCAGACGTCCAGCAATAGTCCCGAATGTCAAAATCTTGAAAAGAGAGAGTCAAAATAAACCCATTTAAGGGCGGCCTCTGTCCGATATTCGCGGGATATCTTAAGGAAAACCAATAACTTAAAATCGCCTCTCCCAACCTTCTTTTTTGGCATCTCATTTGCCATATAAGTCCCTCTATGGCTATTTCCGCACCGCACTTCCTCGAAGAATCCGAAGATTCAGAGGGTCTCAAAAAAGTCATTGTTGTCGACGATAATGAGATTCTTCTCAGGGCTTGGAAAAGAATCCTTTCCCGTGAAGGTTGTCTCTATTTTACAACCTCAAATCCCGAAGAAGCCCTGGAGAGATTAGAAACAGTCGGGGCGGATTTGGTTATTTCCGATATTGTCATGCCGGGCATGGATGGTTTTGAACTTGTCCAACAGATACAGCATCTCAAGAAAAAACCGATCATTGTTTTCACGACGGGTTATGTGTGCGACTTCAAACGACTCAAACTCGATCTTCATTCAGAAAATATTCATGTCCTCGTCAAGCCCTACAATGACATCCAGGAGATAGGGCGTTTCATTCATGGCCTGCTCTACGAAAATCTTTCCCAGAACGATCCGAGTGATATTTTGCAAACACTCGACAACACCCATATTCATTTGTGGCATTTATAGAGGTTGTTCGAGCAAAGACAGGTTGGCAAATTTGACAATCAGAGTCTTGACGAGCCCATTGTTGAAATAAACTGTCACCTTTTGTTGGTCCCCCATTCCCTCACGGCGTTTCACAACACCAAGACCAAAGGTCGGATGCTTGACCGTCATGCCGATCTTCATTTTTTCATGACTCTGATCCCTTTCTTCAGAGGGACGTTGATCAAAATCATACTCTCCTTCAAAAAATTGGTGTCGCTTTTCTTTATTTTCTCTCTTTTCAATCAGTTCTTCGGGCATTTCTTCCAAAAATCGTGACGGCAGATTAAATTGGTCGCCCCCATACAAACGCCGGCGCGTGGCGAGGGTCATAAAAAGAGATTCCCGAGCCCGTGTAATCCCTACGTAACAAATACGCCTCTCTTCTTCCAGGGCCGCGTCCTCGTCGAGCGAACGAGAATGCGGGAAAAGGCCTTCTTCCATACCGACCAGGAATACGACGGGAAACTCCAAACCTTTTGCCAGATGCAGCGTCATCATGGGGAGCACCCCTCTCTCGGAACTCTCGGCCTCGACTTCGCTTCCCAGGGCGATCTGATCCAAAAAGAGGGCCAGTGTCTCAAATTCGGAGGCCATATTTAAAAGCTCTTCGAGATTTTCCAAACGGCCTTGGGCTTCGACTGATTTTTCTTTTTGCAACATTTCCCGATAACCGCTTTTATCCATAATTTTTATCAAAAGATCGGCCACCCGGATACTCTCGGTAGAGGCCCTGAAATCCTCCATCATTTGAAAAAATTCCTTGATGCGATGGCGTGCCGCCGGAGAGAGTCCTGTGTTTTCTTCTACCCGACTCACCGTTTCGTAGAGACTCAAGGCATGTTCGTTGGCAAAATTTTCCAAATGCTCGATCGACTTGGCCCCCAGACCACGAGCTGGCACGTTGATGATCCTCTTGAGATTGAGAGAGTCGCGAGGATTTACAACAATCCGCAGATAGGCCAGGATGTCTTTGATTTCCTTTCGATCAAAAAACTTGGTACCCCCAAAAATCGTGTAGGGGATACGGCTTCTTCTCAGTTCTTCTTCAAAGACTCGCGACTGGGCGTTGGTCCGGTAAAAAATAGCGAAATCATCATAACGCCTCCCCTTCTCCCGGGATTCTCTGACAATCTCCCCCACCACAAACCGGGCCTCATCCCTTTCATCCTGCGCCAAATAAACGACCGCCTTCTCGCCGCTCTGATTGGCTGTCCAAAGGTTCTTGCCCTTCCTCCCGCGATTGTTGGAGATCACATGATTGGCAATCGAGAGAATATTTTGCGTGGAGCGATAATTCTGCTCCAGACGAATGACGAGACAACCCGGATAATCGGCTTCAAAATTTAAAATATTCTGGATATCGGCCCCCCGCCAACGATAGATGGATTGATCATCGTCACCCACCACACAAAGATTGTGATGCTGGGTCGCCAAAAGCTTTGTCAGGATATACTGGGCCCGGTTGGTATCCTGATATTCATCAATCATGATGTAACGAAAAAGATTTTGATAATAAGAAAGGATCGACGGATTTTTCTGAAAAAGCGTCACCGTTTTGAAAATAAGATCCCCAAAATCCAGGGCGTTATTTTGAGAGAGCTTCTTCTGGTAGAGCCCATAAACTTCGGCAACGCGTGTGTCATAATAATCATTTGATTGCGTCGCAAAGGCGTCAGGGTCGATCAGTTCATTTTTGGCCGAAGCAATCTTCCCATAGACAGAGCGGAGAGAAAAAGATTTTTCATCCAGCTTGAGCTCTTCAAGACACTCACGGATCAGAGTCATCGAGTCATCGTCATCATAGATCACAAAATTGGGTTCGCCTCGCTGGCGCAAAATACGAACGCAAGCCGAATGAAATGTCGAAATCCAAACCTCCAAACCCTTCGTCCCCAAAATCCGGGAGACACGACTCCGCATCTCCTCCGTCGCCTTGTTCGTAAAGGTCACCGCAAGAATATTATAGGGCGCGACCTTTTCCTCGCGAATCAGGTGGGCAATCCGCTGGGTAATGACCCGCGTCTTCCCACTCCCCGCCCCGGCGAGGATCAGAAGGGGGCCGTTGACATGATGAACAGCTTCAATTTGTTGGGGGTTGAGTTGCATCCTGACAAAATCTCCGAGGAATTGTATGAAGGAGATACAGGACGGTTTCAAGCTCTTTTTCGGGGAAAAAAGTACCCCATCTATTCTACCGTCACGCTTTTTGCTAAATTTCTCGGTTGATCCACGTCGGTACCTTTATAGTCGGCGATATAGTAGGCGAGGAGTTGGAGGGGAACGACCATTAAGAGAGGTGAGATATACCAGGGGACCTTGGGGATGGTGATGCGGTCCTGGCATCGAGCGGCGAGATGTTTGTCACCTTGGGCATCGATCGCAATCACTTGCGCACCACGGGCTTGCACTTCTTGAATATTCGACAAGACCTTTTCGTAAGTCCTGTCTTGGGGGGCTAGGACAACAATAGGCATTGTTGTGTCAATCAAGGCAATGGGGCCATGCTTGAGCTCTCCGGCCGGATATCCCTCGGCGTGGATGTAAGAAACCTCCTTGAGCTTCAAGGCCCCTTCGAGGGCAATGGGATAATTGATCCCGCGGGCAAAATAAAGGAAGTGAGAGGAGTCTGCGTATTTTTCGGCAATCTTTTCAATCGCCTCATGATTTTTGAGCAATTTTTCGATTTGCTTCGGGACCTTCACCAAGGCGTTCAAGGCTTCTTCGAAAAGAGACGGGGCTAAAGTCCTCCGCGCCTTTCCAAGTTGCAACGCCAGGAGAAGCAACAAGACAAGCTGCGTCGTAAAGGCCTTCGTCGAAGCGACCCCGATCTCGGGACCTGCACGCGTATAAAGGGTATGATGAGAAATCCGGGGGATCGAAGAGTCCATCACATTACAAATAGAAATAATCTGCGCCCCTTTTTTGCGGGCATCGGTGATCGCCGCCAGGGTATCCGCCGTTTCACCCGATTGGCTGATGGCGATGATGAGGGTTTTCTTGTTAATGATGGGATTGCGATAACGAAATTCAGAGGCCTGATCGACCATCACGGGAAAACGTGCCATCTCTTCAATCAGATATTTTCCGACAATACCGGCATGATAAGAAGTGCCGCAAGCCACGATATAGACTTGCTCAAATGGAAAAGAGCCAAAAAGACTTTCTAACCCATCGAGGGTAATTTTTTTCTGATTTTCCACAATGCGACCGGTGAGGGTATCCGAAATGACTTGAGGCTGCTCAAAGATTTCCTTGAGCATAAAATGCTTATAACCGCCCTTTTCGGCCATCGTCCGGCTCCAGGAGATCTCACGCACGGGACGACGCACCACTTTGCCCTGAGGGTTCCGGATTTCTACCTTTTCGCGGGTGATCACACCGACATCACCGTCTTCGAGGAAGAGAACCTTCCGGGTTTGCGCCAGAATTGCTGAAATATCCGAGGCGACAAAATTTTCCCCCTTGCCCAACCCGACAACCAGAGGGCTGCCCTTGCGCGCAATATAAAGACGATCGGGTTCTTTTTGATTCATCACCACCAGCGCGTAAGAACCTTCGATTTCCGAAAGGGCCTTCTGAAAGGCCTTCGACATCGAAAGACCATCGTAGATCCTTTGCTGGATCAAATGACAAACGACCTCGGTATCCGTCTCCGACTTGATCGTGTGTCCCTTCCTGGTGAGTGTGGAACGAAGTTTTTCATAGTTTTCAATGATACCGTTGTGAACAAGGATAATAAAACCCGCCCGATGAGGATGGGCATTGGTTTCCGAGGGGCGACCGTGAGTGGCCCAGCGTGTGTGGCCGATACCGATGGTCCCCTGAAGAGGATGCGATTCAATCTTTTTTTCGAGGGCCTTGAGTTTGCCCTCAGCGCGCACAATAGCGACGTCTCCTTCGTGCAAAATAGCCACACCGGCCGAATCATACCCCCGATACTCAAGGCGCTTGAGCCCCTCAATCAGGATTTCCGTGGCATTTTGATGGCCGATATAACCGACAATACCGCACATGAAGGCTCCGTTATTTCTTTTTTTTCTTCTTCCAATTTAAAACGTTGGTTTGTTCCACACGTGAAACAGCCAGGGCCTTGGCGGGAACATCTTCGGTGACCGTCGTTCCCGCGCCAATAAAGGCTTCTCTCCCTATCCGGACGGGGGCGACAAATTGCGTATCACTCCCCACAAAGACACGATCACCGATGATCGTCTGATGCTTGCTGGTCCCGTCATAATTACAGGTAATCGTCCCCGCTCCGATATTGGATTTGGCCCCGACCACCGCATCGCCGAGATAAGCCAGATGATTGGCCTTGGCACCGGGACCTAATTTTGTTTTTTTCAATTCAACAAAATTACCCACATGAGCCTCGGCCCCCACGACACTTCCGGGTCTCAGATGCGCAAAGGGACCAATACGCGCCTCTTCACCAATCACACTTGCCTCGACTACCGAATAGGCAAAAATTTCAGCCCCCTTGGCTATTTTTGTTTTCCCCATCAGAATCACACCCGGATGAAGAACCACACCGGGCTCTATCTTCACATCGGACTCGATGCGGACGGAGTCCGGGTGAAGCATCGTCACTCCCTTTTCCATCCACGCGTCGCGAATTCTTTTTTGCAACACCTGATCGGCCTGCGCCAATTCCTTTTGACTATTCACACCCATCACCTCCTCGAATTCGGGAACAACATGCGAGACGACTTTTTTACCATCCAAAACAAACTCGGCAATAATATCAGTCAGGTAATATTCTCCTTTGACAATACTCTTTTTGACCCTCTGAAGAGGTTTTTGAATATCATCAAATTTCACGAGAGAGATCCCCGAATTAATTTCGGTGATCTGCTTCTCCCAATCGCTGGCTTCCTTCTCTTCAACGATCCTTTGCACCTGACCCCTCTCGTCACGAATCACACGCCCATAACCGGTGGGTTCCCCCAGATGGGTCGTCAGGATCACCATCGAGGCCTCCTCTGTTTTGGCCCTTTGGATCATCTGTTGAAGAGTCTCCCTCTTGAGGAGGGGCACATCGCCATAGAGGATCAAGAGCCAGCCATGAAAACCTTTAAGACTCTTGGCGGCGCTCAAGACGGCATGGGCTGTGCCCAACGGCTGCCTCTGAAGCGTCCATTGAATCCCACGATCTGCAAAGGCCCGCCGGATGTCATCGGCCTTACGGCCAACGACAACGACCGTTTTTTTGGGACGAAAAGTCTGAGCATTCTGAAGAGAATAACTCAAAAGAGGCCGGCCACCCAAAAGATGCATGACCTTGGGGCGCTCGGAACGCATCCTCTCTCCCTTACCGGCGGCCAGGATCACAATGGCAAGGTCTAACATAGAAAAAGATAGGTACCTTCCCTGAGGGGAGAGGGTCAAATAGAAAAAAGACGCAGACCGCAAACCCCTTGACTTTAGCTCCTGTGATGATTGAAAAGGACCCTATCAAATGAAGGGGGTACTATGGCATCCATCAATAAAGTCATTCTGATTGGCAACCTGGGAAACGACCCCGAGGTACGTTACCTTCCCAGCGGGCAACCGGTCGCCAATTTTAATATCGCCACAACAGAAAAATGGACGGGCAAAGACGGTAATCCGGGTGAAAAAACCGAATGGCATCGTATCGTCGTCTTTGGGAAACAGGCCGAAAACTGTAAAGAGTATCTTAAAAAAGGCCGCCAGGTTTATGTCGAAGGACGTCTCCAAACTCGCGAATGGGACAATAAAGAAGGGCAAAAACAAAGAACAACGGAGATCATCGCCAATACGGTTCAATTTTTGGGAAGCGGTAGTGGCCGAAACCGGACCGAGGATACGGGTACCAGTCTTGCGGGGAACACCGAGCCTTCTATCCTGGGGAATAACGAAGACGATATTCCGTTTTGAATTTTAATTCCTAGACAAATGGCGTTTGGAGTTTTCCTGCTCCCTTAGGGATAAGGTAATCGTGGATTCTTTGGAGTCGTCCCAGAGACTCTTCCAGAATGGCCCGTACTTTAAAAGCATCCACCACAAAGAGACTGCGGTTGTAGGTCATCCATTCAATCAGGGCCTGTAAGAGGTAGGTCCTTTGCTCCGCACTGCACCCCCCTTTTTTGAGGACCTTGATGATGTCCTGGATCCTTTTTGGGGCTTCCCGGAGGATATCGGATAAAAAACTTAAAGAAGAGATACTTTGAACTGTCTCCAGCTTCCCCTGCCATTCCCTCAAGACTTTTATCAAATAGGACGATTGGATGGTCGCCTTTTGAGAATGCAATTTTTGATTCATGTGCCAGACGGCTTCCGTCATAGGGGACATCACCATTTCCGTCAGGAGAGTTCTTATACTCATAATTTTAAGCCTTTCTTCTGGCGGGATTTCGGCCGTTGGATTCCCGGTCTCCGGCCTCAGCACCCCCTCCAACCGACTTAAAGCCTCCAATATCAAACCTGTCTCGGCAATAGCCGCTTCGGGAGGCACAATGTCCAAACGATTGGACTTGGCCATGATGACCAGCAGTTCCTGAACCAGCCTTTGGATCTCCTGAACACGACTGCCGGCATCAACGAGCGTTCGAAGACGAGAAATCTTTCCTCTCAACTTTCGAATAAAGACAGAAACAAGACGGGCCCTTCTTCCACTCTGCACTCTTTTATGTGTCTCTGCATGGGCCAGACCGTGCTGCAAGGCCTGATCCAATTGCATCAAAGACTCCTGCAGTACCTGGAGGGCTTCAGGTTGTGACAAATCCGTTTTTGAAAAATAAACCGCCATGTGTTGTGAGAGGTCAAGCAGCTCCTTGCGAGCCTGCAAACCCAGGAAGGTTTCGTGATGGATCCGCTGGACAAAGCGTGCCGCCTCTTTGACACCATCGGGCAATTGCCTAAAATTTCTTTTATAACGGCGAGACATATTTTCAGCGATAGAAACGCCTTCGGCCGTCAACCCATCAGGGATCAAGGAGAAGAAAAAATAACCATCCGGGTTCGTGGCCTTCAGCTGGGCCTGAGGGCTTAATTCTCCCGAGGCCTTGAGTGCCGTCATGAGGACAGCGGCACGTTTGCTTTTTACCCATCGATTGCGGGCAACCGCCGCCTTGTTGGCTGCCCAGCTGAATCCAAAAAGGATATTTCTCACCGTAAAAGCAGCCCCAATCTCAAACTTGAACTTGATCATGGCCCTTTCCCAAGCCTCCTCCGGGGTATTCTCAAAAATAGCCCCAACCAGGTTATAAAGTTTGTTGTGATCCGTCACCGTCCAGCTTCCATATAAATCCCGGCGAACTTCTTTTAAGACCAATGAGGCGGCATTTTTGATCCCGAGATCCAAATTGATCGTTTCGTAGATTTCTTCTTCCGCAGCCCTTTGTCTCTCCTGATAGAAGTTTTGAAAATATTCCGATCTATCTTCAGGCGGAGAAGAATGCATGGGATGATCCAGATCTTCCGCAACCCTTAAAATCTCCTGGAATAATTCACGGCCCAGTTTGAGCCCCATCAGGTTTTTGTAAATCGAAGCCAGCTCATTGGCACGAATCGCTTGAGGATCGGTCAGCAGTAATATCTTCAGGGGAGGAACCATGTCTTTGTTTTCTAGGACAAGGTAGGTCTTCCCATCGCGTTCCTCCTGAGTGATCCGTTCGTTTTTATCCGCACCCACACGACACCATCGTTTGGCGACAGACAAGGCTTCTTCCTCGTCCGGACACGCCAACACCAACTCAAGACCTTCGCCTTCCCATACCCCTGTGTCACGATACTTGGCCATTTTCTGCATGATGACCTTCACAGGATAATAGCCCAGCACATCCATGACAGAGACCCTTCGCGATTTTTCGGAAGACGGGGCAAGAGAAAGAGTTTTCTTAATATACTCCAGGGCCGTCATTCCGTTTTCATTCAAGCCCTTGACAGCAGACATCATGTGCACTTTTCGGGAGGTCGTGGACGGGGCAAGCAGGGCCCTGGCCATTTCGGGAGGAAAACAATTTTTGAGACCCTGCGCTACGGGGGCCAGAATCACCGTCCCGACCTGGCTTGCAAAAAGTTCACGATCCCTCGAAGGGACGGCAACGGCGTTGAGACGGGGATCCTTGAAAAAATGAACATTCCCCTCAAGAACGCCGACCAGCCCTTCATTGAGAGTTGTCCATCCATGGGGATGATCCCCGAAGTCCGGATTAGAAAAGCTGGACACATAATGACCCGACGGGCTTGAGATACGACCCTGATCTCCCGCTTGATACAGGAGAAGAATCGCACTGGAAATCTGCCCCCAAGGATAAATATAAACCGAGGGCGGGAGGTCACCCGAGCAGACGGAGACACCTGTGGTCATTGCATTTTCCACAACACCCTGCCGACTATCCAAATAAAACGAAGTCGAGCCCCTCAAGGCCGGTGATGCCTCGCGTAAAGCCCACCAATCGCCCTCCTTCATACCGCAGAGAACCGTCAACGTCTCAACGACACGCCCTAACTCTCCCAGGCAAATCTCATCTTCGGCAAAGGCCTGTGCTTGTTCTGCCAAGGGTTTTTGTGAAAAGCGCAAGGCCCTTTCTCCGAGCACCGTCTGACAAAGACCGAGGAGGGATTGAGCCCTCTCATAAGAGGCCCTGTCATCATGAGAAGAGAGAGGGAGAGTGCCACGAAGCACTTGAGCGGCCCATCGCAATTGGTCACCCACGAGGGAAAAGCGCGTTGCGGGGCAGGAGATTGTGGAAAATGGTGTCATCGTTATAACCTTTTGGATAACCTTTTGGATAACCTTCTGGATAGACTTCTCGGCCATCCTCCTGAAAAGTTTCCGATTATTTTAAAAAAGTTGCGACCCTTTAAAAGGATATGTTAACCACCTCTCCCAGGCAACAAACTGAGGATAAAATGAGCATTGAAAACGTCATCATTGTCGGCTCCGGGCCTGCAGGCCTGACCGCCGCCATCTACACAGCACGAGCCGATTTGAACCCTCTCATGATCGAAGGTTATCAATCCGGTGGCCAGCTCATGTTGACGACAGAAGTAGAAAATTTCCCTGGATATCCCAACGGCGTCCAGGGTCCGGAAATGATGGCGGATTTGCGGAAGCAGGCCGAGCGTTTTGGGACTCGTTTCATCACCAAGGATGTCACCCAGGTGAATTTTTCAAAATCTCCCTTTATCGTAGAAATTGCCGGAGAGCGTTTTGAGGCCAAGTCGATCATCATCTCCACCGGGGCTTCCGCGAGACTCCTGGGACTTCCCAACGAAAAAAGATTGATGGGTAAAGGCGTCACCACATGCGCTACTTGTGATGGGGCCTTTTTTAGAGGCATGGAGGTCGCCATTGTCGGTGGTGGAGATTCTTCGATGGAAGAGGCGATCTTTCTTACCAAATTCGCCTCCCAGGTCACCGTGATCCATCGTCGTGATCACCTTCGCGCCTCCAAAATCATGCAAGATCGGGCCTTCGCCAATCCCAAGATCAAATTTATCTGGGACACCGTCGTCGAGGATGTAATGGGTGAAAAAGAAGTTGAGGGCCTCAAACTCAAAAATTTAAAGACCGGAGAGCCGAGTGCCCTGAAAGTTGCCGGGCTCTTTGTCGCTATTGGTCATGACCCCAATACTCAGCTCTTCAAGGGACAGATCGCGATGGATGAGAATGCCTACATCCTCACCCAAAACGGCACCAGGACCAATATCCCCGGCGTCTTCGCCTGCGGCGACGTCCAGGACCACACCTATCGCCAAGCCATCACCGCCGCCGGCAGTGGGTGTATGGCGGCAATTGATTGTGAACGGTATCTGGAATCTGCTAGCCATACTTAGTGGCAGCAATCGAGGATCAAATTTATTTCGTCCGAGATTTCACTCAATCTAAGACAAGTATTTAATGAGTCCTTCCAGGACCACTTGAGCCTGAGCCGCCTTTGGCCTGACCGAGTCCTCCGGCACGTCGGAGGGTTTCACATCGAGCACGGCATCTAATTCCCTGGCTGCGGCAAGCGCGCACAGGGCCCGATCCCTTGAAGGCTTGTCAAAACACATAGTACCAGCGTGGATCATATGAGTACCAGCGCCGCGGACGATGGAAGCCAATTCACAAAAAAAAGGGATTCTTTGCAAAAAAGGCGTCCTTAATCTCTCAAACTCTGCTAACAATTGTGTGTAAGAATGACTAAAAATCTGCAGCCCTTCGACAATATCTTCCACATCCATCGAATAAGGGTCGCCCCACTCATTCAAAGAGCCGACGGGGATCTCTTGAGGATAAAATGCCTCAATATCTCCACCCATCAATTGCACAATCAAAGTATCGGCCCTATGATAAGCATCGGTTAAGTCTGGATCCTGTCTTCCCCCTCTCTGCAAAGAGAGAGGGTCCAATACTCCTCCGCGTACTTCATGAACGGCCGCCAAGAGGCGTGGCGGAGCCTCTCTCCGATGGGTACCAATGGCCTTGAGCACATCACCATAGGCTGCCACACGCCGGGCCAGCGTAGTACTCTCCCATGCCAAATTGAAAACACGATCTCCCAAGATATGGGCCGAAGTCATTTGTTTTGTAAAGCTCGCAGACATTGGTTGAACGCCACTCATAGTATCTCCCATTCAGTTACCCTCGTTATCGAACCAAACAAGAAAAAGTTGCGACATTTTTGAAGTCTAAATTCCGCAGTTGATATTACCCTAAAACTCCCCCTCTCCCACCTGCCTGCCGGTAGGCATGGCAAAGGGAGAGGGGACTCGGGATATCGCGCTCACTGGTTTTAACCAATTACGAGAGACCGGTGGGGCACTACGCTCTTCTGGACTCCTTCAATACACGCTCCCGCTTTCCTTCTGAAGTCCCACGGTGACACACGTATCAGCAAGAAGAAAACTATCCACTCGTACCACACGGGGTGGACAATTATTAAAATGTTGATCAAGACTGGCACTCCCAATCACTCCAATACCACCCTCAATGGGTACCATATTGGGGGCATGCATGAGTGCTGCTTGTGATCCTGTTCCGGGCATAAAAAATCTCCTTTTTTGATGTTTGATAATTCTTCGACCAAAAGAAAAATAAGTTGCCTATAAAAAAACACCTAAATTCGCACTTGATTATTCCGAAGTGATTTTGATGGGTTACAGGGCTAAAAATATTTTTCCATGCCGAATCGTCACAATTAAAATTTTAGATTTGTCGATGATCATAGAACACATGATGATGGAGTAATGGAAATTTTTGACATTTACCTCTTCTAATGAAAATGTTAGATTCATCTAACAAAATCATTAGATTATTAACAAATATAATAAAAACAATGCTTTATAGACAAATTCATTCTCAAATCCAAAGTCGTTTAGCCCAGAAAAAACCACTGATTCAAGCTTTAATTGGGCCAAGACAAGTGGGAAAAACCACGGTGGCTCAAGCTCTCTTTGAAAACTGGTCTGGACCCAAAGTGATGGAATCGGCGGATTTATCAACACCACCCACACCCCAGTGGATTGACCATCATTGGAATCAGGCCCGCATGATGGGACCAGGAACGTTGTTGATTTTGGATGAAATTCAAAAAGTGCCTCGATGGAGCGAACAAGTGAAAGCCCTTTTTGATGAGGATCGAAAAAGAAAGAATGATATTCGTGTTTTGCTTTTAGGATCTTCCAGTTTGTATTTACAAAAAGGTTTATCCGAAAGTTTGACCGGGCGCTTTGAACTCACTCAAGCTCCTCATTGGTCGTATGCTGAATTCAAAAAAAGTTTTGGATGGACTTTGGATCAATACATTCGTTTCGGAGCCTATCCTGGTGCTGTTCCCTTTTCTTCCGAACCTGAAAGGTGGCGGGATTATGTTCGCTACAGCATTATTGAGCCTGTGCTCCTAAAGGATATTCTGGGACAGAGTCCCGTTCAAAAACCAGCTCTTTTTCGTCAAACATTTGAACTGGCCATGAACTTTCCAGCACAGGTGGTCAGTTATCAGAAACTGTTGGGACAACTCCAAGACCACGGCAATGCCACAACCATTCGGCATTATTTAGAAATGTTTGAGCAAGCTTATTTGATCCGATGTGTTCCTAAATATGCCGGTTCTTTTTTATCTTCACGCACGTCCAGCCCCAAAATTATTGTTCTCAATCCAGCCCTCATTCATGCGTATCATGCTCCCAAAAGGCTAGATATCGATCCGGGATGGTATGGTTATATATTTGAAAATCTGATGGGGGCTCATTTTTCACTCTTACCTCATACAGAACTTTATTATTGGAGAAAATCTCACGATGAAGTGGATTTTGTTCTTAAAAGAGACTCTGAAACAATCGCCATCGAAATCAAATCTCATACACACGCAACCAAAGGCAAAGGCGTGCAGGCTTTCTCAAAAGCCTTTCCAAAAATTCGTTGTGAGACTTGGAACTTGCAACGCTGCACCGAGTTCTTGGAGACGGGAGAGATTTAGGAAAAAAATGTTTCACTTCATTGATGGGTGGCATTATCGACCAACTCGACAAACAGGGTCGTCTGTATCTACTTCGATTGAACCGGGGAAGATATGGCCTTGAGGATCTCATCAAGGTCGCCTCCGTCGGTTCAGAAATAAAAATTCCCACCGATCGCGCTCACTGGTTTTAACCAATTACGAGAGACCGGTGGGGCACAGCGCTCTTCGGTCCGCCTTGCAAAGAAGGCAGACCAGGAAGATTGATCGGGACTCCCTCAAACGCTCTCTTGAATTCCGTAAAATCCAAGACTCTGGTTTAAGGAACAATAGTTCCACTGGGGAGTGCTGGGAAGCGGGCAGCGCCAACCGAAAACCGAGATTATTGTTACGGTTGTCAGGGTGGTTGTTGTTGCGGTAGTCGGCACGCATGTTGTCCGGATTATTATTGAAGCCGGAGCCGCCACGATAAACCTATAGATCAATCCTCCCTTTCCTTTCGAAAAACAATTTCTGAAAAAATAAGTTCTCTTAATTTCATGGAGTCTGCATGCATCGCATATCCAATCCATGACTGGATTGATTGATGGATATGCTGCCAAGGTATTTTGCCTATACTATGAAGCTTCTGAAACCATTTTAGTTTTCTTTTAAACCGGATCACATTTTCTTTTTTCAATCGACGACGACTGGGGGAAATCACCATCCCAAGAAAAGGGACTCCATCGGTCACTTGGTAAACACGACACTTTCCTTCATGCAGCGTAAGACATAATTCCCTGAGATACTCGATGATTTGATTTTTGATGTGTAACAAAGATTTCTTATCTGTATGAAAAATAACAAAGTCGTCCATATATCGGAGGTAATACCGACAACCCAATTGCGCCTGAATATAATGATCCATCCCGTTAAGATAAATATTAGCAAAAAACTGAGATGTTAAATTACCTATAGGGATACCAATTGGCTGGCTGGCTGGCTGGCTGGCTGGCTGCAAGTGAAGCGCCATTTGTGCAATGAGATTTCAAGATGATCTCAATCAACTTCAAGGTGGGCAAACAAGCAATCTTTCTTTGAATGAGCTTCATCAGAACTTTATGATCGATAGTCGGAAAGTATTGGCGAATGTCACATTTCAAAACATAATGATTCATTTGTGAGAACTCCTGAAAACGATTGATCGCTGCATGACTTCCCTTTCCTTTGCGAGTCGCATAAGAATCGTAAATGAAAGTTGGGTCAAAGATTGGTTCTAGGATATTGTGAATGGCATGATGAACAACGCGGTCTCTGTAGGGAGCTGCACTGATCAAACGCTTCTTCGGTTCATAGATGGTAAAGTGATTATATTGACCAAGCTTGTAAGTTCCTGTTCTCAGTTCCTCTTGAAGATTCCAGAGCTGGTGTTCCAATTGAAAATTGAAGCGGGCAGTAGGGATTTTGAAACGCTTACCTTTTTGGGCCAGTCGGGCTGCCTTCAAAAGATTCTCAAATGAAATGATTTTCTCAAAAAGATTTGTGTGTGTTCTCATGTCCTTTGCTGTTTTGTCCAGCCACCCAATTGAACGCCCACTTCATTAATCATTTTGGAGAACACTTGATAACATTTAAAATTGATAAGCTTCAGATCATTACACAGGCGCACATAATAACGTGCCTTTTCAAGCTTCACGTTAGCTTGCCGCAATAAGGAAGATTTATCGCGGGAATAACTCGCTTCCACCAGCAATTCCAACACATCCAAAATCGTCATCTCCAAACGATCCCCTAAAAGATATTTCTGAGCGCGCGGAAACTTGGAGATCTGAGGAATCAGATATAAAAGAAGATCATAAATCCGAGTGAGAATTTGAGGTGTTTCCATTTCAAAAATTAGAAAAAATACGACCCCCTCCGGGGGTTAAGAAAGGGTAAAAGAGCAAAAGGACAAAGTGTAATTTATGAGTCCTGGGAAGCGGGCAGCGCCAACCGAAAACCGAGATC
>OBEQ010998450.1_pt1 | contig 59702 bp, 54 predicted proteins | sample 1670901 | NCBI WGS metagenome assembly OBEQ01 (sample SAMEA104232315, study PRJEB22302) | groundwater metagenome | biome: forest; feature: aquifer; material: groundwater | place: USA | collected 2011-08-07 | depth 5.4 m
TCATCCTGCGCGTTATTGGAGTCCCGAACGGATACGACGCGACTTCGCCCCACGATTATGTTGCTGAGGAAGGCGACGTCGAGGTCCACCGGATGACCGAGCTGATCGACGGTGGCGCACCCGTCAGCATCGGGATGAAATAGCTGCTCCGTTTATCGGCACTGGGCCATGCTGGGTGCGACGTCGGGTCCGCACAGTGCGGACAGGCCGACGAGCAGGTTGTGGTCGTAGAGCAGGACCGCGAACCGGCCGAAGTAGCGGGGCTCTGCGGCGGGTGGGCCGAACTGGGCGATCGCCGGTTCCATCGAACCGTAGGTCGCATCCTGGAGGTCCAGGATGAGGAAGCGGGCATCGTGGCGGGCGGGGTCGTACCAGTCAGCCCTGGACTCCCAGCGGTACGCCAGGATCGGTCCGGAGCCGATCAGCGGCGCGACCTGGACCCGGCCACCGGTGGTCAGGGTGACGCTGTTGGCGCCCCAGTAGCTGCCGATGCCGTACGTCAGGTGCTGCGATTCCAGCCACTGCGCGGCGTCCTGGCTGGCCGCGGGTACGGAGGGCACCGCCGCGGAGGTGACCAGCGCGCCGCTGAACACGACAAGTACCGCGACCAGAGCCGCCCGCAAGCGCACCGAACCCAGCCGGGGGCCCACGATCCGTCCGGCCAGCGCCGCCCCCATCGGCAGTACTCCGATGATCTCTCGCGCTCCGAGCAGGTCCGACGGGAGCATGGAGACCACGTACGCACCGAGGTTGACCGCGATGGCCACGGCCAGGATCTCGGCGACCCGGTCGCGACCGCCGGTCATCGGGTTGCCATCGCGCCCCCCGGTGCGGCCGGCCGGGCGGCCGACGTTCTCCGATTTGTCGTCCTGGGGGAGCGGCCGGCGCAGTGCGCGGAAGACCACGACCGCGAAAGCGCCGAGCACCACCGGTACGCCGACCAGGTGGAGCAGTCCCCAGCCGACCGCCAGCGGACCCTGCATTTGCGGCAGGTACCCGCCAAAGATGACGGCGATCAGGTCCCCGGTGATGGACACCCGGTCGGCGAGCTGCGAGAGCGGGGTCAGCAGCAGGGCTGCCGGGTGGGCGTAGAAGCCGCCGGCGTGGCGTACCGCAGCCAGGAAGCCATGCGCGAGCAGCGGTGACAGTGCACCGGCGGCAAGCAGCCGCGCGTCGAGTCCGTACCACCGCTGCGCCCCCCGCTGGCTGCTGCGCACCAGGCGCCAGGCGCTGACCAGGACCAGCGGCAGCGCACCGATGTACGTCACCAGCGGATCCGCGATCTGGCCCCAGGCCAGCAGAGCCGCCATCGCGAAAGGCAGCCAACGCCGGGCCCGGTCGTGCGCCCGGCCGTCCCGCCCGGTGAGTGCCCGATCCAGCACCAGCCAGGTGAACAGCAGTGGAACTCCGGTGCCGGTGTGGTCGGGTGAGGAGAGCACGGTCTCGGCGCCGGCTCCGGGCTCCGGCGCCAGCATCAGGGCGACCGCGACCGCCATCCGGACCGCGCCGCTGACTCCGGTGGCCCGCCCCTTGGCCAGCAACGCCGCCAGCGCGACGAGCAGGGTGTACGTCATCGCCGCGGCGACGTGGACCACATCCGCGTGGTACCCGACGACCAGCTCCACGAGGGCGTACTGCGGCAGTTCGGTCGTGTAGAACGAGACGTCGGAGACGGTCCAGCCGTGCAGGAGTACGTTGCCGTGCAGCATGTCCCAGGCCTGCACGGCGTTGCTCGATCCGTCGGCGGTGGTCGGCATCGTGCGGGAGAGGCGCAGGTACGCCAGGAAGAGCCCGGCCGCGGCGAGCGCCACCAGCGCTGCGGTCGCCGCCCGGGCGCGGTACGCGCGGAGCTGTGCCAGCACCCGCCCAGCCGCTGCACCGCGCGACACGTCGGCACCGCGCTCCGCGCGCGCGGGCTTCGGTGGTCCCGTTCGAATCGACATGCCGGCTCCCGCGGTCGCCCGACCGCATCCCGAGCCGGTCCGAGCAGCCTACAAGGCGCTCGATGGTGCCACCCACGTTCGGCTCGCTGGTCTGGGAATTGGTGGGCCGCCAGGGACTCGAACCCTGAACCTACGGGTTAAAAGCCCGCAGCTCTGCCATTGAGCTAGCGGCCCGACGGGTGTCAGGCTACCTGGCGACCGGTTCACGCCGGTACCGGGTTGCATGGACGGGCGGACGTCGCCGCAGCCCGCAGGCGCAGCTGCACCCCTGATGGGCGGGTCTTGCCTGCGTCCGGTCCTATGAGCCTGCTCCATCCACGACAGCAGGTTCTCGTGCTGCTCCGTTTACGACAGCAGGCTCATAGGACCCGATGGGGACTATGCCGGCCCCGGCCCCGGCCCCGGCCCCGGCCCCCGCCCCCGCCCCCGCTGTCTATCCATAGGCAGGCCCTGTTGTCCACAGGCTGATGCTGAGGCATTGTCTGCTCCGGGCGCGGCCGGCAGGCTGGCACCATGGCCTCGTACCCGTGGATCCGGTTGGGGAACCTCTTGCGTTCGCTGCGGCATGGGGCCGACCTCAGCCAGCGGGAGTTGGCAGATCTGGCCGCGGTGCCGCACGCCACGCTCGCCCGGATCGAGTCCGGAGCGACCGGTGACCCACGGCTGCGCACCGTTGAACGGTTGATCGATGCGGCGGGGGGCGCACTGCTTGTCGTCGATGCCGTCGCCGGCGTCGTCGTGCCGCCGTACCCCGATGATGACCTGCGGGATGAGGGTGACCGGCACTTTCCGGCCCACCTCGACGTGCGCCCGGTGCATGAGGCCAAGGACTGGTCGGGCGCATGGTGGGCACATTGGTACGACCTTGAGAAGTCGCACTGGCCCGGACGGGTGCCGGACCACACCTACGACATGCGCCGCCGACGGGACTGGCGCCGCGCCGGCGGGCACCTCGAGCGTTAAGCGGGGTCGAGCCCGTCCAGGCCGAGCCGGTGCAGACCCAATCGGTCCAGGATCCAGGCCATCACGAACGCCTCTTCCTTCCAGGCGTCGTAGCGCCCACTCGGCCCGCCGTGCCCGGCGCCCATCTCGGTCTTCAGCAGCACCGGAACCGACGGCGCGACGGCCCGCAGCCGGGCCACCCACTTCGCCGGTTCGTGGTAGAGCACCCGGGTGTCGTTGAGGCTCGTCACCGCGAGGATGGCCGGGTACTCCACCTCGGTGACGTTCTCGTACGGCGTGTACGACTTCATGTACGCGTACACGTCCGGGTCGGCGAGCGGGTTGCCCCACTCCTCCCACTCGATGACGGTGAGCGGCAGCGACGGATCGAGGATCGTGTTGAGCGCGTCGACGAAAGGCACCTGCGCCACGATTCCGGTGAACGCCGCGGGCGCCAGGTTCGCCACCGCGCCCATCAGCAGTCCGCCGGCCGAGCCGCCCCGGGCCACCAGCCGTTCGGGCGCCGTCCAGCCGGCCTTCGTCAGCTGCTCGGCGCAGGCCACGAAGTCGGTGAAGGTGTTCTTCTTGGCCAGCAGCTTGCCGTCGTCGTACCAGCGCCGGCCCAGCTCGCCGCCGCCGCGCACGTGTGCGACCGCGAAGATCACCCCACGGTCCACCAGGGACAGTCGGGGGATGGAGAACCACGGGTCCAGCGACGTCTCGTAGGAGCCGTAGCCGTAGAGGACGCACGGGGCACTGCCGTCGCGTGGGGTGCCGCGGCGGCACACCAGCGATACCGGCACCCGGGTGCCGTCGTCGGCGAGCGCCCATTCGCGGTGCTGCTCGTACTGCGCCGGGTCGAAGCCGCCGAGGACCGGCCGCTGCTTGCGCAGGGTCAACTCGCCGGTGTGCAGGTGCGCGTCGTAGACCGAGTCGGGCGTCACCAACGAGGCGTAGTGCAGCCGGAACGACACCGTGTCGTACTCCGGGTTGGAGTCCGGCCCCACCGAGTACAGCGGCTCCGGGAACGTGATGTCGTACGGGGCAGCCCCGTCCAGCGGCAGTACCCGCAGCCCGGTCAGCCCGTCGCGGCGCAGCGACACCACCAGGTGCCGGGCAAACGCGTCAACGTCCAGCAGCCGGGTACCCGCCTCGTGCGCCAGCAGCGACGTCCACTCCGCGGCCGTGGCGCCGGGTTGCTGCACCGGTGTCGACGCCAGCGCGAAGTCCTCGGCGCCGTCGTTGTGCAGGATCAGGAAGCGGTCGCCGTGGTGCTCCACCGAGTACTCCACGCCCTGCCGGCGCGCCGCGATCACTTGCGGGGCGACCAGCGGTGTGGCGGCGGAGATGACGTGCACCTCGCTGGTCACCTTGCTGCTGACGTCGATGAGGATGTACCGCTCGGACCGGGTCAGGTCCACCCCGACCCAGAAACGTTCGTCGTCCTCCTGCAGGACGAGCTCGTCGGTCGCATGGGGCGCCCCCACGAGGTGCCGCCACACCCGGTTCGGCCGCCACGCCTCGTCCACGGTCAGGTAGAACAGTGTGGACCCGTCGGCCGACCAGGCCGAACCGTAGAAGGTGGCCGGGATCTCGTCGCCGAGCACGGTGCCGGTGACCAGGTCTTTGACCTTCATGGTGAAGCGCTCGTCACCGTCGAAGTCGGTGGAGTACGCCAGCCGCCGCCCGTCCGGGCTCACGTCGAAGGTGCCAAGGGCGAAGAACTCCGAGTCGCCGGCGAGCGCGTTGCCGTCGAGGAGCACCTCTTCGCCCTCAAGTGCCGCCCCGTCCACCGGTACCGGCGGGTCGACCTCGCCCGGCGCCACCGCCCGGCGGCAGTGGATGGCGTACTGCTTCCCCTCGACCGTGCGGGCGTAGTACCAGTGCCCACCCTTGCGTACCGGCACCGACAGGTCGGTCTCCCGGGTCCGCTGGCGGATCTCCGAAAAGAGCGTGTCGCGCAACCCGCTGAGGTGGGCGGTGGCCGCCTCGGTGTGCTCGTTCTCCGCCTGCAGGTACGCGAGGGTGTCCGGGTCTTCCTTCTCGGCCAGCCAGGCGTAGTCGTCGGCGATCGTGTCGCCGTGGTGGGTGCGTTCGGTGGGTACCCGCTTGGCCGTCGGCGGCTGCTGCATCGTCACCCGGCTCACGTTACCGTGACCGCATCGGCTGCCGTCCCGGCGCGACTGGGAGAATGGCCGCCGTGACACAGCAAGCAGCCAAGCCCGCATACCCCGACGTCCTCGCGGCCCGCTACGCCTCGGCCGAGCTGGTCGGGCTCTGGTCACCTGAGGAGAAGGTACGCGCCGAGCGCCGGCTCTGGCTCGCCGTCCTGCGCGCTCAGCGCGACCTCGGGGTGGCGGTCCCCGACGGGGTACTCCCGGCGTACGAGGCGGTGCTGGACCACGTCGACCTGGCCAGTATCGCGGCTCGCGAGCGGATCACCCGGCACGACGTGAAGGCGCGCATCGAGGAGTTCTGCGCGCTCGCCGGCTTCGAGCACATCCACAAGGGGATGACCTCGCGGGACCTCACCGAGAACGTGAAGCAGCTGCAGATCCGCGCCTCGCTGGAACTGGTCCTGCACCGTGCGGTGGCGGCCCTGGCGCGGCTCGGGGCCCGGGCTGTGGAGTACACCGACCTGGTCATGGTGGGGCGTTCGCACAACGTACCGGCACAGGCGACCACGCTGGGCAAGCGCTGCGCCAGCGCCGCCGAGGAACTGCTGATCGCGATCACCCGGCTGGAGGAGCTGCTGGCGCGGTACCCGTTGCGCGGCATCAAGGGCCCGGTGGGTACCGCGGCCGACCAGCTCGACCTGCTCGGCGGCGACCCGGCCCAGCTCGCCGAACTGGAGCAACGCGTCGCCGCGCACCTGGGCTTCCACACCGTGCTCACCAGCGTCGGTCAGGTGTACCCTCGCTCGCTCGATTTCGACGTGCTCTCCGCACTGGTTCAGCTCACCGCCGGCCCGTCCAGTCTGGCCACCACGATCCGGTTGATGGCCGGCCAGGAGTTGGTGACCGAGGGGTTCCAGGCCGGGCAGGTCGGCTCGTCCGCGATGCCGCACAAGATGAACACCCGCTCCTGTGAGCGGATCAACGGTCTGGCCGTACTGGCCCGCGGGTACCTGCACATGGTGGGTGAGCTCGCCGGTGACCAGTGGAACGAGGGGGATGTCTCCTGTTCGGTGGTGCGCCGGGTCGCGCTGCCCGACGCGTTCTTCGCGGTGGACGGGCTCTTCGCCACCCTGCTGACCGTGCTCGACGAGTTTGGGGCGTACCCCGCGGTGCTGGCCCGCGAGCTCGACCGGTACCTGCCGTTCCTGGCCACCACCAAGGTGCTCCTCGCCGCGGTCGGCCGCGGGGTCGGCCGGGAGGTGGCGCACGAGGCGATCAAGGAGCACGCCGTCGCGGTCGCGCTCGCCATGCGCGGCGAGGGCGGCGCCCGCAGCGTCGGCGCGGGCCCGGAGCCGGGCGGAAACGACCTGCTGGACCGGCTCGCCGCCGACGACCGGCTCGGGTTGACTCGCGCCGAGATCGCCGGTCTGGTGGCCGATCCCACGGCTTTCACCGGCGCGGCGTCCGCTCAGGTCGCCGCGGTAGCGCAGAGGATTGCCGGGGTGGTGGCCCGGTACCCGGCCGCGCTGACATATACACCGGGTCCGATTATCTAGTCGAATAGGGCGATATCACGCAGGTGGTGATCCGGCATCCCCGCCCGCCCGGTAGGCTCGGCACTGCTCGCCGTGCTGCGTCCAGAGTCAGGAGAAGTGCCGTGGCCCGCGTCGTGGTGGACGTCATGCTGAAACCCGAGATCCTCGACCCGCAAGGCCAGGCCGTGGCCAATGCCCTGCCCAGGCTCGGCGTTGCCGAGGTCTCATCGGTACGCATCGGCAAGCGCATCGAAATCGAGTTCGATGGCGAGCCGGATCTGGCGCGCGCCCGCGAGATCGCCGACCGGCTGCTGGCCAACCCGGTCATCGAGGATTTCACGGTACGCATCGAGGACGAGGCCAGCGCCGCCGACGCTGCTGGCGACGGTACCGACGGCCCCGCGGAGACCGGCACGTGAGCCCGCGGATCGGGGTGGTCACGTTCCCGGGCTCGCTCGACGACCGGGATGCGCAACGGGCGGTGCACGCGATCGGCGCCCAGGCGGTGCCGCTCTGGCACGCCAACGCCGACCTGTATGACGTGGACGCGGTGATTCTGCCCGGCGGCTTCTCCTACGGCGACTACCTGCGCTGCGGGGCGATCGCCCGGTTCTCCGCCGTGATGGAGTCGGTGATCGGAGCCGCCGCCGCGGGAATGCCGGTGCTCGGCATCTGCAACGGCTTCCAGATCCTGTGCGAGGCGCACCTGCTCCCCGGCGCGCTCACCCGCAACCAGAACCTGCATTTCCGCACCCGCGACCAGTGGCTGCGGATCGAGTCGACGGACTCGGCCTGGAGCTCGCGGTTCGACGCCGGGCAGGAGATCCTGATCCCGCTGAAGAGCGGGGAGGGCCGGTACGTGGCTGACACCCGCACCCTGCACGAACTGGAGTCCGAGGGGCGCGTGGTGGCCCGGTACCTGCGCGGCAACCCCAACGGTTCCCAGCGCGACATTGCCGGGATTCGCAACGCCGCCGGCAACGTGGTCGGCATCATGCCCCACCCGGAGCACGCCATCGAGGCGCTGACCGGGCCCTCGGTCGACGGGCTCGGGTTCTTCGTCTCGGTACTCGCCCACCTCGGAGTCCGGACATGACCACGATCAAGCAGAGCCGCAAGGCCAGGCGGGCGGCGGCGGTCGCCACCGAGCAGGCCGCTGCGGCGGCGGTCGCCACCGAGCCCGGGGCGTCTGCTGAGCCCGCGGCGCCCGCCGAGCCCGCGGCGCCGGAGGTGACCGAGCCTTCGGCGTCCGCAGCCGAGCCGCCGTACCTCGGCTGGCTGGACACTGTGGAGCAGGCCGCGGAGACTCCCGACGAGGAGCAGCCGTACGAGGCGTTGGGGCTGCGCCCCGAGGAGTACGCGCGGATCCATGAGATTCTCGGTCGCCGGCCCACCGAGTCCGAGCTGGCCATGTACTCGATCATGTGGAGCGAGCACTGCTCGTACAAGTCGAGCAAGGTACACCTGCGCCAGTTCAAGGAGAAGGCACCGGAAGGGCCGGCGGCGGAGCGACTGCTCGCCGGCATCGGGGCCAACGCCGGCGTGGTGCGCGTCTCCGATCAGCTCGCCGTGACGTTCAAAGTGGAGTCGCACAACCACCCGAGCTTCGTCGAGCCTTACCAGGGCGCCGCCACTGGAATCGGCGGGATCGTCCGCGACATCCTCGCCATGGGTGCGCGCCCGATCGCAGTGATGGACCCGCTGCGTTTCGGCGCCGCCGACCACCCGGACACCAAGCGGGTGCTGCCCGGTGTGGTCGCTGGAATCAGCGGGTACGGCAACTGCCTCGGCCTGCCCAACATCGGTGGCGAGGTCGTCTTCGACCCGTGCTACCAGGGCAACCCGCTGGTGAACGCGCTCTGCGTGGGAGTGCTCCCAGCCGACCGGCTGCAGAACGAGGCGGCCACCGGCCCCGGCAACATCGTCGTGCTGCTCGGCGCGAAGACCGGTCGCGACGGCATCGGTGGGGTGTCGGTGCTCGCCTCGGCGACCTTCGACAACGCCTCCGAGGTGCGCCGGCCGAGTGTGCAGGTCGGCGACCCGTTCACCGAGAAGCTGCTCATCGAGGCCTGCCTGGAGATGTACGACACCGATCTGGTCGTCGGCGTCCAGGACCTCGGTGGCGCCGGCCTGACCTGCGCGCTGAGCGAGACCGCTGCCGCCGCGGGGACCGGGATGGTGGTGTCGCTGGAGAAGGTCCCGCTGCGTGAGCCGTCGATGGAGCCGCACGAGATCCTGGCCAGCGAGTCGCAGGAGCGCATGCTCCTCATCGTCGAACCGTCCAACTTGGACAAGGTGCTGACCGTCGCCGCCCGCTGGGGGGTGCTGGCCACTGCCATCGGTACTGTCACCGACACCGGTCGGGTTGTCGTCTCCTGGCGGGACCGGGTCGTTGTCGACGTGCCGCCGGGCTCGCTGGCCCACGACGGTCCGGTCTACGCCCGACCGATGCGCGAGCCGGCCGACCTGATCCTGCTGATGGCTGACCGGGCGGAGACCCTGCCCCGCCCGGGTACCCCCGCGGAGCTGCGCGCCACCCTGCTACGGCTGGCGGCGAGCCCGAACCTCTGCGACAAGAGCTGGGTCACCGAGCAGTACGACCGCTACGTCATGGGCAACACCGTGCTGGCCCAGCCCGAGGACGCCGGGGTGCTGCGCATCGACGAGGCGAGCGGGCTGGGCGTCGCGCTGAGCGTGGACGGCAACGGCCGGTACGCCCGGCTCAACCCGTACGTCGGGGCGAAGCTCGCGCTGGCCGAGGCGTACCGCAACGTCGCGGTCACCGGCGCGATCCCGGTCGCCGTCACCAACTGCCTGAACTTCGGCTCGCCCGAGGACCCGGCGGTGATGTGGCAGTTCGCCGAGGCGGTGCGTGGCCTCGCCGATGGCTGCCAGGAGCTGGGCATTCCGGTGACCGGCGGCAACGTCAGCTTCTACAACGCCACCGCCGCCGCGCCGATCAACCCGACCCCGGTCGTCGGCGTGCTCGGCGTGCTGCACGACGTGTCGCAGCGGGTGCCGATGGGCTTCTCCGCCAACGACGACGTGCTCTTCCTGCTCGGCGACACCCGCACCGAACTCTCCGGTTCGGAGTGGGCCTGGGTGACCCACTCGCACCTCGGTGGGGTACCGCCGAAGGTGAACCTCACCGCCGAGCGGTTGTTGGCCAACGTCCTGATCACCGCAGCCCAGCGGGGTCATCTGGGCGCCGCGCACGACCTCTCCGACGGCGGCCTGGCCCAGGCGCTGGTCGAGTCGTGTCTGCGCCATGACCTCGGTGCCACCATCGCGGTGCCGGCCGACGTCGACCCGTTCGTCTTCCTCTTCTCCGAGTCGACGGCTCGCGCTCTGGTCGCGGTACCGCGCGGGCGCGAGGCGGCGTTCGTGGCGTTGTGCGTGGAGCGGGACCTGCCGTGTACGCCCATCGGCCTGGTCGAGGGGCGCAGCAGGAAGTTGGACGTGCGCGGCCTGTTCACGATTCCGCTCGACGAGCTGCGCGAGGCGTACTCCGGCACGTTGCCCGCGCTCTTCGCCGGCGCGCTGATCCCGGCGCCGGCCGCCGAGGTCGTGACTGAGCCGGACGAGGTCGAGACTGAGCCGGACGAGCCGGAGGCCGTCGAACCTGCCGAGGTCGATCCCGAGACAACAGCCCCGATCGACCCCGCCGACCAGTAATCCCCCCGCGGTGAGATCTTGGTGGCGACGTGTCGCCCAGGCAGCATTCCGCCACCAAGATTGGACCGGGTCAGGTATGCAGAACGCCCCGCCACGGGTTCATCGTGGCGGGGCGTTCTGCATACCTGACGTTCAGTCGTCGAGCCAATCCACGGAGGGGCGTTCGCCGCGGCCGGGCGGCGGACCGGAGCGTCGGGGCGAGCCACCGGAACGGCCGTCGTCGTAGCGGTTCGCATCGGACCCGTCCCCGGCCTGGCCAGCCTGGTCGTAGCCGCCGCCTGCCTGGCCTCCGCCGGCATAGCCGCCGCCTGCCGGGCTTCCGCCGGCGTAGCCGCCGCCGCGGGCCGGGTTGGATCCGTACCCGCCACCGGCACTGGAGTAGTCGTTGTACTCGCCGGGGGTCGAGCGCTGCGGGCGCAGCATTGTCGTGGCGTCGTTGGCGTTGCTGCGTGCGGGGCCGGACCGGGCGATCATCGTGGGGTCGGCTCCCCGGCCGCGCCCCGGCGGGGGACCGCCCTGGTAGCCGCCGGCCCCGTCGGGCGGAGATCCCGGTCCGTACGGGTCTGCCGGGTCGTCGTCGGGGTCCACGTCATCACCCTTGCGCCGCACCACCAGCATCACGATCGCGCCGATCCCGAGCAGCACGAGCAGGCCGCCGAGGCCGACCAGGATCAACGAGAACGTGCCCGGGCCGGTCGAGTCGGTCCGATGGCCGGCGGCCGTGGCGGCCGTGGCGGTCGTGCCCCCGCCATCGGTGGAGACCGGCGCCGCGGCATCGGTCGTCGACCCTGCCGAGGGGGTCGCCGCCTTGGGGACGAGCTTCAGCGCGGTGTTCGGGTAGTCCTTCCCGGACTCGCCGGTGAACGTCTTCGCCGTGGCGTCGTCGAACTGGGGGGTCTTGGTCACGGTGAGCCCGAGCTGCCCCGCTGCGATCGGCTTGTCCGCCGTGGAGGTGAACTCGTAGTTGCCCGAGGCGTCAGTGCTGGTCTGGTAGCTGTGTTTGGCGCCGTCCAGCAGGGTCACCGTGGCCGCTTTGACCGGCGTTCCATTGGTCGAGTCGGTCACCTGCCCGGAAACGCTCTTCACCGGCGCAGCAACGGCCGGCGGGCGCAGCGTAACGCTGAACGACTTCGCCTGGCCGTTGTTGTTGGAGAACTCGATCGAGACCGAGCCGCTGCCGGTCTTGGGTGACCCTCCGGGCTGGATGCTGGTCAGACTGCTCTTGGCCTTGAGCGTGAATTCCAGATCCTTGGTGCCATTAGTACCCGTCTTCTTCGGCACCATGACGCCGGTGCACCGCACGCTGGTCGTGCCGAAGACGGCGCAACCGGCCACCGAGGTCTCGATCGTGACGTCGCCGCCGAGGTTGTTCGGCGCGCCGACGAGGACGGTGACCGTCTCTTCGGTGTCCTTCGAGTTGGTGAGCCGGACGGTCAGCGGCAAGCTCTCGCCCGGGTCGAGGTCGAAGCTCCCGGTGGAAAGCGTGATCGTGAGATCCTCCGGGGCGGCGTACGCCGGGGTGGTCACCCCTCCCATGGCGCCTGCGGCCAGTACGGCCACGACACCGGTGCGGAGCAGTACCGCTCGTAGGTGCGAAGTCACGTCAACAACCCTCCGTCTTGACCACCCGTCACGAATCGTCGCCGTCTCGCCCGACCGGTACGGTCGCCATATGCTCGACGGCACGCCGACGTTCGCCTGCGTGGGGCATCGCAGCAAACTATGCCTTGTCCCCCGGGGTACGCGAAAGGCGCCGGCTGTTGTCGCCGAGCCTCCGGCGGCCGTATTGTCCTGGTATGCAACCGGGAGGGTGTGTCTCCCCGGCGGTTCGGATGGCGGTACCCGAGATCGATGACGGCCGTACACCCGAACGGGTGGTCCTGCGTGATGCCGTGCGGAGCACACTTTCCGCGTTGGCCGCCCGGGCGCCTGGCCGTTCGGTGGAGGTGCGCGTTCCCCCATACGGTGCGATTCAGTGCGTCGATGGGCCACGGCACACGCGTGGTACCCCGCCCAATGTGGTGGAGACGGATCCGGTCAGTTGGCTGGAACTGGCGACCGGGCGGCTCAGCTGGGCGGAGGCGGTCGACAGTGGGCGAGTACGGGCAAGTGGCCCGCGGGCGGACTTATCCAGCTATCTACCCTTGTGACCAAGGGGTGTCCATGGCCACACTGCATACAACCCACCAGCCAGATCGTGGCCGATTGTCGCCACGTGCTCCTCGCGTACACTGTGATTTCGCGACGGCGACCAGCGCGCACGCATTGTCGGGCACGCGGTGTCGTCGCCACCCACAGCGCCATTGGCAAACAGGAGCGCGGAGTGCGTCGAGGCGACGGTCGTTTAAGCCACGACCTTGACCCCCAGCGGCCCGGGCCGCAGGACAAGTGCGGGGTCTTCGGGGTCTGGGCGCCCGGGGAGGACGTCGCCAAGCTCACCTACTTCGGGCTCTATGCGTTGCAGCACCGGGGCCAGGAGGCAGCCGGTATCGCGGTCTCCGACGGCACCGGGGTCGTGGTCTACAAGGATCTCGGCCTGGTGGCACAGGTCTTCGATGAGCCCACGTTGGCCTCGCTGCGCGGCCACATCGCGATCGGCCACACCCGGTACTCCACGACCGGCGCCTCCAACTGGGAGAACGCGCAGCCCACGCTGCGCTCCACACCGCAGCGCGGCGACGGCACCCAGCGCGGCGACGGCACCGACCTGGCGGCGGGCACCACGATCGCGTTGGCCCACAACGGCAATCTGGTCAACACCGCCGACCTGGCCCGTCGCGTCGCCGAGCTGGGCATGACCGACGACAGCAACACCTCGGACACCGCACTGGTCACGGCGCTGCTCGCGGCCCGGCCCGACATGTCGGTGGAGGCGGCGGCGCTGGATGTGCTGCCCACCCTGCGTGGCGCCTTCAGCTTCGCCTTCATGGACGAGCACACCCTGTACGCCGCGCGCGACCCGCATGGGGTGCGCCCGCTGGTGCTCGGCCGGCTGGAGAACGGCTGGGTGGTGGCGAGCGAAACGGCCGCGCTGGACCTGGTCGGCGCGAGCGTGGTCCGCGAGATCGAGCCCGGTGAGCTGATCGCGATTGACGAGCACGGGCTGCGGTCGAGCCGGTTCGCCGCGCCGGAGCCGAAGGGCTGCCTCTTCGAGTACGTCTACCTGGCCCGCCCGGACACCACGATCGCCGGCCGCAACGTGTACGCCGCACGGGTGGCGATCGGGCGGGCGCTGGCCAGGGAGCACCCGGTCGAGGCTGATCTCGTCATTCCGGTCCCCGAGTCGGGCACCCCGGCCGCGATCGGGTACGCCGCGCAGTCCGGCATTGCCTACGGCGCCGGCCTGGTGAAGAACGGCTACGTCGGGCGTACCTTCATCCAGCCGTCGCAGACGATCCGCCAGCTCGGCATCCGACTCAAGCTCAACCCGTTGCGCGACGTGGTCCGCGGCAAGCGGGTCGTGGTGGTCGACGACTCGATCGTGCGCGGCAACACCCAGCGCGCGATCGTGCGGATGCTGCGCGAGTCCGGCGCGCTTGAGGTGCATGTACGGATCTCGTCGCCCCCGGTGAAGTGGCCGTGCTTCTACGGCATCGACTTCGCGACCCGGGCCGAACTGCTCGCCAACGGCTTGGACCTGGACGGAATCCGGCGCTCCATCGGCGCCGACTCGCTCGGGTACGTTTCCCTGTCCGGCCTGATCGCCGCTACCGAACAGCCGCGGACCCGGCTGTGCCGGGCCTGCTTCGACGGGGAGTACCCGATCGAGCTTCCGGCCGACAACCTGATCGGCAAGCACGTGCTGGAGGGTCTGGCCAGAACCGCGGCGTCGCCGACGGCTCCAGCTGCCCCGCCAACCGCAGAACCTGCTGGCCTCGCCGCCAGCCCGGGCGGCGCGGACGCCTTGTTACGTCCGTGACCGCAGCACAACAACCATCGCGCTGGGCGCTCGTCCCTCGACGACCACGCGTGGTTGCAGTAGCGACGCATAGGGGAGAATGTGACGCACGCGCCTGAGCGTTCCAACAAGCCCGGGGCTGACGGGACCGCTGCCGGGGAACCGGCCGCCGAGCCGATCGTGAAGGCGGCCGACAAGCCGGCGGACAACCGTCCCCCCAGCGCCAAGCAGCCGTGGTCGGCAACGCAGGGCCGGCGTCGCAAGACGGTGACCTACGCCGACGCCGGAGTCTCGATCCACGCCGGTGAACAGGCAGTGGCCCTGCTCAAGACGAAGGTGCACCGCACGATGCGCCCCGAGGTGCTCGGCGACATCAGCGGCTTCGCCGGGCTGTTCCGCCTCGACGTCGCGAAGTACCGCCACCCGGTGTTGGCCTCGTCCACCGACGGCGTGGGCACCAAGCTGGTCATCGCGCAGCAGATGGACATCCACGACACCGTCGGCATCGACCTGGTGGCGATGGTCGTCGACGACCTGGTCGCCTGTGGCGCTGAGCCGCTGTTCCTGCTCGACTACATCGCCTGCGGCGAGGTGGTGCCGGACCGGATCTCCGAGATCGGCGCCGGCATCGCCGACGGCTGCCGGTACGCCGGCTGCGCGCTGCTGGGTGGCGAGACGGCGGAGCACCCCGGAGTGATGCGCCGCGAGGAGTACGACATCTCCGGTACCGGCGTCGGTGTGGTCGAGTACGACGACATTCTGGGCCGGGACCGGGTCGACGTCGGCGACGTGGTGATCGCCATGCGGTCGAGCGGCCTGCATTCCAATGGGTACTCCCTGGTCCGCCACGTACTGCTCGGTGCCGGGCGGTTGCGACTGGACACCATCGTCGAGGAGTTCGGCAGTCAGCGCAGCCTCGGCGAGGAACTGCTCACCCCGACGAAGATCTACGCCAAGGACTGCCTCGACCTGATCAAGGAGTGCGAGGTGCACGCCCTGGCCCACGTGACCGGTGGCGGTATCCCGGGCAACCTGGTCCGGGTCCTGCCCGACCATGTCGACGCGATCGTCGACCGGTCGACCTGGCGTCCGCAGCCGATCTTCGAACTGGTGCGTGCCAAGGGACGGATCGACGACGCGGAGATGGAGAGCACGTTCAACATGGGTGTCGGCATGTTCGCGGTGGTCGGCGCCGAAGACTCCGACCGGGCACTGGCGTTCCTGGCGACCCGGGGGATCGACGCCTGGGTGGTCGGCGACGTGGTGGAGGGTACCGGAGTCGTGCAGATGTTGGGTTCACACACCAGCGGTTGATCAGGCTCTGGTGGCCGGTCTGGTGTCCGGAGCAGGCCGGTGAATACGCTTGACCGGCGCTTCCGAAGGGAGGGGCCGTGGTGTGGACCGGCATGCGCGGGATCTCGGCCGTACCGGAGTACGTCGTGATGCAGCCCACGACCCTGTGCAACCTCGACTGCCGGTACTGCTACCTGCCACACCGGGCTCTGGACAACCGGATGTCCGTGCAGGTCGCCGCCGCCGTGGCCGAGTCGGTGAACCCGTGGGCTGCCCAGGGCGGCCGCTTCTCGATCGTGTGGCACGGTGGTGAGCCGCTGGCTGCCGGGCGTACCCACCTCGCTGCGCTGATGGCCCCTTTTGTCGGGGTGGAGCACCACGTCCAGACCAACGCCACGCTCATCGACGACGCCTGGTGTGCGTTCTTCGACGAGTACCAGGTCCGGGTGAGCGTGAGCGTCGACGGGCCCGCGCAGTGCAATGCCGAGCGGATCAACCGCGGCGGTGCCCCGGCGTACGACCGGATCGAGCGCGGCATCGCGGCGCTGCGCCTGCACGGGCTGCGCTTCTCCGCGCTCTGCGTGGTCTCCGCGCCCCGCCCGGGGCTCGCCGCCGAGCTGTACGCCTACTTCCTCGAGCTCGGCTGTGAGGTGCTCGGTATCAACATCGAGGAGACCGAAGGCGTCAACCTCCGGGCGAACGGGCACCCGACCGACGAGGTTCGGGCGTTCTGGGCGGAACTGGTGGCCGCCTGGCGCCGTGCGCCGAGCATCCACGTGCGCGAGATCGAGTGGACGCTGCGCTATGCCGGGGCGGTCCTCGACGGTACCGCCGACGAGGTGCTGCCGCGGGCGCTGGACCCGATTCCGACCGTGGCGGTCGATGGGCGGGTCGTGCTCTTCTCACCGGAACTGGCCGGGTTCAGCGATCCCCGGTACGGCGACTTCTCCTCCGGCAACGTGTTGACCACTCCGTTGCGCCAGATCCTCGCCGGGGTGGCCGGGGTGGCCGGGGTGGCCGGTTCGGTCCCGGGCGTCGCGGCTCCGCCCCAGGGTCAGCCGGCTCCGGCCCAGAGCCAGCCGGCTCCGGCTGACTGGGTGGGGGAGTATCTTGCCGGGGTCGATGCCTGCCGGGTGAGCTGCCCGTACTTCGGCTTCTGTGGCGGCGCGCATGCCGCGAACCGGTACTTCGAGCATGGGCGCTTCGACACGACGCAGACCAATCACTGCCGAAACAGCAAGATCCACCTACTGGACGGAGTACTGGATCATGCAGGTCAACCGTGATCTCGTCACCGAACGTGTACACCAGGTCGCCGATGGCCTGACGCTGCTCCTGGACGAGGCGCGAGCCGCGCGAGAAGCGCGCACCGAGGTCGGCGGCAACGACGGCTCAACGCCGACCTCGGGCGACTCCTCAGGCGGCACCGCGGCAGTGTGTGCCTGGAACCACTTCGAGAACATCCCGACGTTCTACAACTGGAACAACCGCCCGCGCTGACCCCCGTCCCACCCACCCCCCCACCCACCAGCGATCTTGCAGTCGTGTCTCAGACAAAAGCACACTAAACCGCCCGAAAGGCGTACACGACTGCAAGATCGCGGGGCTGGGGCTTTGCCGAGCCGAAGCTGGGGGCTTTGCGCAGGGGCGGAGTCAGTGGCGCATCGAGCCGCGCCGGCCGACGTCAAGGGTCGTCATCGTCGGCCTCATCGTCGTCTTCTGCGTCCTCGTCATCATCGTCGACGTACTGGTTGTTGTCGTCGAACGCGCTACCTGAAGACGGTCCGCTGCTGCCAGCGAGCTCCCGCTGCAACGCGGAGAGGTCGGTGTTCGGGGAGTTGTACTTCAGCTCCCGGGCCACCCTCGTCTGCTTGGCCTTAGCACGGCCTCGCCCCATGGCTCGACCCCCTCGCACGAAACTTCGGGACAGCCGTCACCGGCGAGCCCCACATGTCAGGCTTCACTCGTGGCTCTTACGGTACATGTCGACGCCACCTTTCGGCATCTGGCCCTCCGCGCATTCCGGCCCGTCACCGCCTACCACCCAACCGGATTGTGCTCAGGCGTCCCACTTCGGCCATCCGGCGCTCGGCGAGCCGGTCCGCGGCGACAGCCGGGGGTACCCCCTCGGACTGCGCCAGCGCGAGAATCTGCCGGGTGGTGTCGTAGATCTTCCCGGCCCGTAGCTTGGCCCGTTCGAAGGTGAAGCCCTCGATCTCGTCGGCGACCTGGATGACCCCGCCCGAGTTCACCACGTAGTCCGGGGCGTACAGGATGCCGCGATCGGCGAGCAGTTTCTCGATCCCGGGGTGGGCCAGCTGGTTGTTCGCGGCGCCCGCCACGATCGTGGCGCGCAGCGCCAGTACGGTGGCGTCATCCAGCGCGCCGCCGAGCGCGCACGGGGCGTACACGTCGATGTCGGAGCCGACCAGGGTGCCGACGTCGTCGACCAGGTCGACCTGCGGGTACTCCCGGCGCGCCCAGTCCCGCGCCCGCTCCGAGACGTCGGTGGCGACCACGCTCGCCCCGTCGCCCAGCAGGTGCGCGGTCAGCTGCTTGCCGACCTTGCCCAGGCCGGCGATACCGACCCGCCGTCCGGTCAGGCTGGGCGTGCCGTACACCTGCTCGGCAGCGGCCCGCATGCCCTGGAAGACGCCGTACGCGGTGAGGACCGAGGAGTCACCGGCGCCGCCGTACGCCTCCGAGCGCCCGGTGACGTAGCGAGTCTCGCGGGCCACCATGTCCATGTCCGCCACGTAGGTACCGACATCGCAGGCGGTGATGTAGCGCCCGCCGAGCGACTCGACGAAGCGGCCGTACGCCCGCAGCAGGGGTTCGGTCTTGTCCCGGTCCGGGTCGCCCCAGATGACCGCCTTGCCGCCGCCCAGGTCCAGCCCGGCGAGCGCGTTCTTGTAGGCCATCGCCCGGGACAGTTCGAGGGCGTCGTGGACGGCGTCGTCCTCGGTGCGGTACGGGTGGAAGCGGGTGCCGCCCAGCGCTGGGCCCAGCGCGGTCGAGTAGATCGCGATGATCGCGCGCAGGCCGCTGGGCCGGTCCTGGCAGAAGACGACCTGTTCGTGGCCGTTCAGCGAACCGGTCGGGTCCTGGCGGTCGGCGACCATTGCGGGTCGCCGGGTGGCGTCAGACGCCGAGCCGGCGTCGTCAGGTGCGGAGAAGACGCCCATGGCTGCTCCTGGTGGGTCGGTGGGCGCCCGCGCCTTGTGGGCCCGGGCGGGCGGGTGCCGGCGGGTCGCGTCAGCGTGATCCAAGCCTAGTGCGGCGCAGCCCCACCGGAGCGGACCACCGGCCCGTGCCGTCGGGTGCCGCGCCGGCCGCCCCGGAGCGCCTCGCGCGTGGTCCGACCGTCCATATCTTTGCGCCGAAGCGGCGCGGGCGCCTTTCCGAGGAGGCGGGCCGACGCCGATTCGTGGCACGATCGCGACGTGCCCTCGCTCTTCGCTTCGTACCTGCGGGTGTACGAGCCGCTGGCTGCGTTCGACCGCGGACGCCAGCTGTACTGGCGGCGGTACGTCCAGGAGGGCCGGGCGGTCGCCCCGTTGGAGGGGCCCGGCCGGCAGCGCACCGCTGTGCTGGAGGCGCTCGGCCCCACCTGGACCAAGCTGCCCGAACTGCCCGACGAGGCGTACGCCCTGGAGACCGCTGACGGGCTACTGGTGTGCCCGTGGAATCTTCGGGTCCGGGTGGCGGAGGCGGCGCTGAGTGCTCGGGACGGGGTGCCCGGTGTGCTCGCCGACGCGTTCGTGCCGCCGGTCTTCGCCGGGTTGGCCCAGAGCGTGGTGGACGACTGGCGCAGCGGCGACAACGGGCTGCAGCGGGGTACCCCACGGCTGCACGAGCAGGTCTCCACCTGGGGGGTACCCCTGCGGTGGTTCGTCTTCGTCGACCTCACCGAACGCGAGCTGTCGGGCCCCGCGGGCAAGCGGGTGCTGCGGTACCGCACCGACATGACCAAGGCGCGCCGGCGCGCGAACCGGGCGCATTCGGTGCTGCGGCGTGGGATCGGCAACGCTCCGATCACCACCGCGGTGGAGGAGACGGCCCGCTGGCTGGAGGAGTTCCACACCCGGTCGGTGGTCGAGCTGGACTACGGCGGGCTGGTCAGTCTGCTCTCCGACGAGGCGCTCACCGAGGACGATTCGCCGGGCCTGGTAGCGGCCGGGCTCGCCGCGGTTGGTCGGGGTGATGCCGAGGGGGCAGCCGCGGTGTACGAACGGCTGGTGGAGCGGTGGAGAGCGATCCAGTTGCTCGAACGGTGCAACTGATCCTCGCCGGCGTGCCCGATATAAGAATTTTTAAACTATCTGGGGCTTCTGTGGCGCCGTTGAGGCGAGAAATTTTCGTGTTTGGGGAGCGGCGAGACGTGGGGTAGAGTCCGATTTATGCCTCTCCGTACCGTCAAAAACGGAAAAAATCGCCGATTCATCATCCATCCATACAGGGACCTTCAGCCGTTCGGCCCATGTCGGACATCGGGGACTAGCCGGACCATGGACCTGCGCCGGCCGGTGGGATCCCGGCCGTCGTTGTTGGGTACCTGTGGAGGAGTGACCGATGGCATCGCGCACGCACGAACCTGAGCCGCTGCTCACCCCGGCAGAGGTCGCGTCGATGTTCCGCGTCGATCCGAAGACCGTGACCCGGTGGGCGAAGGCGGGCAAGCTGAGCGCCATCCGCACCCTGGGCGGCCACCGACGTTACCGCGAGTCGGAGGTACGCGCCCTGCTGCAGGGACAGATTCCCCAGCAGCGCCAAGGCGACTAACCCACCAGGGCGGTCGCTGTCGTGGCGACCGCACCGTCCGGGGCGGTCCACGTCGATCGGAACGCACCAGGGGCGGCTGCCACGTACGCGGCAGACCGCCCCTGACAGGCGTTGGGGGTGGTACCCGCCCGGGGCGTACCGCCCCTGAAGTGCGGCGGCTAGCCTTGGCGCACTGGTGCTCGCCGACGGGCGGGCCACCGTCGGCTACGGCAATCGGACTTTCGGCAGGCACGGCGCCTTCTCGTTCTGGTACGTGATGGAGAACAAGGCGGTCACCACCGCCGCCAACGTGATGTTCAACTGCTACCTGGCGATCTGGAAACGTGCTTGACCCGTGTTGAAGGGAAGAAGATCACTTGACGGGACGGCGTCGACGCGTGGTGGATCCTGACCCGGGAACGCGCTCGCCGGACCGGGCCCCGTCCGCGGTGAGGCACACCCTGGCCCCAGCCGAGCTGCAGCCGGCGGGCGGTCATCGTGCGGTGAACCGGACGCGACTGGTCGTGGGCGGGGCTGCCGTCGTGATCGCGACAGGCCTGGCGCTGCTGCTGACCGCGATGCTGTCGGGGGGTGCCCCGCCAGCTCCGGGGGCTTCAGTGACTTCAGGGGCTCCAGTGACATCAGGGGCTTCAGGTGGGGTCGCCGCGACGACCGTACCCTCGGCACCCTCCACAGAATGTGGCGGCTGGGGCTGCGCGCAGCAGCAGCGTTTCACGGCGGCAGCCAACCTGATCAAGTCCAAGCCCGGATACCTCGGCGCGATCGTGCGCGACCGGCAGACCGGCGCAGTCTGGCGGGCCGGCGCCACCGACCGGGCCATCTGGACCAGCTCCACGATCAAGTTGGCGATCGCGACCAGCCTGCTGGAGCGGGCCCGTACTGGCGAGATCACCCTGGACGCCAAGGCCCGGGCCCAGATCGCGGCCATGCTCCACGTCTCGGACAACGACGCCGCTGACGCCCTGTGGGAGCGGTACGGCAAGGATGCGCTCGTGCCACGGTTCCAGCAGGTGTACGGGATGACCGGGCTGAGCTTCGTCTCCGGCTTTCCCCGGTACTGGGGCTTCATGAAGTGCACGCCCGAGGATCTGCTGCGCTTGATGTCGTACGCGCTGGACAAGCTCAACCCGGCCGACCGTGACTACCTCGTCGGCGCCATGCGCGGCGTCGGCGAAATCCAGCAGTGGGGCGTCTGGGCAGCCGGTCCGGCGCAGCAGCCCGGTACCAAGGACGGCTGGTCGATCGAGTCCGACGCCGGTACCGACCACTGGTGCACCAGTACCGTCGGCTTCGCCGGGCCTGACGCGCGGTACGCCGTCGCCGCGATGTACCACGTACCCCCGGGCGGCACCATCGACGACGGGGTGCACGCCGTCAGCGATCTCGTGGCCACCATCTTCGGCGCCCCCACGCCGGCCCGGGTCACCGTGCCCGACCCGCAGACCGGGCTGTGACCGGCTGACCGTGCCGCCCCGCTGACCGGGCGGTGCCCGGCTGACCGTGCCGCCCCGCTGGTCCCGGCCGTCACCCGGCTGGTCAGCCTGATCGTGCAGGGTCTCGGCCTGCTCATGGCGGGCGCGGTGGCGCTCCTTGTCCTGCTCCGTCGTCGCCGCGGATCCGCGGACTACTCACCGTTGACGAGCAGTACCTTGCCGAGGTGCGCGCTGCTCTCGACCAGCCGGTGCGCCTGGGCCGCCTCGGTCATCGGCAGTGTGCGGTCCACCACTGGGCGGATCGCACCGGACTCGACCAGCGGCCAGACCTCTGCCCGTACCCCGCGGACGATTGCGGCCTTCTCCGCCGCCGAGCGGACCCGGAGCGAGGTCGCGGTGATGCTGGCCCGCTTCGGCAGGAGTACCCCGAGGTCAAGCTCGCCCTTGCGCCCGCCCTGCAGGCCGATGATCATGAGCCGGCCCCGTACGGCGAGCACGTCGACGTTGCGGCCCAGGTACGCCGCGCCCATGATGTCGAGGATCACGTCGGCGCCGCGGCCGCCGGTGACGTCCTTCGTCGCCGCCACGAAGTCCTCGCTGGTGTAGTCGACCGTGACATCGGCGCCCAGGTCGCGCAGGGCCGCGTGCTTCTCCGGTCGCGCCGTGGTGATCACCCGTACGCCGAGTGCCCTGGCGAACTGGATGGCGAAAGTACCGATGCCGCTGCCGCCACCGTGGACGAGCAGGGTCTCGCCGGCCTGCAGGCGTGCGGAGTCGACGAGGTTGGCCCAGACCGTGCAGGCGACCTCGGGCAGCCCGGCGGCCTCGGCCAGGCTGACTCCGGCCGGCTTCGGCAGCAGTTGCCCGGCGGCGACCGCGGTCAACTCGGCGTACCCGCCGCCGGAGAGCAGCGCGCAGACCTCGTCGCCGACCTGCCAACCGGCCCCGCCGGCCGTGCTCGCCCCGCTGGCTGCGCCCGCAGCGCTGGCCGTGCCCGCACCGCCGGGCAGGTCGGGGCCGAGCGCGACGATCCGGCCGGAGCACTCCAGTCCCAGGTACGGCGAGCCGCCCGGCGGCGGCGGGTAGAAGCCCTGGCGCTGCAGGAGATCGGCGCGGTTGACCGCGCTGGCCTGGATCTCCACGAGAACCTCGCCAGGTCCGGGCGCGGGGTCGGGCACCTCGGTCCAGCGCAGCACGTCGGGGCCGCCCGGCTCGGTGATCGTCACGGCGTACACGGGGACTGACGTTAGCCGCCCGGACAGGTCGAGGCACGGGTACCGGTGGCGAGCGGCTCGGGAGCGCTCCCCGGTACCCAGCGAAGTGCAGCTTTTCGGGCAAATCTCTGGGCGCCGCGCCACCAGCTGCCGATGAGGTGGCGACTGGCAGGAGGCGAACGTGTCGGCCCGCAAGCTGCTGACGTACTACGGACTGTGGATGGCGGCCCTCAGCGCCGTCAACTTCGCCGCGCCGTCGTGGCACATCGTGGTCTGGACCGCCATCGGCATCTCCGGCTCGGCCGCGGTCGCGGTGGGCATCGTGCGGAACGCGCCGCGGCGCAAGGCGCCATGGGTCCTGCTCTCGATGGGGCTGCTCGCCTTCATCTCGGGCGACTTCAGCTACGACCTGCTCACCCGGGTACTCGGCCAGGAGGATCCCTTCCCGTCCGTGGCCGACGCGCTCTACCTGGTGATGTTCCCGTTGACCGCGGCCGGCATGCTCGGGCTGGCCCGATCGGGGGCGAGCAGCCGGGATCGGGCCAGCCTGGTGGACAGCCTGACCCTGACCGCCAGCATCGGGCTGCTGTCGTGGATCTTCCTGATCAACCCGTACGTCGAGAACCCCGAGCTCTCCGGGCTCGCGAAGGCGATCTCGATCGGGTACCCGTTGCAGGACGTTCTGCTGGTCGCCACCGTGGCGACGCTGCTCATCACCGTGCGGCGGTCACCAGCTGTGGTCCTGCTCGGGGTGGCCGCCCTGAGTCTGTTCCTGGCCGATGTGGCGTACGGGCTGATCCGGCTGCACGGCAGCTGGCAGGTGGGCGGACCAGTCGACGTCGGCTGGATCGTGTTCTACGCGGGGGCGGGTGCCGCGGCGCTGCACCCCTCGATGCTGAGCCTGACCGAGCCGAAGGTACTGCCGCGCGGCGAAGTGAGTACCCGACGGCTGATGCTGCTCGCGTTGTCGTCGCTGATCGCCCCGGCGGTGCTGATGTTCGAGGTCGTCCGGGGCGACGTCCATGACGGGGCGGTCATCGCGCTGCTCTCGGCACTGATGTTCGGGCTCGTCCTCTACCGGCTCTCCGGCGTCGTGAACATCCACCGCCGCGCGGTGGCTGTCGAGCGTGGACTACGGGCTGCCGGCGCGGCACTGCTGTCGGCGACCGACGTCGCGCAGGTCCGCAGCACGGTGCGCACCGCGGTGGCGCAGCTGCTGCCACCGGACACGCCGCACGGCTCGGTGCTCGCCGCGCAGGACGCCGGGATCGTGCCGAGCCGGTTGGTGCAGATGGCGTACACCCGGACCCTCGACCCCGCGGTCGCGGCCGAGGTCGGCGAGTTCGAGGTCACGCTGGTGTGCGCGCTCGCGGCCCCCGACAGTCGTACCGGACCCTCGCCCGCCGGGGCGCTGCTTGTCGCGGCGGACGAGAAGGCGCTGGTGGAGCTGCAGGGGCCGGTGGCCGTACTGGCCTCGCAGGCGGCGCTGGCGCTGGCCCGGATCGCGCTGAGCGCGGAGATCACCCGGCGGCGTAGTGACGAGTACTTCCGCACCCTCGTGCTGAACACCTCTGACGTGATTCTGATCGTCGACGACAGCAACCGGATCCGGTACGCGAGTCCCTCGGCTGAGCCCGCCTTCGGGACCGGGGAGCTGATCGGTGTGGCGCTCCCCGACCTCATCGAGCCCACCGAGCGGGGCGCCGCCGCCCAGGTGCTGGACCTGGCGCGCACCGGCCAGCCCGGCGCCGACACCACGGACTGGGTGGTGCTCCGGACGGATGGCGAGCACGTACAGGTCGAGGCCTCCTGCCGCGATCTGCGCGACGATCCGACGGTCGGCGGCCTGGTGCTCACCTTGCGGGACGTGACGGTACGCCGACAGCTGGAGCGGGAGCTCACCCACCGGGCGTTCTACGACTCGCTGACCGGATTGGCCAACCGGGCGCTGTTCCAGGAGCGGGTACAGCAGGCCGCCGCGCGGGCGCAGCGTACCGGGGCGACCGTGGGCGTGCTGCACATCGACCTGGACGACTTCAAGGTGGTCAACGACGCGATGGGCCACGACACCGGCGACCAGTTGCTGGTGGCGGTCAGCCAGCGGCTGGCAGCGGCCCTGCTGCCGGTGAGTACGGCGGCGCGGCTGGGCAGCGACGAGTTTGCCGCGCTCATCGAGGACGCCCGCGGCCCGGCCGATGTCGAGGCGGTCGCCGACCGGGTGGTGGCGGCGCTGGTTGAGCCGTTCACGCTCGGGGAGGGTGTGGTCAACGCGTCGGCGAGCATCGGAGTGGCGACGACCGCGGACTCGTCCGGCGCCCAGGAGTTGCTGCGCCACGCCGATCTGGCGCTGTACCTGGCCAAGGGCTCCGGTAAGGGGCACTGGCGGCGGTACGAGGCCGCATTGCACACGGCCCTGCTCGAGCGACTGGAGCTGCGGACGGCGTTGGAGGAGGCGGTCGCGGAGGGGGCCTTCGTCCTGCACTACCAACCGATCGTCGCGCTGGCCAGCGGTGAGACGGTGGGCTTCGAGGCGTTGGTGCGCTGGAACCACCCGACCCGCGGCATGGTCGCCCCCGTCCAGTTCATCGAGTTCGCCGAGGAGACGGGTCTCATCGTGCCGATCGGCAGCTGGGTGCTGGAGCACGCTGTGGCCAGTACCGCGGAGCTGCACCGGATGCAGCCCACCGCGAAACCGCCGTACATCAGCGTGAACGTCTCCGCCCGCCAGTTCCGGATGCCCGGTTTCGTTGATCAGGTGCGCCGGGTACTGGCCACGTCGGGGCTGCCGCCGCAGTGCCTGATGCTGGAGATAACGGAGAGTCTGCTGCTACGCGATGATGAACAGGTATGGGCTGATCTGGCGGTACTGCGTGACATGGGAATTCATGTGGCGATTGACGACTTCGGCACCGGATTCTCGTCTCTGAGCTATCTCCGGCAAATTCCGATCGACGTTCTGAAGATTGACAAGTCCTTCATCGACGCCATTTCGACCTCGTCGCAGCAGCTCGCACTCGTTGACGGAATTATCCGACTCGCCCACACCCTGGGCCTGCGGGTCATCGCCGAGGGCATCGAGCAGGCAGATCAACGGGCGTGTCTGATTGACGTCGGATGCGTGCTGGGTCAAGGCTATTTCTTCTCCCGACCGATGGGTTATGGTGACGCCGTCAATTGGCTGCTCGCCGATCAGGTCGCTGCATGACCCTCGGTTGTTCCGGCACACCATTCGGCCCCGTCGGCCAGCGCTGATCGGACGGGCCGGGTCGGGGCGGGTGGCGTAGCGCCTCGCTTCAAAGGGGAACCCGTGCTGGCCGGTCCGACTTCTGCGTCTCATCCGACCCCTGACTACCGCGATCTGCGGTACAGCGAGCTCGATGAGTTGCGCACGAACAGCCCGATGTACGACGCGATCATCGACGAGATCGACGGCCGCAACATCCGGGTCGGCAACGACTGGTTGGTCGACTTCGCCTCGTGCAACTACCTCGGCTTCGACCTCGAACCGGAGATCATGGGTTCGATCGACGCGCAGGTCCGCAAGTGGGGTACCCACCCGAGCTGGTCGCGGCTGCTGGGCAACCCGCGGCTGTACCCGGAGATCGAGGAGCGGCTGACCGAGCTGCTCGGTGCGCCCGACACCCTGGTCCTGCCCACGATCACGCACATCCACATGTCGGTGATCCCGGTGCTCGCCGGCAACGGAACCCTGATCGTCGAGAGCCTCGCGCACAAGACCATCTACGACGGCTGCCAGTACGCCCGCGGCCTCGGCGCGACGGTGAAACGGTTCCGCAGCGGGGACCTGCAGCACCTGCACGAGCTGCTCCGGGAGTCGATGTCGGCGCCCGGGCCCCGGATGGTCTGCATGGACGGCGTGAACAGCATGACCGGCAACGTGCCGGATCTGCCGGCGTACGCGCGGCTGTGCCGGGAGTACGACGCGCTGCTCTACGTCGATGACGCGCACGGCTTCGGCCTCCTGGGCGAGCGCCGGGCCGACGAGACCTCGCCGTACGGCGCCCGCGGCAACTCGATCGTGCGGCACCACAACGAGAGCTACGACAACCTGGTCCTCGTGGGCGGCTTCTCCAAGTCGTACTCGTCCCTGCTCGCCTTCCTCGCGTTGCCCACCGGACTGAAGAACCACCTCAAGGTGACCGCGCCGCCGTACCTCTACTCCGGCCCGTCGCCGACCGCGTCGCTCGCGACCGTTCTCGCCGGCTTCGACGTGAACGAGGCCAAGGGCGACGTACTGCGCGCCGAGCTGTACCGGCTGAGCCGGCGGGTCCTGGCCCACGTGCGCAGCCTGGGGCTGGAGACCCTGAACACGGACGACCTTCCGATCATCGAGTTCCCGCTCAATCCGGAGTGCGATCTCGCCGCGGTGGCGCAGGAACTGTGGGATCGCGGCATCTACATCACCCTCGCGGCGTACCCCCTGGTGCCGCGCGACCAGGTCGGCTTCCGGGTCCAGCTCACCGCGAACCACACCGACGCGCAGATCGACCAGCTCAACGGCTGCCTGACCGCGATGGCCGCCAAGGGCCTGCTGCGCTGGACGCCGCCGCACCAGCGGTCAGTGAACTGAGTCCAGCCGCACCAGCGGGTTGAACCGGCCGCCCACCATGGCAGGCGCGGGCGGCCGGCATGGCAGACTGGGCACGGCTGAGGGTCGGCTACGGACCAGGACCGGAAATTCGGATCGTGGGTACTGGCGGACCGCAGCGCAGGAGGGCTCGCCTAGTGGCCGATGGCGGCGGTCTTGAAAACCGCTGAGGCGGCATCCCCGTCTCCGTGGGTTCGAATCCCACGCCCTCCGCCACCTGCACAAACGTAGATCACGACGCCGGACCGGATCGTGACGGCCGCCAGTTCGGACCACCGGACGGACACCCGGTGGGGGGTCAGGCGCTCCCACGGCCGGCCGGATTGGTAGGCATCGGCGCGGCCGGCGATGTGCAGAACAACCACGGTCCGGGCCTGGTCGTCGATGCGGTACCGGACCCGGTAGGTCGAGCGGCGGGCGACCCACTGCCCGGCGAACGGTTCGTGGAGCGGCTTGCCTACGCGGTGCGGTTCCGCCCGGATCGGGCCGTTGATCAGTTCCCACGCGGCGGCGCCGGCTGATCCCGCCCGAGTCAGGTGTAGCAACCGGTACCGCTGTCTGCGCGGGGCTACGGGGCGGAGTCCCGCGTCGACTGTTCGGCGCGGAGCTGTTCGAGTACCTGGACCGTGGCGCTCAACCCGAGACGGGATGCACCGGCGTCCAGCATCGCCCTCGCGCCGGCGAGACTGCGGATGCCGCCGGACGCCTTCACGCCGACCTGCGGTGGTACCGACGCTCGGATTGTCCGGACGGCTTCGACGCTCGCGCCACCGGCGGCGTGCAGACCGGTGCTCGTCTTCACGAAGTCGGCGCCGCCCTGCACGGCCAACAGGCTGGCTTCGCGGATCTCGTCCGGCGAGAGGAGCGCGCTCTCGACAATCACCTTCAGCAGTACCCCCGGACCAGCCGCGCGCCGCACGGCGGCCACGTCCTCGACCACGCGCACCAACGCCCGATCCCGCAACCAGCCGAGGTTCAGCACAGTGTCCACTTCGGACGCTCCGTGCGCCACGCAGTACTCCGTCTCGGCGACCTTCGTCGCGGTGTCCGCGGCCCCCAGCGGGAAGCCCACCACCGCACAGGCGGCCACCATGGACCCGCGCAGCCGCTGAGCGACCTCCGCCAGCCGCGACGAGTTCACGCAGACCGCCGCGCAGCCCCAGGACAGCGCCTCCTCGCACACCTGCTGGATTTCCAGAGCCGTCGCCTCGGGTCGCAGCAGGGTGTGGTCCACCAGCCGGGCGAGCTCGTCAGTGTCCACGCGCGTACTCCCGTCAGCGGATGCAGCAGCTGGCGCAGATGCGCGGCTCAGGGGTGGCGAACGCCAGGCAGCAGGTCAGGCGCTGGACGGTCAGCCCCCCGTCGGGCTTCTCGGACAGCTCGACCAGATCTGCGATGTCCAGAGTGGAGAGTAGCTCAGTCGCAGTATCCACAGTGGAGAGTTCCAGCGTCTCGCCGAGGCGGGACATGGTGAGTGCGACCGCGGAGGCGAGGGAACCGAGCAGGGTACGCCGGCCCAGCCGTACCCGCTCGTGGATCCGTTCCACCAGCGGGGACAGGTGCCCGTCGAGGAGCGAGTGGCGCAGCGACGCCAGCATGGCCGCCTCGTCGGGGACCACCCGTACCCCGGCCGCGGCAGTCTGAGCCAGCGGATCGGTGGGCAGGACCAGGACCGTGGGGGAGTACAACGCCATCTGCAGGAACGGCTGCTCGTCGGAGTACCGCAGCAGCACGTGCGCGGGGTCCGGCAGCGGTACCCGCCGGACGGTCGCGTACCCGAGCACGGCGGGCAGCGAGACCCAGTACACGTAAGCCTTCCAGGCCAGTGCCGCGGCGACGTGCGGGGAGGTGTCCCAGCGGCGCTGCGCGGCGCCGAGCAGCCCGTCGAGCGGGTCACCCCCGGGCAGGGCGCCGCCGTCCGGGGCGCCGCCGTCCGGGATGGCGGCGTCCGGGATGGCGGCGCAGAGCAACGCTGTCGCCGGGGTCCAGCCGTCGACCGCCGGCACGGTCAACTCCGGCGCCAGGCCGTGCGTCGGGTACCGCTTGCCCAGCACGGTGAGCGCGTCGATCACGGGGCCCAGCGGTGCGGCTGCGGCCAGGCGCGCGGCCATGGTCACGTGTCGTGACCTGCTGCCGAGTGCGCCATCGTCGCTCACCCCTGACGTGTGCTGTCATCAGCAGCCTAGCGCGCTGAGGTGAGCCTAACCAAAGCAACGGCGTGAGCTGAGGCTCCCGACCGGTCGCTCGAGTTTCGGCTGTGCCGAAGGCGGCGTACGGTCGCGTTGAGGACTTCGCGCCCCATATGGGGCGATCAGCGGCAACGAATCTGGATCGGAGGACCACATGTTCATCCAGGTCGTCCAGGGTCAGGTGGCCGACACCCCGGCGCTCAAGGCTGCGCTCGACCAGTGGACGCGCGATCTCGGGCCGGGCGCCGACGGCTGGCTCGGCACCACGGCCGGCGTGGCTGTCGGCGACGAGTTCATCGCCCTCGTCCGCTTCGCATCGGCTGAGGCGGCCCGACGCAACAGCGACCGGCCAGCACAACACCAGTGGTGGATGGAGACCGCCAAGCTCTTCTCCGGCGCGGTCACCTTCTCCGACTGCGACCAGGTGGCCACCTTCCTGCGCGGCGGCTCCGACGACGCCGGCTTCGTGCAGGTCCTCCAGGGCCGCGTCGTGAACGGCCCGCGGGTGCTGGAGCTGCTCGACGGGTCCGCCGGCCCGTTGGCCGCGTTCCGGCCGGAAATCGTCGGCGGTACCGTCGCAATGCACGACGACGCCTTCACCGAAGCGGTGTACTTCACCGACGAGGCGGCCGCCCGGCACGGGGAAGGCAGGCAGCGGCCACCGGAGCTGGAGGCCATGTTCGACGAGATGATGTCCCTGCTCGAAGATGTCAGGTACCTCGACCTGCCCCAGCCGTGGTTCGCCTCGCCCCGGTAGTTCGGGCGGACGACGGCCCATTTCGAAGAGGAGTCCACTGTGGATCTCGTTGACCTCTACCGTCGCAGTCTCACGGGTTTCACCGACCGGGTACGCAGTGTGCGGCCTGAGCAATGGTCCGAACCGACCCCGTGTAGCGAGTGGGACGTCCGTGCACTGGTCAACCATGTGGTCGGCGAGGACCGCTGGACGGCCCCGCTCTTTGCTGGCGCCACGATCGCCGAGGTCGGCGACCGGTTCGAGGGTGACCTGCTCGGCACCGATCCGCTCGGCGCCGCGACGGACGCCGCCGCGCAGGCCGAGGCCACGGTCAGTGAGCCCGACGCGCTGGAGCGCACGGTTCACCTGTCGTTCGGCGATACCCCGGCGCGGGAGTACCTCTGGCAGTTGCTCGCGGATCATCTCGTGCACGCGTGGGACCTGGCGGTGGCCATCGGTGCCGATCCGCGGCTGGACGCCGAGGCGGTACGTGGCTGTGCCACCTGGTTCGCCGGGTGGGAGGACGGGTACCGTAGCGCGGGCGCGATCGGGCCCCGCTCAGCGGTACCGGAGTCCGCGAACGACCAGGATCGCCTGCTCAGCGCGTTCGGCCGCGACGTCGGCTGGAAGCCGACCCGATGAGGTTCGGGCAGGAATGGCGACCCGCCGCCCCGGGTTGAGGCGGGAGTGGTAGCGATCGAAGGAGGACGCCGATGCCGGCCGTCAACGCGGATCCGCTGACTCTGCCCCGGTTGGCCCGCCCCACCGAGGTCGGCACCGCCTGGCGCGGCGTACACAGGATCGTGACAGCGCGCCGGCAGGTGGAGGGTGAGGGGTTCATGGTGCGCCGGCCGTTCCCCGGCATGGATCTCGGGCTCGCCGACCCGTTCCTGTTGCTGGATCAGATGGGTGCGGTGCAGTACGCCCCGGGCGAGGCCAAGGGGGCGCCCTGGCACCCCCACCGTGGCTTCGAGACCGTCACGTACATGATCGACGGCGCCTTCGAGCACGAGGACTCCACCGGTGGCGGGGGACTGATCACGGACGGCGCCACGCAGTGGATGACGGCAGGCGCCGGCATCCTGCACTCGGAACTGCCGCCGCAGGAAATGGTCGCCCAGGGCGGGCTCTTCCACGGAGTCCAGCTCTGGGTGAACCTGCCGGCCGCGCAGAAATGGGTGCCTCCGGCGTACCAGGACATCACCGCGGGTGACGTGACGCTGCTCTCGAGCGCCGACGGCGGCGCGCTGGTCCGGCTGATCGCCGGCGAGTTGGACGGACATCGCGGGCCCGGCGTCACGCAGACCCCGATTGCCTACGCACACGTGACCCTGTTCCCGGGCGCCGGGTTGGCGCTGCGTTGGCCCGCTGACTTCAATGCGCTGGTGTACGTGCTCTCCGGGCGCGGGTACGCCGGACCGGAGAAGCGCCCACTCGACGATGGGCAGCTGGCCGTTTTCGGGCCGGGCGACGCGCTCACCATCCAGTCAGCCGACGGGCAGCAGCCCTGGGATGTGCTCCTGCTCGGCGGATTGCCGATCCGTGAGCCCGTTGCCCGGTACGGGCCGTTCGTGATGAACACCCGGGAAGAGATCGTGCAGGCGGTTGAGGACTTCCAGGCCGGCCGACTAGGCACGATCCCGCCCACGTCGCGGCATTTGCAGCGTTTGGCGCACCGCGGCTCCGAGGACGAGTCGCTGTAGCGCGCTGGTCGAATCGAGTCGCTGTAGCGCGCTGGTCGGACCCGACTTCTCTCGGGCCGACACTCCACAGTGGATGGAGCCGCTTCCGGGGCCACGCTAGCTGGCTGGAGTTGTGGACTCACAGGTTGTTGCGCCGCTTGCCGGTACTCGGCTCCTGTCCAACTCCGACGCCGCCTTGGCGTGTGAGCTGGCCAACATTCGAGCTGTTCGTTATCGACCGATCGCGATAGTGTGTGCGTGGCCGAGGGGGCACGTCGGCGACACTTCGCCGTGAGTCGACATGTCCCCACGCGCTGCAACCCTTCCATCCCACGGCTGGTGTGCGCGAGCCACTGCCACAAACATGGGGGAACCCCTTGCGTACACATCCCACGCCCCGAGGCGCCACCAACGTTGTTGCCCGCGTGGGCATCGCGTTCACCGGTGTCGCGCTGTCCCTGATGGTTGGCTCGGCGGCGGCGTACGCCACCGACCCGACCGGAACTCCGACGGCCACGCCGACCACCGTGGCGCCCAGCACAAGCACGCCTCCCGACGACGACGGCGGTCCGGGTCCGACCACGTCGGCCACGCCCAGTTCCACCCCGACGCCGACCGGGTCCGCCACCGGTGGTCCCGGTGGGGGTGGTCCCGGCACCGATCCGACGACGGCGCCGCCCACCGCCGAGCCCGCTCCGACCGAGACAACCCCCGCCCCGGCCGTCACCCCGGCTGCGGCTCCGACCAACAGCCTGCCCCTCACCGGCAGCGACATCGTCACCATCGCGGGTCTCGGAGTCATCCTGACCGCCAGTGGTATGGCGTTCGTCCGGGCCGGTCGCCGGCGCAGGTTCACGGCCTGACCGCCAACTGCTCGACGGTGCCCGCGGATGGGGCTGAACCCCCCATTCGCGGGCACCGTTTGTGTCATCTGGTCTGTCCCGTGGGCCTGGATGGCTGTCGATCACTTCGTCGGCGTGCGCTGCTATCCTGCTCGGCGTGAGTGGGGCGCCGGGGATGTGGGAATACGAGCCGAACGCGGGGCATGAGATCTGGTGGCCGCCCGGCGCGGACGTGCCAACCGACGATCCCCCCCCGCAACCGGTCCCGGCGGCTCCCGAGGCGCCGACCCCGGCTGGCTCCGAGCCGCCGGCTCCGCACTGGACGACGCTCAGTCGCCCGACCACCGGCCAGCCAGCCGCCCCCAGTCGGCCGCCGACGTCGATCTGGTCCGCAGACAGCACCGTCTCCAGTCGACGGCCGATGGGAAGCCGTTTCCGGCTAGGAATCGCGCTGGGTCTGATCGTCGGCCTCGTCACGTTCGGCACCACGGGGTGCCTGGTCGGCGCCTGGGCCTTCGGGTCGGGCTCGATGTTCGGCAAGCCCGCGCCGTCGCAGTCCGCTGGTCCCGGCACCGGGCTGGGGCCGTACGCGCAGAGCCGGGTCGCGCTGAACTCACCGAAGTTCACCGGCGACCTGGCGACCTTCAGCCGGCCGTGGTTCGCCGTGGTCTCGCTCTGCTACAAGAACGGCGACCCGGGTGGGCCGACGCTCAGCGAAGACGAGGAGATCCACATCTTCTGTACGAAGGACGGGATCTCATTCCATTTCGTCCAGTACCGAAGCATCGCGGCTCGGGACAAGGCGCGGGCCCGGAACCTCGAGAAGAACGTCGACGCGAGACAACTCGCCCCCGGCGTCGCCGAGCCCACCCAGCGGCGCACCGCCTCAGGCGCCAGTTCGGGCAGCTACGTCGAGTTCGCCACGAATCAGGGCGGGGACCGGCCCGGACGCACCATCGTGGCTGGTATCTGGTGGGACAACACCGATACACCGGTGGCGTGCTACCTGCTCGCGTTCTGGATCGATGGGCTCGGCGAGAGCTGGGAACCGTTGCGGGATCTGTGGCAGCACAGCAGCTGATCGGTACGCAGTAACCGGGTAGGTCTGTCAACCATGTGTCAGGAATCTGTCGACGTGCGCTAACACACTGTCGTGACGGCGACACTGGGCGGAGCGAAGCTGCAGTCTGGTCAACTCCTCGACGCTCCGGGACTGGTGATGGAGACGGGCGACTCGTCCGGCGGGTCCCACGCACCCGGTGGCGTATCCGGGACTGACGCGTTCGTCGCCGAGCTGACCCGCTGGCGCCTGGAGCGGGGCATGTCGAAGAAGCAGCTCGCCGTCGCGATGGCCTTCGACCCCTCGTACGTGAGCCATGTCGAGGCACGCCGGCACCGCCCCACCGAGGACTTCGCCCGCCGGGCCGAGCTGGTCCTGCAGGCCGGCGGTGCGATCTGGGCGCGGTTCAAAGAGTACGAGGAGCGGCGCGCCGCCGCCCGGCTGCGCCCGGCGAGCCCCGTGGCGCGCGATGCGGCAGTACCCGAGCAGTGGCTTCCGCCCGAGGCTGGACTCGTCGTCGACCACGAGATCGCCGAACTGTCCTATTTGGACGGTGAGTACCTGTGCCGGGTGCGCCGGGTGCTCTACAACGCCGGTACCGAGCCGGTGACCCGGTACCTGATCCGGATTTCGGTGGACCGGTACCCCGGACGCCCCGAACTCTCCAACCGGCACTACCACGAGCATCCGCTCACCTGGGACGAGCTGCGCCTGCAGGCGTCGTACGCCGGTGAGCCGATGCACTGGCGGCCCAAGACCGACCGCGACGCGTTCAAGGAGGTCTGGCTGCTCTTCGAGAGTGGACAGGGCAGGTTCCCGCTCTATCCCGGGCAGCGCACCCATCTGGAGTACGTCTACCGGGTCGGTGTGGACAAGTGGGGGCAGTGGTTCCAGCGTGCGGTCCGGCTGCCGACCCGGCGGCTCACGGTCCGGCTGGACTTCCCGGTCGCGCTGGAGCCGGTGGTGTGGGGGGTCGAGACGTCGCTCGCGGCTGAGGAGGTGCCGCTGCGTACCCCGATCGAACAGGGGCTGGACGCGAGTCGGGCGGTCTTCTCCTGGAGTACCGATGCGCCCCGGCTGCACGCCCGGTACCGGCTGGAGTGGCGGTACCGCAGCGCGCCGGACGGTTTCGCCGAGTCGGCGCTGTCGGGCGGCGATGGCGGGGCGACGGCGCCGCGGGCCAGCGACCAGATGCGCGCGGCCGGCATCGTGCAGCGCGGGGCGGCGATCCTGACCACCCCGGCCCGCAGGTTCGAGTTGCCGCGGGAGGAGCCGATGGCGCGCGATGTGGTGGGCCGGCTGTGCGCGGCGCTGGACGGGGTCAGCTCGGTGCACGCCTTCGTCAAGGGGTACGGGCTGGCCGCGCCGCAGCTCAACCTCGACTGGACTGCCGCTGTGGTTCGCCCACCCGGGCCGGGCGCGGCGATCGTGCTGCTCAACCCGCGGGTGCTCGCCTCCTCACCCGAGGTCGACGAGCAGTATGAGGGCTGCCTCTCCTTCTTCGACGTGCGCGGGCCGGTCGTACGTCCACTGTGGATAGAAGTGGAGTTCTCGCGGTTCAACGGGGAACGCGTCGTGCGTCGCTTCGAACGCGCGCAGGCGCGGCTGGTCGCGCACGAGATCGACCACCTGCTGGGCGCGCTCTACGTCGACCGGATGGCCCCGGGAGTGGCGCTGGTGGGTGTCGAGGAGTACCCCGAGACCGGGCTGCCCTGGCGGTACCGCGAGACGATCTAAGCCTTGATCCACCGACGAGGTGGCAGGGCTGGCGTTCAGCCAGGTTGCCATCGATGGAAGTCAAGGTCTGTTGATGTGGGTGTGCTTGAGCTGCCGGGCTTCCGGCGTTCTCCGTGGTCACGACTTCGGCCCCGGCGGGGGCGGCGGGTAGGGATTCAGGCCGCCTGTGGTGGTGGCGCGTGGATGGTGGCGAACAGGTCGAGCCAGGCGGATTGCCACGGCCAGTGCTCGGGCAGGTGCACGATGACGCGGCGGGCTCGGTGGGCGATGCGGGCGGCGACGTGGATGAGCTGGCGGCGGATGGTGGCCCCGCGCGCCTTGCCGTGCCAGGGGCTGGCCAGGCAGCCGGCGGCGCGGGTGAGGTTGTGGGCCATGCCGGCCAGGGTGAGCCAGGCGGCGTTGGCGGCGAAGCGGCCCGAGGGCAGGTGGGCCAGGGGTCCGTCGATGAGGTCGGCGAACAGTTGCTCGATCACCGCGTGCGCCCGATGCGTCAGGTCGGCGTCCACTGTGGACAGGCGGCGACCTTGTGTCGGGTGGATTCGAAGGCGATGTAGCTGGTTCGGCGACCTCGGCGTCGGAGATCCATTCGCCGCTGGTCTCGTCGAGTACCGCGCCGGGATAGCGTACCGGCGTCCAGGCGTCCTCGGCGATGGCCTCGATCGCCGCCCGGATTTGGGGTTGGACTGCACGGTCAGCGAGAAGTTCGCGCCGGCCTTGCGGCAGTGAGGCAGGCCGCCACGACCGGACCGGAGCAAAACGCCGAGTCGCCGCGGACCAGGACCGCACCGGTGGCCCCGGCCCGGACCGCGGTACCGGTCGCCTGGGCGACCAGCGACGCCGCGGCGCGCGTCACGAGGTGCCGCTCTGTCTGCCACGGCGCCGACCCCCGCTGAGCGTGGGCTCAGTCGGTGGGTGGGTGCTGGCTACTGTGGGCGCATGGCGAGGATCTCGCGTACCAAAGCCCGTGTCTGGATTGCTGGCTATTTCATGATCTGTGTCGGGTACCCGCTCGGGTTCCTCGCCTGGTACGGCACCGCCGACCGGGTGACCGCGAAGGTCGATCACTGTGTGGTCGGACGCTTCTCGGTATGTCACGGGTCGTGGGTACTCGGCGATGGCAGCCGAGCTTCGGGGAAGATCTACGGTGCGACATGGGATGACCAGGGCAAGGCGCTCCCGGCGCGGGGTGGCAGCTACTGGGCGATCGCCGAGGGCCGCAGCGATCCCTGGATCATTCCGGTCTCCCTCTTCGTCGTTCAGGGCCTGCTGACTTCAACGGTTGTCGCGGTGACTCTCGTGGTGGTCAGGCGCCGCAGAGCAAAGGCCGCCGACGTGCACCGGGTTGGCGACGATTGACGGGTACGCCGCACAGCGCCGCTGCGCTGTAGTCTGACTGCCACGACCCAGCAGAGAGGCCGGCACGAGTGACGTCACCGGATCACGAGAGCCACATCTCGCCGGAAGAGCTACGGGAGCTGTCCAAGAAGCTGGACGCTGCTGCCTCGCCTCACCTGGACAAGGCATGGGGCCTGCTCCAGGGGGCCCGGAGAATCACCCACAGCAACTTCACTGCCGTCGTGTACACCCTGGCTCTGGCGTACGCGGAGGGTGTCGAGTGGGTCGAGGAAGACCTCAAGTCCAAGCGCACGCACCTGACGAAGATCTGCGCGCAGCTGGACCAGACCGCTCGGCTGTGGGCGGAGACGGAGCAGGCCAACACGATCAAGTGACGCCGACCACCGAGACCAATGACGGGGGCTTGTTGTGGGTTCTTCGCCGGTTCAATCGGGACAAGAGTTAGCTCGCGAGGCCCTGATCGCTGCCAGCATCGCCGCCCCCCTCATTCCCGCCGCTTGGCCCTGTGTCGCGATCATATATGCGCATCAATGCGATCCGGGAGCGCTCTATGATGTCGGCCAGGAGTGGTTCGACCTGGCAGACGAGCTGTCCGCGGCCTATGACGCGGTGGAGCAGACCGCGGGCCAGTTGCCGGCCGACCAGTGGTCCGGACTCGACCGTGACGCGTTCGACCAGAAGCGCGCGGAGTACCAGTCGCAGCTGATGGGCGCGATGCTGTACGCGCTGGTGGTGGGCGGCGCTCTGGTCGCCGTGGCAACTCTCCTGTTCGCATTCATTCTGATCATGACTGCCGTGGCGAATTTGCTCGCCCTGGAGGCAGCGCTGATCGCAGCCACGCTGGCAGGCATCGTCACGGCGCCAGCAGCCGCCGCACTCGAAGCGGAGGCGAACGCGTTCGCCGCTGAGATGGCGATGTTTCTCGGGGAGTGTGCCGCCGGCGTCGCCCTCCTGTCCCAGCTTGCTGCGCTGGCCGTCGGCGGGGGCATCGCCGTTGATGTCGCCCAGCAGTACCTGTCCGGCGACAAGGAAGCCTTCACCGGGCTGCGGCAGGCGACAAAGGATGGTGCCGACAACATCATCTGGGGCTCGCTGTCCCGACTGGAGCGTGACATCACAGCGATCGCGATCGGCGGTGGCGGCCCGCTCGGCGCCGTCGTCGCGAGGCCGAAGGGCATCGTCGACCAGTACTACCCCGGCGACGGTCCGACGGTCACCGGCACCGTCAAGGACGGCTCCTCCGCTGCCCGATATCAGCAGACCTATCGTCCCAAACCCTTCCGGACCAGGTCGAGTAGGGCCGTGGCATCGCCGGTGGCGCTGGTGAAAGCTCCTCTCAATGCGTCGAGCTTCTCCTGCCGTCCCTCGGGGGTGGCCAGAGAACCAGCCGCGTCGAGATCGTCGCCATAGGTCTCCGCTGCCGCCTGCTGGGTTTGCGCCTCCAGGTGGCGTTGCGCATCCTGGGCAAGTCGGCATATCGCCTCGGCCAGATCCATCGACGGCAGGCGCATCGCCCGGGGATCGATGAACAACTCGACGAGGCCGGCAGCGGCGGTCACGTGCGCTCGCAGGAGGCCGTCCGGCGTCTCGGCGGCGCCCGTCAAGGCCTCGAGGCGCTCCCGGAGCTGGCCGGCCTTCTCCACGCGCTCCCGCGCTTTGGCGATCAGCCGCTGCGGATCGACCCTGAAGTCAGGCGTTGTGATGGCTTCCCCCTGTCTGTCCTGTGCCTGTCATCCCTGGTCGGATCCGCCATGCCGCGCGCCTGGTTCCACCGAATCCGCCAACTGACGAGCAAATTTTCCGATCATGTTTGTGGGTCGCCCAGCCAGCCGCTCTCCAACTGACTGGACCACACCCCGACGGCGAGCCAGCCTGGTGTCGACGTCGTCACGCGACGCGCGGACGTCTCTCGCCGCAGCGTGCAACTTGGTTCGCTCATTCCCCGTATCCCCCACGTCGCCGGCCCACGCGCGGGTTGGCGGCGTCATGCCTGGTCAGGCACCCAGCCAGCCGGGTGCGCGTGCAGCACTACGATAAATGACGATGCGCACCCCGCGCAGCCCAGCGATCAGCCCACGAATGGTGGTCGGAGATCCGCAATACCCCGGTCGATGGGAAAGTCCAGCCGCGACAGGCCCGCATCGACCGCGGCCACCGCCTGCTCACTGGGAAGCGCGCCGAGCTCCGGGGCGACGCGGCCGGTTCGACCTTGGTAGCGTGCCCAACCGTGGTCCGCGACCTGACGGCGCACTTCGCTCCGGCCTTCACACGTTTGTTCAGGCCGACGGAACACCTGCTCGTGGCCTGTCGGCTGAGCGTCGGCCCAGGGGCCACCGAGTCCGGGCCGGTGGGCGACGAGCTGACCGATGGCCGAGCGGGCCGCGTTCGATGACCTGGTCGGCCTCGGGGGAGGTGGCGCGCAGCAGGCGGCCGGCGCGGTGGTAGGCGCAAAGGGTCCGACCCTCGGGGGCTTGTTTGGTCACGATGTTGCCCAGCACGTCGCGGGCGTACGCGGTGGTCTGCCCCACCCCGTTGGTGCGCGCGATGAGCTGCCCGGCCGCTTCATTGTCGATCCCCGGACGCCTGTCCCTCGGGGAGCTGGACGGGCAGCTCGGCGACCTCTCCCTTCAAGGCGCGGCCCACCACCTGGAGGACCAGCATCCGCGCGCCGAGCCGGCGTTGCCGCCGCGCAGCCGGGTGGCCGCGACCACCGGCGCGGCGTCGGGGGTGCTGATCGCCGCGATCACCGGCGACAGGCCCCGCAGCCGCACGCTGTAGCCGCCGACCTTGGCGTGGCCGAACCTCGCGCCCTGCTTGGCCGGGCCGTAGACGCGGCGCAGCAGCGAGTCCACGTCAACGAAGGCCAGCTTGTCGGCGCCGGGCAGCAGCGGCGCACGTACCGCCAGGGCGGCCAGCAGATCCCGGGCGGCGGCCTCCAACTGCAGCGCGTGGCCCCAGCTGAACGAGCGCAGAAACGACCCCAACGTTGACGGGTGCGTACACCCGCCGAACAGCGCCCCCATCCCGCCATGGCGCAACACGCACAGGTCGTCGATGCTGTCCGCACCGGCCACCATCCCCGCCACGATCGAGGTGGCCTTGCCGCCCGGGTTGGCCCCGGTGGACACATCCAGCCGCACCCGCCGCCCGACCACACCGGCCAGATCGACCTGCTCCGCCAACGCCATCAGCGGCACCAGACCGGCGCACGACACCAGATTCGGATCATCAAACGCGGCGTCCACACCGCAGCGACCAGGTAACAATCGCACCTGACAGGTGCCCTCTCGAACTGGTTGATGGTTGTCTCAGCAACTCCCATTTTCCCAGGTCAGAGGGCAACGTCGCGTCCAGCCGCACCGACCTCCACCAAGTTTCATCGGTGGATCAAGGCTAAGGTATCCGGTGTGCAGACTGAGGCTGAGCCCCGAGTCGGGACACCGACCCGGGCAGGCCTGCGGGCGCCGCGGTCCGAGGTGTGGCTGGTGCTCGGCGTCTCGCTGGGCGCCTCGGCGGTGTACTCGGCCCTCTCGCTGGTGAACAAGCTGACGGTCGGGCCCCCGCTGGCCGAGCAGACCGCGACGCTCAATGCGTCGGCGGTGCCGGACCGGCCCTGGCTGGACCTGGCGTACCAGCTGGTCGGCATCTTCTTCGCACTGGTACCGGCGCTGCTCGCGGTGCACCTGCTCGGCCGCGACCCGGACGGCGCGCGCGCCGCGTTCGGTCTGGACGTGCGCCGCCCCACATTCGACGGGCTCAGCGGGGCCGGGCTCGCCGCGGTGATCGGGATTCCGGGCCTCGGGCTGTACGCGGCGGCGCACCGGCTGGGCTTCAACGCCACCATCGTGCCGGCGGCGCTGCCCGCGGCGTGGTGGGCGGTACCGGTGCTGGTGCTCGCCGCCGTACAGAATGCGCTGCTCGAAGAGCTGGTCGTCGTCGGGTACCTGCTCACCCGGTTGCGCCAGTTCGGCTGGGGAGCCGTGCCGGCGGTGGCCGCCAGCGCCACCCTGCGCGGGTCGTACCACCTCTACCAGGGCCCAGGGGCGTTCGTCGGCAACGCGGTGATGGGCGCGGTCTTCGGGCTGTTCTTCCGGCGCACCCAGCGGATCGTGCCGCTCGTGCTGGCGCACGCCCTGCTGGACATCGTGGCCTTCGTCGGGTACACGCTGCTCCGCGGGCACCTGGGCCTACTCGGCTGAGCCGCCGGTGCGGTAGTGCCGGGTCGCGCGCGCGGCCAGCAGTTCGGCGCGGCCTGCACCGGCCATCCCGCCAACGAGCACGGCGGTGCCGGGCAGGACCCGCGCGGCGCGGCGGGGGCCGGCCCCGCGGGCGGCGCGCCTGGGGGGGGCCGGGGGGGGGAGCGGCCCGCCGAGCCGGGAGACCGTTCCCCCGGAGCCGGAGCCGGAGCCGGAGCCGGAGCCGGAGCCGGAGCCGGAGGCGGGGGCGCTGCGCTGGGCTGCCCCGGCGGCGGCGTGCACCGCCTCGGCCGCGGACCGTAGATCGGGGTGTACCCCCAGCAGGACCAGCAGCTCCGCGGCGCGCTGCGGATCGGTCGGGTCCAGCCCGTACGCCGCGGCGAGGTGCAGCACCAGTCGCGCATGGGCCCAGGTGAGCGCGGTGGCTCCGACCAGTACCCCGACCGGACCGGCGAGCCCGGCCATGGCGCCTCGGACCCGGGCCTGCCGGACGAACTGCTGCACGGCCAGCCGGGCGAGTGAATCCGGGCTGGCGGTCGGGTACCGGTCGCGCAGCCAGTCCAGGTGGTCACGGGCGGCTGGGCCGACGTGTGCCACGGTGGCCAGCGCGAAGAGCTCCGGCGCGTACCCCGGATTGGCCCGGATGCTCGGCCACAATGGTGCCGGCGGCCCGGCGGGCGCGACCGGCGACGGCCCGGGCTGTTCCGGCACGGCCCCGGTGGCCGGCACCGGGTCAGCGGCGGACTTCCTTGCCGGGATCGCCCTGGGGGTGGGCGTCGACGCGGGCTTGGCGACGCGGGCCGTGGTCGTGCCGGCGCCCGGCGCGGTTGCGGCACTGCGGGCGGGCGCGCGCTTTCGGGGGGCCGCTGCGGTCGGTACCGCCGGCCCGGGTTCGGGTTCATTGGTCGGACGCGCCCGGGTGGTGGTCTTCGCCGCCGGCACAGCCCGTGCCCGGGTCGCCTTCGGGGTCTTCGGTGCGGAAGCCGTCGCGCTCGCGGCGGGGGTCCTGGCGGCCGGGGCCTTGCGGGCCGGTGCAGGAGCTGCCGTGCTCTGGTCGCCGGCCGGGGCGTCGGGTGCGGTCCCTCGGGCGGGTGCGGTCGAGGTCTGGTGCCCCCGGGGTTTGGGGGCGCGCCTGCGCGGTGCCGCCGTCTTGTGGTCCTCCATCTGCTTGAGGCTAGCCCCGCCCCCTCTTGGTCGCCCGCCGCGGGACCCTTGTCGCGGGCGGCGCGTCACCCGGTCGTGGCGGCGGTCCGGCCACCTGCGGCGCCTGCGGTGCCCGCCCAGCCGACCCGTACGGGATGTCTTTTGCCCGGGACTGCGACGTCCCTGTATCCTCGGTCGTCGGCGGCTTGTGCCGCGTCGGGAGGCTTCGCCTAGCCTGGTCTATGGCGCCGCACTGCTAATGCGGTTGGGGTCTTAAAGCCCCTCCCGGGTTCGAATCCCGGAGCCTCCGCTCCGACCGGTGTGTACAACAGCCCGTGTGTACACTGGTCGGGCATCCCAGCGCCCGTAGCTCAACGGATAGAGCATCTGACTACGGATCAGAAGGTTAGGGGTTCGAATCCCTTCGGGCGCGCAACACGAAACAGCCCGTGACCTGCGGAAACGCAGATCACGGGCTGATTGCTTTCAATGAGCTTGATCGCGATGTAGTAATCCGTGTAGTAATCCCCGCTACGAAGCGCCGCGGAGCTTGCGGATCGCGGCGTCCATGATGTCGGCGGTACCACGCCGCGTCTCCTGGAAGACATCGACGTAGATGTCTCCGGTGGTGCCGATGCGGGTGTGCCGCAGCAGCGCCTGCACCTCTTTCAGGGATGCGCCACCAGCGAACGCGAGGGTCGCCGCCGCGTGGCGCAGGTCGTGCACCCGAACATGGGGCGTCCCGGCGCGCCCACGTACTGCGGCCCGTGCCCGGTTGACGTTGCGGGCTCCGGCGCGGTCCCGATCGACGTGGTGAAGATCAGGTCCGGATCCTGCCAGACCTTCACGGCCAGGCTGTCGGCGAGCTGCTGGCGCCGATGGTGATGAGCCCGGTACGCATCGGCGGCCGGACCGGTCCACGAATGTGTTAGGTGCTCACTGGCCTGGTTCAGCTGGTCGATGATCTCCCCGGCGTGCGTGAAGATCTCACCCCACTTGCCGGAGACGTTCCGCAACCGCTCCGGCGCCGCCTTGATCCACACATCTTCGGTGATACCGAACCACGTCCACGCGTTCGTCATCGGTCAGTACGCTCCCCCGCCAGGCGACGTCGACGCCTAGCGTGCACTGCCCAGCCAAACACAAACGTGCCCGCGGAACTCTCACTCGTCGCAGACTGCAACGGCGAACGTCCACAACCTGCTGGTGGTCTACCCGCGCGACGTTCGCCTACCCGACAACGGGTAACCGCTACGACCCGTCAGGTGGCTGCGGCCGCCTTGTCCAGCGCGACATAGACCCCATTCTCGTTGGGATCATCCCATGCGTCCTGTGGCAACGCCTCGAGACTTACCTTGCCGAGACTCGTCCAGTCGGGCCATCTCAGCCAAGTCAGTTCGATGCCGGGCTCCGCCAAGAGCTGCTCCACGGCCCGCCTCGCTACGGCTCTCCGCTCATCGATGGACAACTGCTGGCCCGGCGTATTTAGCATCCACATGAGCTCATACAGGCCAACCGTAGATACATCAAGAAGATCGTGTACCTCTTGTACAAGCCAACTGACGGTGTCGGTGTTCATGGCAATGTCGGATTTCCTGCTAGAGGGATCTTGACAGGCGGTCTGCCGCCTTGTGAAACAACAGCATATGGACCCCAGGTCTTGGGATCGGGCCGAACATCGCCATCCGGCGCACCGACTCGTCCTGTAGATCACGCAGCTGTGCCGACAGCACGTCCGCATCTACGGACGCCTGGTCGGAGCCATATGCCGCAGCCTTCTCACTCAGATCGACAAAAGCTACATTGACCGCGGCCAGAATCTCCTCGGACAACGATTGCGAGTCCATACGCATCAACCGCGGATCGAACCACAGCGACTCGACTCGGTTCCCAGGCGCGACCGTAGCCCGGATGCGGCCGTCCGCGGCTTCACCCTCGCCGCGAAACTCCTCCGCCTCGCCACCAACGGTAGCGCGCCCCGACCGCATCGCCTCCAACGTCCGCCGCGTCTCGGCGAACATGCGGTCGATGCCTTCTGCACCGAACCCTGAATCGTCTGCCATAGAACGTCTCCATCAGCTCATCACTGCGCCCGCCACGCAGTCAACCCCGGTGCCCGGCCCAGACAGCACCGCTGCGTCGTGGGCACCCCCCGCGCATCGGCACCGCATACGACCAGACATGACGATGGCGCACCCTGCTCACAAACCACCACAGATAACGGCGTAACCGGCTATGCCGGATCGAACCGGCCTCGACCCATAGCCCGGTCGGCGCGACGGGTCCCGGCGTACTACGCGGGGTCGACCCGGAGCACCGCGACTGTGGCGTTGTCGCGCCCACCGGCCGCGAGCGCGTCGGCTGTCAACTGCGTCGCGATCTCCTGTGTCGGGGCGCCGTTGCCGAGTAGTTGGCCGAGACGCTGGTAGCTGACCTGTTCGGCGAGGCCGTCGGTGCAGAGGCAGTACACGTCGCCGGGGCGCAGCGACACGTTGAGGATGTCGGGTTCTGGTACATCCGGGTGCCCGATGTACCGGATGAGGTGGTACCGGGCGGCAGCTGCCTCGCGGGAGTCGGCGGGGTACCAGCCGTACACGGCACCGAGCCAGGCGTACGTGTGGTCGACGGTCAACAGCTCCAGTACGCCGTAGCGTAGCCGGTACGCCCGGGAGTCTCCAATGTGGACTATCCACGCGCTCCCGTCGCCCGCGCCGACGAGAGCGGTCAGCGTGCATCCGGTGAGCTCGCTGAGCTCCGCCCCGGCGGCCCGGACCCGACTCTGCGCGTCAGCCACCGCCGCGCGCAGCGCAGCCGACCCGTGGCCACAGTCAGCCGTACCCGAGCCGGCCCGCTGCGCCGCGGTCACGAAGGTATCCACCGCGATCCGCCCAGCCGCTGCGCTGCCGCGCCCGTCACCCATCCCGTCGGCGACCACGACCAGTGGCAGCAACGGATCCATATGCAGTACGTCAAAGTTGGCCCGGTAGCGGTTGCCGATCGAGGTGTCGCCAGCAATGTCGAGCCTCATTGTCACCGTCCACCCCAGCGCGGTGAGCGGTGTTCGAGGAAGGAACGTATGCCCTCCCGGGCTTCTTCGGAGGCGAACAGTTGGGCGGAGAGCTCGACCATGGCCGGGCCCTGCTCGTCGAACTCGCGCAGCACCTGCCGGGTCACGAGGCGCTTGGACGCGGCCAGTCCCTGCGGCGAGGCGGCGCGCAGCGCCTCGACGATCTCCTTCACCGCCCCGTCCAGCCCGCGCTCGGCAACGGCCCGGGTCACCAGACCGATGCGCACAGCCTCGTGGGCGTCGAAGGTTTCCCCGGTGAGGAAGTAGCGACCCGCGGCCCGTGGGTCGAGCCGCGGCAGCAGGGGAAGGGAGATGACCGCCGCGGCCAGCCCCAGGCGGGCCTCGGTGAAGGCGAAAGTCACCGGCTCTGCCACCACCGCGATGTCGCACGCGCCGACGATGCCGGCGCCCCCGGCGCGGACCGCGCCGCGTACCTGCGCGACGACCGGCTTGGGCAGCTCGACGATCTGGCGCAGCAGGGCGAGCAGGTTGCCCGTACCCTCCTGCATGCCCTCGGTCTTCGCCTCGGACAGGTCGGCGCCAGCACAGAACACCGTGCCGGTGTGGGTCAGCACGATCGCCCGTACCGTCTCGTCGGCCGCGGCCGCGGCAAGGTGCCCGGTCAGCTCGGAGCGGAGCCGGCGGGAGATGGCGTTGCGGTTGTCCGGGGAGTCGAGGGTGATCGTGGCGATCCCGTCCTCGACTGCCAGACGGACCAGCTCGTTCTCGGTCATCACAGCTCCGGATCAGTGAACCCTGGTCGACCAGCCTGAGGAACAGGTTCAGTTGGTGATGTTAGACCGCTTCGACCGGATGGAGCGGGACGACGACCGTGATCGCGACGATGCGTCTGCGCACGTCATCCGCGACCTGCTTGTACACCGGGCGGTCGGCCCGGCGATCGATGGCGGACGCCCGATCCTCCTTCGTCGACGGATCGGCCGATGGTGTACGGAGGTTGGTGCGCTCGCGATGGCGTCGACTTGTCCATACGAGTCGCGACTACGAAGTGCAGCGCTCAGGGACCAGCGCGTCGCGCTGAAGGTGCGCGGTTGTTCCCGGTACCGCACTGGCGGTTGACCGGCTTTCCTACGATCATCTGTTTGATGACACTACGACCGGGGCGCCGATCCGCAGGCCAGGTACCGCTGTGGGCCCTGCCCTTCCGCGCGGTCGCGGTGGTCGTCGTGGTGCCGGTCCGGCTGCTCTGGGAAATCCTGGTCGCCGTTCGCCAGGCCGCGGTGCGGTACGTGCTGGTCCCGCTCGGTGAATTCATCGAGCGGTACCTGCTGCGCCCGCTGGGCTGGTTGCTCTACCGCGCCGTGCTGCGCCCGATGGTGTGGTTGGTGGCGTGGTTGGTGGCCACTCTCGTACTGCTTCCGGCAGTGTGGCTGGGCCTGCTGGTGTGGCGTCGGCTGGTCTGGCTGTACCGCGTGGTACTCGCGCCATCGGGGCACCGTCTGGGACAGCTGCTGGGCTGGTTGTGGCGTGGCGTGGTCCGGTTGTTGCGCATTCTGGCGGGCCGGCTCCGGCCGGCCTTCGCGGTCCTCGGACGCATCGTGTCCGCCGTCGCGCGCTTCGTTGCCGACACCGTGGTCGTCGCCTGGCGGGTGGCGGGCCGGCTGCTGCGTTGGTTGTACCGGTGGACGCTGCGGCCGATTGGACTTGCGCTGACCGTTGTGGGGCGGCGTGTGCTCGTGCCGGTCGGCCGGGCGGTGCGGTGGATCTGGTCGGCCACCGTGGTGCGGACGCGACGATGGCTGCGGCGGGTGGTCTTCGCGCCGGTGGCCGCTGCCGTCGACACGGTACTCGTCGCGCTGGACCTGCGCCGGTCGGACCCCGGGGTGGATCGGCACTCGGCTGGGAGGCGGCCGGACCGTTCGCAGTCGGGTCGACCGCGTCGGCGGTAGGGCCCCGCACCCGGAACACGGCGACCTGGTCGGCCGGGCGCAGGCGCTGCGGGCGTAGGCTGCACGGGTACGTCACAATGACGGGCCAATGGCCAGATAGCAGCCGTACTGGAGGGTCCGCACCGTGGCAGCCATCGGATCGGTGGTGCTCGACGACATTGATCTGAAGATCCTGGGCGAACTCCACCAGGACAGCCGGATCAGTCTGGTCGAACTGAGTCGACGGGTGTCGCTGAGTCGACCGGCCATCGCTGACCGGATCCGCCGGCTGGAGACGGCCGGCGTCATCCTCGGCTACGGGGCGCATCTCGACCTGGCCCGGCTGGGGCTCGCGATGCAGGCACGGATCCGGCTCACCCCGCGCCACCGACTGGGCCGCAGCCAGCTGCGGGACCGGCTGATGGCCTTTGGCTCGGTACTCTCCTGCGTGCACGTCACGGGGGAGAACTCGTACGAGCTCGCGATCGCGGTCCGCGACGCCCAGCACCTCTCCGACGTGGTCGACGAACTCAGTGCGCTGGGTTCCACCACGACATCGGTGGTGCTCTCCGAGGTCATCCACTCCCGCGAGATCGACCTCACCGGCTGGATCGAGCCAGCGCGGAGGCCGTCGCCCCAGCCGCCCACCGGATGACGCAGCGCTACCGGGTGTTGGTGGGCGGGGGTTCGTGGGCATCGTCGCCACGCGTGTAGATCCTGGCGGTACTCCCAAAGCCGCTGACCTGCGCGGCCGTGCGGCCCGGGAAGAACTCGACCCGGAGTTTGTGCTTCTCAAGGAGCTGGACCAGCACGACGCCCATCGGCTGGGTACCGGGGCCGGCTTTCAGACCCTTGGCCAGGCTGGAGCCGTCCCAGCGCGTACCGTCGGCTCGCAGGTAGGCGCCGTTCTGCAGGAGTTCGTAGGTCACCAGACCGGTGCTGGCGTCGACGGTGGCCGGATCGGGCGCGTTGCCTCGGACCCAGAACTGGGTGGCACTGCTGCCGCCGCTGCCGCCGGGATCGTTGGCGTTGCCGTTCACCCAGAAGTCCTGGCTGAAGGTACCGGTGGAAATGGTGACCGTGGCCGGGTCGAGAAAGTCCGGGGCGAACGACAGGTGGCCGCGCCAGTACCCTGGCTGGCCGCCGTGCCCCTCGCCGCCGAGGTAGCCGTTCGTCCCCTCCAGGAACCAGCTGCCGATGAGCCTGCCCTCCTGGTCGTAGTCGAGCCTGCCGTCGATGGGCTCGGCGGAGCGCAGGTACTTCGCGATGGCGCCCGCCTTGACCTCGTCGTCGAGGTAGTCGGTCGTCGGTGCGGTGTACAGCTTCCAGGGCTCGGCATTGGCGTACGCCAGCGGCACGATGAAGCCTCTGAGTGGGCGCGACAGATCCCACACGGCGAAGTCCAGCGTCTGGCCGCCGATATGGCCGATGACCTGACCCTTCTTCACCGCAATACTGATGTCGCGGCTGTTGTCGGGACTCCAGCCCGCCGGTAGCTGGGATTTGATGGAGTCGTCGACGCTCGTGACGAGGTCCACATAGGTCAGGAAGCTGCAGGTGTGCTCGATGACGAAGCGGTACTCGTCACTCGACGGAACATTGAGGCTGTGCGATGGCGTGTTGGTCCGGCTGCCGCGATGGGTGAGCTCCACGATGGTGCCGTCCGCTGGCGCCACGACATCGTAGGTGTCGCGGACGGCCTTCGGGTCGAGTCCGTTGTAGTACTGGTGGTCGACGGGTGTGACATGCCCGCCGACCATCAGGCCGTACGGCAGGACGCTGGAGACCTGAGCCAGTGGCATGGGCGTCGTGATCCTGACCGGCCCCTCGCCCGTGCACTGCCCGTGGGTGAGGGCTGCCGAGGTGGCCTTGTCGTAGCTGACGCGGTTGCTGGCACCACTCGTGCTCGGCGTACCGGCTGCTGAGCTCGTAGGCTCGTTCGGCCCGGCGCCGCGGCTTGTCAGGCGGACGGCGAATGCGGCGCTACCCACCAGGACCAACAGGCCGACGCTGACCCCCGCCCACAACCACCACCGTCGACGCGACCGGTTCGTCGGATCTTCGGCATCCGCAGTGTCGCCAGGCATGATGGTTTCCCCCCGATGGACCGCCCCCGGTTGGTCACACTAGCGAGGTGGGCCGGCTGACGGCCGGGATCCGCAGAATCGTGCGGGGGTCAGCCCTTGAGCTTGTCGGCTTCGGCCTGCGCTGCGGCGGCCTCGGCCGCCCGGAAGGCGGCGAGCTGGGCGCTGACGCTGTCGACCTTGGCGCCGAGGGCGTCCACCTTCGCAGTGATGGCGTTGACGATGGCGGTCCGGTCGGCGTCGGTCAGGGCGACCGAACCGGCTGGGCGGGCCTTCAGGACGGCGACATCGGCCGCTACATCCGAGATGGCCTGCCGCATGAGTTGGTCGCGGACGTGGATCGGCCCCTCCGGGGCGCCGAGGAGCGTGTACACCACGTCGCTGATCTGCTGATCGGTCCAGGCCATGTCGTCTCCTTGGGATGCGGTCAGAGTGGCGAGTTGGGCGGGATTGCCGGTGAAAGCCGACGCGTCGATGCTGCGGCCAGCCACCCGTGCCGAGTCGGTGAACTGAAGGAAGGTCGCGGCGGGCCAGCCGCCGTAGCCGGGGGCGAACCAGTCCGGCGGCACCTGCGCGTAGAGCGCGGAGGCGGTGCCGGTGCCCGAGACATAGTGGGCATGCCACAGGTACGGCGTCAGGTCTACGCCGCGGAATCCGCCGGTACGCGGCCACCAGAACGAACCGGAGTAGATGAGGAACGGGTGGCTGCCGGTCAGCTGGTTCCACTGCGCGGCCCACTGCTGCATCTCCGTGCCGTAGCCGTCGGACTCGCAGTCGAGCTGGATGAGCCAGCCGACCGGGCCGCCATGGTCGCGCACCCGGGAGTGGAAGGATCGCGCCTGGGCGGCGCCGTCGCCGGCGCGCAGGTAGTGGTAAGCCCCGGGAATGATGCCGGTCGCCTGGATCTGCGGGATGAACGTGTCGAAGGACGCGTCGCGGAAGCTCGCACCCTCGGTCGCCTTACAGGTGACGGCGGCGAAGCCCTCCTGGGCGATCCCGTTGATGTCGATGCCGGCCTGGTAGTTGGAGATGTCGGCGATATAGAGCGTCACCGCTCAGCACCCCGCATCCGGAACCACGCACCCTTCGATCGCGATCACTGACCGGCACTCTTCCCGAAGGCGGCCGCCACGTCAATGTCTGTGGGGCGTCCGAAAGCCGATCGGGGAGTGCTCAGATCGCGGGACGTGCGTGCCGGGCGGTGGGCCCGGTACAGATCAGCGCTGGTCCACTGGAAGGTACGGGCGCTCGGTGTGGCCCGCGTACACCTGGCGTGGCCGCCCGATCTTCGTGTCCGGGTCGGAGATCATTTCGCGCCACTGCGCGATCCAGCCGGGCAACCGGCCCAGGGCAAAGAGGACAGTGAACATCTTGGCGGGGAAACCCATCGCCTTGTAGATCAGTCCAGTGTAGAAGTCGACGTTCGGGTAGAGCTGGCGCTCGATGAAGTACTCGTCGCTGAGTGCGATCTCCTCCAGGCGTACCGCCAGATCGAGCAGCGGGTCCGGCTGCTTCATCCGGCCCAGCACGTCCTGTGCCGCCTTCTTGACCAGCGCAGCGCGCGGGTCGTAGTTCTTGTACACCCGGTGGCCGAAGCCCATCAGCCGCACGCCGCCCTCGCGGTTCTTCACCCGCCGGACGAAACTCTCCACGTCGCCGCCCTCGGCGTGGATCTGCTCGAGCATTTCCAGGACCGCCTGGTTGGCGCCGCCGTGCAGCGGGCCGAAGAGCGCGTTGACGCCGGCCGATACCGAGGCGAAGAGGTTGGCGTGGCTGGAGCCGACCATGCGGACGGTCGCGGTCGAGCAGTTCTGCTCGTGGTCGGCGTGCAGGACGAAGAGCATGTCCAGCACCCGGGCGTGTACCGGGTCGATGTGGTACGGCGTGGCCGGCACCCCGAACGTCATCCGCAGGAAGTTCTCGACCAGTCCCAGCGAGTTGTCCGGGTACAGCATCGGCTGGCCGATCGCCTTCTTGTACGCGTACGACGCGATCGTCGGTACCTTCGCCAGCAGCCGCACCGTGGAGATCTCGACCTGGTCCTTGTCGAACGGGTCCAGGCTGTCCTGGTAGAACGTGGAGAGCGCGCTGACCGCGGAGGAGAGCACCGCCATCGGGTGGGCGTCGCGGGGGAAGCCGTCGAAGAACCGGCGCATCTCCTCGTGCAGCAGGGTGTGCAGGCTCACCCGCTCGGTGAAGTCTCCCAGTTCGTCGGCGGTCGGCAGCGCGCCATAGATGAGCAGGTAGGCCGTTTCCAGGTACGACGAATGCTCGGCCAGCTGGTCGATCGGGTACCCGCGGTAGCGCAGGATGCCTGCGTCACCATCGATAAAGGTGATCTCCGAAGTGCAGGAGGCGGTGTTGACGAAGCCCGGATCGAGCGCGACGAGTCCGGTCTCCTTGAGCAGATTGCCGGTCTCCAGCCCGCCGGGGCCTTCGGCTGCGGGCCGGACCGACAGCTTCAGGTCGCCACCGTCGTGCCTCAACACATGCTCGGTCATCCGCGCTCCCGCTGCCCTCGACGCCTGCTGAACCACCCACAAGTCTGCATCAGCCCGTTCCGGGCACGGTGACCGTTCGGGGGTGCCCAGGGTGCAGATCACAGCGTCCGGGGGTTGCGCTTTGCGATCCCGGTCAGGTTCAGATCCGGGCCAGCGCCCGGCGTAGCGGATCGAGGCCGATCGAGCCCAGGTCAAGGGCGTCGCGATGGAACGTCTTGAGATCGAAGTCGGCCCCCTTGCGGGCCTGCGCATCGGCACGGGCCTGCAGCCAGATCCGTTCGCCGATCTTGTAGGACGGCGCCTGCCCGGGCCAGCCGAGGTACCGGCTGAGTTCGAAACGCAGCAGCTCGTCCGGCACCCGGCAGTGCGCCCGCAGGAACTCCCAGCCCAGCTCTGGCGTCCAGCGCTCGCCCGGGTGGAACCCGAACGGGTTGGCGGCCGGGATCTCCAGCTCCAGGTGCATGCCGATGTCGACGATCACCCGGGCCGCGCGCAGGGCCTGGCCGTCGAGCATGCCGAGCCGGTGGCCCGGGTCGTCGAGGTACCCCAGCTCGTCCATCAGCCGCTCGGCGTAGAGGGCCCAGCCCTCGCCATGCCCGGAACACCAGCAGAGCAGCCGCTGCCAGCGGTTCAGCAGTTCGGCCCGGACCTGGGTCTGGGCGATCTGCAGGTGATGGCCCGGTACGCCCTCGTGGTACACGGTGGTCACCTCGCGCCAGGTGGAGAAGTCGGTGACGCCCTGGGGCACCGCCCACCACATCCGCCCGGGGCGGCTGAAGTCCTCGCTCGGGCCGGTGTAGTAGATGCCTCCGTTGGAGGTCGGGGCCAGCATGCACTCGATCCGGCGCGCCGGGGAGGGAATGTCGAAGTGGGTACCGTCGAGGTCGCTGATGGTCTGGTCAGCGAGCGCCTGCATCCAGTCCCGGAACGCCTCCGTGCCGGCAATGCTGCGGGCCGGGTCGGCATCGAGGAAGGCCACTGCCTCGTCGATCGCGGCGCGGGTCTGCTCGGCGGTCGCGGTGCCACCGGAGGTGCCGGTACCCCCCGGCACTATCGCCTCGGCGACGGTGCACATCTGCGACTCCAGCCGGGCCAGCTCGGCGAAGCCCCAGGCGTACGTCTCCTCCAGGTCCACCTGCGCGCCGAGGAAGTACCGCGAGGCGCGCTCGTACCGCTCCCGGCCGGCCGCCTGGCGTTCGCGCCCGTGTGGGGCCAGCTCCTCGCGCAGGAACCGCGCCAGCTCCACGGTCGCCGCGCGGGCGGCCTGCGCCGCACGGTCCAGGTCGGCGCCGAGCGCCCCGCCCGCGCCCGTTTCGGTACCCGCCTGGGCTCGCCGGGCCAGGCCGGCGAAGAAGTCGTCGGCCTGCGGGTCGGCCCACGTCTGGCACTGGCTGGCCACTTCGAGCATCTGCTGGCGCGGCGCCGCCTGGCCGCTGGCGGCCGCGTCGAGCAGCGTCTGCCGCCACTGGGCCAACGCGGTCGGGACCGCGGCCAGCCGCGCCGCGACGTGCGCGACGGCCTGCTCACCCTCGACCGGCATCAGGTCGAATACGCCGCGTACCGCGTGCAGGGCGCTGGCGATCACGTTCACGTCGCTGGTGGTGTCGCCGGCGTCGTAGCGCATCAGGTCCAGGCCGACGCGCTCGAGCATCGCCTCCCGGGCCACCCGCTCCCGCTCCTGCGCCGGGTCGCAGACCCGCAGCGCCGCGAGGGTGCGCCGGTCGAGCTGGGCTCTGGCGGCGTACCCGTCCGGCGACAGGTCGGTCAGCCGGCTCTCGTGCCCGCCGACCCCCGCGAAGGTCGCGCCGATCGGGTCCAGCGCCGCCCACTGCACGACATACGAGTCAGCGATCTCGTCCACGCGTCCCACGCCGCCGACCCTACGCGACGGGTGGCTGCACGGTTGGGCCCCGCGCGCGTGGCGGCCGGCCGGGTGATGCGGTCGACCGCCGGTGCCGGCCGGGCGCGACGCGGTCAGCCGTGGGTGGCGGCCCAGGCGAGCAGGTCCTCAGTGGACATCGTGTTGACGATCCGCTCCGCCGGTACCCCGCAGGCGGCTGCCCGGGCGCAGCCGTACTCCTGCCAGGACAGCTGTCCGGGGGCGTGCGCGTCGGTGTCGATGGCGAACCGGCAGCCAGCTTCCAGGGCCTGACGCAGCAGCCGTTTGGGCGGGTCGAGTCGCTCCGGCCGGCTGTTGATCTCGATGGCCTTGTCGTACCCGGCAGCCGCCTCGAAGACCGCTGCCGCGTCGAACGTGCTCTCCGGCCGCGCCTTGCCCCGGCCGTGCGTACCGTCCGGGCCGTCCCGCCCGGGCAGCAGTCGACCCGTGCAGTGGCCCAGGATGTCCAGGTGCGGGTTGGCCAGTGCGGTCACCATCCGGCGGGTCATCACCGCCGGCTCGTCCCGCAGTCCACTGTGCAGGGAGCCGACCACCACATCGAGCCGGGCCAGCAGCTCGGGGTCCTGGTCGAGCGAGCCGTCGGCGAGGATGTCCACCTCGATCCCGGTCAGCAGGCGGAAGCCGTGCGGCGCGCCGTCGGCGCCCACCAACGCCTCCTCGCCGGAATCGGCGGCTTCGGCGACCAGGCGGGCCAGCTCGGCGTTGAGCGCGGCCACCACGTCGAGCTGGCGGCGCAGCCGCGCCGCGGTGAGGCCCCGGGCGACGGTCAGCCGCGGCGAGTGGTCGGTGAGGACCAGGTACTCATGGCCCAGCTCGATCGCGGCGCGGGCCATCTCCTCGATCGGCGAGCCGCCGTCGGACCAGTCGGAGTGGCTGTGGCAGTCCCCGCGCAACGCCGAGCGCAGTGCCGTGGCAGCCTCGTCGAGGTCGGTGCCCTCGGTGGCCTGCAGCCGGCGCAGGTACACCGGCTCGTCGCCGCGCAGCGACTCCAGCACACAGCGTGCGGTGACCTCCCCGACGCCGGGCAGCGTGGTCAGCGTGCCGGCAGCGGCCAGCTCGGCAATCTCGCCCGCCGACAGCTCCGTCAGGGCGGCCGCCGCGGTGCGGAACGCCTTCACCCGGTACGTCGCCTCGTGCGCGCGCTCCAGCAGGAAGGCGATCCGGCGCAGGTCGGCGATCGGATCCCGGGCAACCATCCCCCGACGGTAGTGCGGGGCCGCCGGAGCGCGGCGGTCAGGGCGCCAACGACGTCGGGACCTGCTGCGGGCGTACCGGGCGGGACCGGGTGAGCCGCGGTTCGATCTCCTGCGCGGGCAGTGCAGGCCCGAAGTGGTGACCCTGCCCGAGGGAGTACCCCAGCTCCTGCAGCCGGATGGCCTGCGCCGGGCTCTCGATGCCCTCGGCCACCGCGCGCAGCCCGAGCGCCTGGGCCATCTGCACGATCGCGATCGCCACCGCGACGTGCTGCTGGCTGCGGTTGATGCCCTCGACGAACGACCGGTCGAGCTTGAGCACGTCCACCGGGCAGGTGCGCAACAGGCCCAGCGAGGACTGGCCGGTACCGAAGTCGTCCAGGGCCAGGAGTACGCCGAGATGGCTCAGCTTGCGCAGGGTGTGCAGGATCTGCCCACCCTTGAGTACCGCCGTCTCGGTCACCTCGATGACCAGGCGCTGCGGCGCGAGCGCGTACTCGTCGAGGACGGCGGCCACCTCGGTCGCGAAGCCGGGCTCCTGGAGCTGGCGCGCTGAGGCGTTGACGCTCATGGTGATGGGTACCGTGTCCGGATGGGACAGTCGCCAGGCGGCGGCCTGCCGGCACGCTTCGCGCAGCACCCACCGGCCCAGCCCGACGATGAGTCCGGTGCGCTCAGCGACCGGGATGAACTCGTCAGGCAGCACCTCCCCGCGGGTCGGGTGCTGCCAACGGACCAGCGCCTCGACTCCGACCAGTTCGCCGTCGGGTAGGCGTACCACCGGCTGGTAGCGCATGTAGAGCTGGCCGTCGCCGAGCGCCTCGCGCAGCTGCGCCCCGAGTTGCGCCTGTTCCTGGACCTGGGAGTGCATCCCTGAGGTGTAGCGGGCCCACCGGCCCTTGCCGCGCTCCTTTGCCGCGTACATCGCGATATCGGCGTTGCGCAGCAACCGTCCGGGATCAGAGTCCTGGCCGGGCTCCACCTCGGCCACCCCGATGCTCGCTCGGATCAGCAGCTCGTGGCCGTCGGCCTGGAACGGCTCAGCAAGGCTGGCCAGGATCCGGTCGGTGATCAACGCCACCCCGTCCGGTGCGATGTCGACCAGCACGACCGCGAACTCGTCACCGCCGAGGCGGGCCACGGTGTCGCCGGGGCGGACGCAGGGGCGCAGCCGCTCCGCCACCGCGACCAGCAGAGCGTCGCCGATCGCGTGGCCCAGTGAATCATTGACCGTCTTGAAGTCGTCGAGGTCGATCAGGACGACGGCGAGGCCCGTCTCGTGGGTCACCAGGGCGGCGGAGACCCGTTCGCCGAACAGGCTGCGGTTGGCCAGTCGGGTCAGCACGTCGTGCGACGCCTGATGGCGCAGCAGCTCCTCGTGTCGGCTCAGCGTGCTGAGCAGCCGGGCGTAGTCGCGGAACGCGGTCAGTTGCCGTACCACGACCAGCGCGGTGATGATGATGGCGCCGGCAACCACCACGTGGGCGCGGCTACCGATCGGACCCGCGGTGACCGCCACCAGCAGCGTGTCCGTGGCGACGACCGCGACGTACGGCAGCAGGCTGTACGGGCGTGGCCTGCGGCGGGGCGCGTCGACCGCCAGGTCGCCGACCGTCGCCATCCGGCGCTGACGCACCGCGGCCCAGCACGCGGCGAAGCCGATGAGCGGGGTGGTGAGCTCAGCCGAGCCCAGGTGCGGCAGGCCGGCGACGAGTGGCGTGAGTGCGGTGGTCAGCCCGCCGACGAGCAGGCTCAGCCCCAGCAGGCTCAGCGCGCCGCGATCGACCGGTCCGCTGCCGGCCAGCATGACCTTGATCAGGGCGGCCAGGGCGACCAGGGTGAGTACCCCCGCCAGCAGCTGTCCCACGATCGAGGCGGCATCCTGTTGGGTCGCCACCAGGGGGCCCAGGGCGAAGTGCCAACAGAGCAGGCTCGCGCCGAGCATGACGGTGGCACTGTCCAGGGCGAGCCGCATCCATTCGCCCCGGGTACGGGCACCGACCGGCAGTCGCAGCAGTGCCCACAGCACGATCAGGATCACCGCGAGGAAGATCACGAGGATATGCGGCGGGAACTGTTGGGCGGAGCCGGGAGGCCCGGTCAGGGCCGCCTGAGCCAGTGCCGCCATTCCGAATGCGACCAGCGCGGTGGCCAGGCTCATCCAGTGCCAGAAGCGCTGCGCCGCCGGTGCCAGCTTCGGGGTACGGGCCGCTTGGCGCATCATCACCGAACCCAGCACCATGGTGAGCGGGCCCGGCAGCCAGCCGAGCACCGCTGAGCCCCACGGCCGGTCCAGGCTGGCGAGGAACCAGACTGTGGCGGCGGCGCTGAGTGCGCCGTTGATGGCCACCGCGACGCGCCCGCTGGCGTCGGTCCGGCCGACCCCGGCGGACGGGTCCGGCACCGTGTCTGTCTGCTTCACTGTCCCTGCCGAGCCTCCGGCCTGCCGAGTCCGGTGCGCCTGCACCGCCCGGATCGGCGACGGTGCGGGGTTCCTGAGGGTTGTCCGGTGTGGCCTGCGACTCAGCACCGGAATGCTCCCTGAGGTGGCAGCGGGCGGCGGCTGTTGCCACCCGCGGCTAGCCTGCAGGGTCGCGACGACTGGAGGAACAGCGTGCTGACCACGATCCGCGCCGCGATCGCGGCGGCTCTGCTTCCCGGCTTCTACGCCCTCGGGCGGGTCCGGCTGGAGCCGCCAGCGGGGGTGGTGCTGGCCGGGTCGGCGGCGCCGGAGCTCTTCGCGATGGTCCGCGAGCTTGCCGGAGCGGTCGGCACCCGGACCCCGGACGAGATCCGCCTCGGTGGCGAGGCCGACGCGGCGGTCACCGAGCAGGCCCGGCGGCTCGGGCTGCGCGCCGGGCGCCGGTACCTGTACCTCGGGGTGCCGCTGCTGCAGGCGTTGACCGTGAGCCAGCTCCGCGCGGTCGTGGCACATGAGCTGGCTCACTACGCGCACCGGTACGCCCGGCTCGGCGCGCTCACCTGTCGTGGACAACGGGCGGTCGTGCGCACCCTCGCTCGGGTTGGGCCGCGCAGCCTCGTCGGATTCGTGCTGCGCGGGTACGCCCGGCTGTTCTTCGGAGTGTCGATGGCGGTGAGTCGCCGGATGGAGCTGGCTGCGGATCAGGCGGCGGTACGGGTCGCCGGACGCTCAGCCGCAGCCGCTGTACTGCACGAGTTGCCAGCGACCGGTGCCGCCTGGCACTTCTACCTCAGCACCTATGTCTACTGTGGACTCGACACCGGCAGCGCCCCGACCGGGGTCTTCGCCGGCTTCGGTGAGCTGCTGCGGGCCAGGGGCGGGGACCTGGCCGAGGTGCGGGCCGCGGCTGCGCAGCTGACGGGCTCGCAGCAGCAGGCGTCGCGGTGGGACCCGCATGCTCCGCTCGATGCCCGGGTCGCGCTGATCGAACGGGAGCCGGAGTCGGCGATGCTCGATGATCCGCGCCCCGCTGTGCAGCTGGTGTCGGGGCTCGATGGCCTGCTGGCCGTGGTGGAGGCGCACACGTTCGACTTTGGTGATCGCGCCCGGGTGCCCTTCGCGGCGTACACCGTGCGGGCCGCGCAGCTGACCAGCCAGTGGGACGCCGATGCGTTGTACCGGGCCGCTGCCGGGGTCGCCGGGGTCGCCTGCGCCGGTCTCGGTACCGTCCTGGAGCTGATCGGCGCCGGCAGGCGCGACGCACTGATGGCGGCCCTGCCCGGTCCGGCGGACCCCGCCGACCAGGCGACCCGGTTCGAAGCGGTGCTCAGCAATGCGATCGGGCTGGGCCTGGTGAACGCCGGCGCGGCCAGCTGGCGCCACTCATGGTACGAGCGGGTGGTTCTGCTGAACCGGGGTGGCCTCCGGCTGGCGATGGAGCCGTTGCTGGAGCTGGCCTCGCCGCAGGGAGTGGCCGAACTGCGCGGGTTGCTGGACGCCCTGGACGTGGACCTCGCCGCAGCCGCGGTTCACGAGGCGGAACCCTTTACGGTTCCAGCAGCACGGCCGGGTCGAACTCCAGGTTGAACGGCGCGGTCATGGTGAGCTTCTGCCCCGCGATCGCGTCATCAGGATGATCAACCTTGCCGCGGCCCACGAGTTGCTCATTGCCTCGGCCGGGCTCACAACAAGTTGAAAGGCTCATGCGGGCCGGACAGCGGTGACCGTGCGCAGGTCCGCGGCGACCGAGGTGACCCAGCCGCCCACGCCGCCCAGGCGCAGCAATACCTCACGGTGGGCCGGCAGTACCGCCGACTCGCCGCTCCGTGGCGGCCAGCCACCCCGCGCGGCGCAGCCCGGCGCGAGCCACCGGGCCAGCGCCGCGATCGGGTCCGCCTCGGCGAGCGCCACCCGGGCTCCGGCGAGGTTGTCCAGCAGCGCGTCGAGCGCCGTGCTCAGCGGGCCGGCGTTGCCGCCGCACATCGCCGCGATCAGCGCGGGGTTGCCGGCCGCGACCCGGGTACCATCGCGGAACGAACCGGCGGCGAGGGTCGCGGCGAGCGGGTTGCCCGCGGCCCCGGCGGCCAGCGCGGCGGCCAGCAGATGGGGTACGTGCGACACGGCCGCCACCGCCTCGTCGTGCTCGGCTGCGGTGGTGGGGACCACCCGGGCGCCCAGCGAGGTGAGGAGTGCGGCCAGCCCGAGCCATTCGGTGAGCGGGGTCTGCTGTTCGAGGCAGAGCACCCAGGCGCAGCCGTCGAAGA
>OBEQ012741089.1_pt1 | contig 59699 bp, 54 predicted proteins | sample 1670901 | NCBI WGS metagenome assembly OBEQ01 (sample SAMEA104232315, study PRJEB22302) | groundwater metagenome | biome: forest; feature: aquifer; material: groundwater | place: USA | collected 2011-08-07 | depth 5.4 m
TTAAATATAGAGACGTAAGATTTATTGTCCCTTTCTTCATTCAAACATTTATTTTCCTAACCCCAGTTTTTTATTCCCTCAATATCGTTTCGCCGTCAAACAGGTGGATATTATCGCTCAACCCCATGAGTCTAATTATAGAATCTGCTAGAGATACTTTATCAAAAGGTGTATTTATGGCTCAAGGCTCCTGGGTTATCACGATCATCGTAACAGCGATCTCCTTGATTGCAGGCTTTGTCTATTTCAGAAGAGCCGAAAAGCATATTGCAGATATTTTATAACCATGACCAAACCAATTGTTGAAATAAAAAACGTATATAAGCGTTATTCTTACTCTAAGTCGGAAACATACAGCTTATTGTCAGATAAGATAAGAGCCTACATAAAAGATCTACCACATGCTTTCTCTGACAAGGAAAAAACAATCAAATATTTCTGGGCACTTGATGGAATTAGTTTTGCGGCATACCCAGGTGAGACCATAGGAATAATAGGTCCAAACGGAGCAGGAAAAAGTACACTACTTAAGATGCTAAGTCGAATAACTCCTCCTACAAGAGGTGAAATCATCATGAACGGAAAGGTAACCAGCCTTCTTGAAGTGGGGACAGGTTTTAATCCAGAATTAACAGGAAGAGAAAACATATATTTAAACGGGGCCCTTTTGGGGATGAATAGAAAGGAAATAGGATCAAAATTCACACAAATCGTAGATTTTGCTGAGATAAAAAAGTTCTTAGATACCCCCGTAAAACACTATTCTTCTGGAATGTATATGCGATTAGCTTTCTCCATAGCCTCACATTTGGATCAAGACATTTTATTGCTAGATGAAGTTTTGGCAGTTGGGGATTTCAAGTTTCAAAAGAAAAGTCTCAAAAAGATGGAGGAGATCACAAGAGACAAAAGAAAAACCATATTTTTTGTGAGTCACGACATGGGTGCAATTCAAAATTTATGTACTCGATGTGTTTATATAGATAATGGGAAAATTAAGAAGATAGGTAATCCAACAAGCGTCGTAAATTCCTATCTGAAAACCTCCACTTCCTATGGCCACATACCTCTTACTAAACGATCAGACAGAAAAGGAAGTGGGAAAATAAGATTCACAAATATATATCTAAAGAATTCACTCGGAAGAGAAACAAGATATTTTAGATCCGGCGAAGATATTGAAATCTGGTTTGAATACGAAATATTTGAAAAAATTAAAGAGTTATATTTTGGTTTAGGAATAGACAACTTTAGTGAACAAACGAGAGTTGCCTTTATAAGCAATAAAATTACCAACGAGACAATAGACATAAAAAAGAAAATGTTTAAAATAAAAATCAAAAATCTGGCACTTACATCTGGAACATACTCCATGACCATATTAGGTCACGATCAATTCATAGAGGTACTTGACTGGGTGGTGCAAGCTGGTGTATTTACTGTAGAGCACGGTAATTTTTACGCAACAGGTAAATTACCTCCGCAACATGAAGGGTCAGTACTGTTAAACTATAAGTTCGAATAAAAATGATAACAATTTTCGGAAATTTAAGAATTAACGATCCAGAGAAATTACAACATCTAAAGGACTCTTTTTTATCTTTTAATAAGATTAGCGATAATTGGGTATTAAATATTAGAGGCAATAAAAGAAAAGAAGCCATAAGTTTCCTAAAAAAACACCTCGGGAAAAAGGCAACATTTTTCAACATAATTGATGAAAGTAGGGGATGGAGCCACAACGCATTAAAAATGATAGGCTCAATTAATTGCCCCTATGTTCTATTGTGGAACGAAGACCATATTAATACTGCCGAACAAGAAATTTACGCCGACATCGCTAAAGAGTTATCATCAGAAAACATAGATGTGATGTGGTATTCTTGGTGGATAAATCGAAAACTCAGAAGGGGATACGAGAAGCTTTCTCTAAATAAACTTAAATATGTGGATACTATCTTGTTAACTAAATCTAAATGGAAGATTATAAACACCCCTTCCTACCCTTTTTATATTATTTCGATGATGGGAATTTTTAAAACTGAATTTTTCAAGAAATTATTGATAGATGACACCAAAATGTTTCCGTTCTCATGGACAATAAAACTTCGAACCTATTTAACAAAACTTCAATCCATGGGCAAAATTAAAAATATTGAGCAAGCCTCAAATAATTTGAACAAATTGTTCCGGTATAAGTTTAGAAGATTTCCCGAATACACGCCCTTTAATCTTGAAAAAGATCAAACTAGGACAGACATACTTCCTTTAAAAATAGCTCTACCCAAAAGAGAGCTATTTGCGTGCATAGATGATGATCTGACCTTCCCTGGATATTCCCTTATAAGTCGGGGACTATATAAGCGAACCCAAAGTGTAAAAAATACAAAATGAGAAAAGAAAATTTAAACGAGGAACTTGAATTAAATTTATTGGAAGTATCTTTAATCCAATTAATTAAAAACCTGATCAAGGAAGATAATATTAACCAGGGTGGTTCCACAGTCTCAGATAAAAAAAAGATAGAATCCTTTTCGGAAGCAAAAATAGTAAACAAGCCGTGGGGATTTGAATTGTGGCTATCAGATGGTACAAAAACTCCTTACGCCTTTAAAATTATTTATATCAAAGCCGGGACAAAAACCAGCCTGCAATTTCACAACGAAAAGACGGAACACAACTGCTTAGTAGCTGGAAAAATCAAATTTCACTACGAAAACCCAATTACTCAGGAAATTGAGACAAAATTATTGTCTGCAGGACATGTAATAACCGTACATCCTCCCGCAATCCACAGGGTAGAAGCCCTAACAGACATTATACTTTTCGAAGCCTCAACAGCCCATCTAGATGATGTGGTAAGGATAGATGACGACTACCAGCGCACGGATGGAAAAATAGAGTCTGAGCACCAGAAGTGACTAACACAGCTTTATTAATTACCGCGAAGAATCCAATTTCTCCTATTGAGATTATTGGCAAAATGCCATTAATTTCACACTCAATCACAAAACTTCCGCAGGTCTCCCGCTTAATAATTCTAACCGACGAAAACAAGAATTACCTCTTGGACTACGTCAACTGCGCTCATCCAGATAAAAAAATAACTATCCATTCTATATCCCAAGACCCAAGGGAAGATATAGTCTTAGATCAAGAATTAGTTAAAATAGAAAACGAGTTTAAAGTACCATTCTTCATAATAAATTCATCTCAATTCCCCATAGATGATCTATTCGGTGGTAATGAAAATTGGTGCTCAGAAAGCGTTCAACACGTTTACGATTTCAATAACTTCTGGAGAGAAATCAAAGAAGGAAATTCAGTAAATAGGATTGTAGAAAAGTACAAAAAAAGAAAAGTAGCATATTTTGATATATCAACAAATGAAAAATTAGTCAGAGCAAAAGAAATATATAAAAAAAACGATGAGGAATACGACTTTTCCAAACCAGACGAGGCAATATACTTTATCAAGGATCGAGTAGTAAAGTTTTTTAGTAATGAAAAGATCATTCAATCCAGAGCAAAAAGAGCAAAACTTCTAAATGGTGCTGTTCCCAATCTAGATTTCGTAGGAAGACAGTTCTATTCCTACAAGTTGGTTCCCGGTAAGACCATGTACAACTCTCTTGAACCAAAGCTCCCCACCAAGTTTTTTAATTGGTGCACAAAGCACCTGTGGAATTCACAAGAATTGCACCTAAATCCCTCTCAACAAAGTGAATTTTTTGAAGCTTGTATCAAGTTCTATAAAGAAAAAACCTTAGAGAGAATCAATTTATATTGGGAAAACTCAGGCCAGGAAGATTCGATATCCACAGTGAATCAGATAGAAACGCCGAAACTATCAGAGTTGATAAGCAAAATTAACTGGGATTATGTTGCCCATGGTGAAGCATCTAGATTCCATGGAGATCTGCAGTTTGATAATGTGATTTATTCTCCTAATTATAAAAACAACTTTGTTCTACTGGATTGGAGACAGGATTTCGCTGGCCTAATTGAATACGGTGATGTATATTACGATCTTGCAAAGATATATGGCGGCCTAATAATTCCTTATAATTCAATCAAAAACAACAACTTTACTTTTATGCAAGATGGAACAAGCGTAAAAATAAAAATAGACCCAGTCAATTACTTAGATGAAGCCAGAAAAGAGTTTAGAAGCTTTATCAATGAAAACAATTATGATAGACAAAAGATCCAACTAATTACAGGAATCATATTTATAAATATGTCCCCTCTCCATACAAAACCATTTAACCATCTGCTGCATCATCTAGGCAAACTCATTCTCACAAATGTAATTTATGCTTAAAATTAGCAAAGAAACTAATCTGTGTATATCTATAGCCGAAAGACCAAGTAATTTTGGAACGACAATCTTTAACGCAGCATTTGCTGCTGCAAACTTGGATTTCATATACAAAGCCTGTCGACTTGATCCTTCGGGAAACAATCTCAAGGATGCCATTGGTGGAATTAAGGCACTGGGGATAAAGGGTTGCGGGGTATCCATGCCCTTCAAAGTCGAGGCCATTAAGTATATGGATATTCTTGATGAAAGCGCTTTGCGAGTAGGAGCAATAAATACAATCTTGAACAACAATGGGACGCTAAAAGGATTTAATACTGATTATTATGGAGCCAGAGAAATCCTTGGTTCGATTCCAAACGTTGCCGACAAAAGAGTCTTTGTATTGGGATCAGGAGGGGTAGCCTTAGCCATTTGTGCAGCTCTCAGATCGTTGGGTGTAAAAGAAACAACGATTTGCAATAGGACCGAAAAAAAAGCCAATCTAATAGCCCAAAAATGGGGGTACGATACATGCGCATGGACTCAAAGAAATGAAATGGGAGGTGAGGTGCTGATAAATGCCACGAGTATCGGAATGAGCCCGCAACATCTGGATATGCCAGTCACAAGACTATGCATCAATAACTTTGATATGGTTGTGGACGTAGTTATAAATCCTATAAATACATTATTATTGCAAACGGGCCTTGATCTGGGTAAAACTATTATCGCTGGTCACGAAATGACAATTCTACAAGCTGCCAAACAATATGAGATATACACCAATACTCCGGCTCCCCTAGATATTATGACAAAGAATATGCAAAAACTGCTCAACTCATGAAAAAACAAATCAAAAACTTTATTATCGACGTTGACGGAGTTCTTACTACGGGACAATTCTTCTATTCAAAAGATGGGAAAGTTTATAAAGTATTCGGACCAGATGATAGCGATGTCTTAAACTTAATTAAAGAAACCATAAATATCCACATGATCACTGGAGATAAAAGAGGGTTCGATATATCACAAAAAAGAGTAGTAGAAGATATGAAGTTCCCTTTAGCTCTAGTTAGTACTTTTGGTAGGGTTAAGTGGATAAAAGAAAAATTCGATCTTAAAAAGACTATATATATGGGTGATGGAATATTCGATTCGTTAGTATTTAAAGAAGTAGGATATTCAATTGCTCCAGCAAATGCATTTCAAAGAACAAAAGATTTAGCTGACTTTGTAACCAAAAAACGAGGAGGAGAGGGAGCAGTGGCTGAGGCATGTTTTCATATCATGACTAAATTCTTCAAACCTATGGATATAGATAACATGTCCTTTAAAAAGGGGGTTGGAATATGGAAGTGATCAGTAAACTGGGCATAGGCCCAATGAGCCAGTTCATTATCGAGGCCGTGTATTCATATTCTCATAAACACAAAACACCTCTCATGCTGATCTCTTCTAAGAATCAAATAGATTTTGACAGGGGGTATGTGTTTAAAACTGCTGATTATAAAAAATTTACCGACAAATTAAAAAGAAAATATCCCAAATCCAAGGTTTATCTTTGCCGTGATCACTGTGGTCCGGGTCACAATAGTGTTTTTGATATTAAGGATACATACAAAACTATAAATGCAGATCTTGAAAATGGATTTGACTTAATCCATATCGATTTTTGCTTTCATCGAGGTTCTTACCATGACGTTCTTAAAGAATCAAGAAAAGCAATTGAATATATCCACAAGCACTCACCAAAAACTCTAATAGAAATAGGAACAGATGAGAATAACGGGTCAAACGTTGAGAATACGATTAGGACAGAGGAACAAATGAAATATTTCACAGAATTCAGCAAACCAAGTTTTTTTGTCACCCAAACAGGTTCAGTTATCAAAGAGATTAACCAGGAAGGAGTTTTCCATCTAGATTATATGAAAAAGATTAAATTGCTTTCACGAAAATACAACCTTCCAATAAAAGAACACAATGCTGATTACCTTGACTCAAATTCTATTAAATTAAGAAAAGGGCTAATTGGAGCGATGAATGTAGCGCCACAATTTGGAATCCTTCAAACACAACTTACCCTATACAAAGCCAATCTCTATGGATTAGACGCTAGAGAATTTCTAGAGGTAGCATATAAAAGCAGAAAATGGGAGAAGTGGTTAATCAGAAACACAAAAGAAAACAGGCTTTTATGCAGCACTATCGCCGGCCATTATAACTTCGACACAGATGAATATAGAGGACTGTTTGAAAAAATTTCAAAACACGAAAACCTATCTCAAACTATACAGGACGAGATACACAAAATATTTAATCTTTACATTAGCAACCTTTCGTGATAAAAGCTCCATATCGGAAAAGCTTATAAGTCTCACAATTAATTTGGACTGTATCTTCTGTCAAATAAGCCTCCGTCAAATAAAATCATGAGGTGGCCATACCCATTCAAAGTTCTCGTCACTACTTCTGGTACTGGCTCCCGTTTAAGAGAATTAACAGAAAACAAGAACAAGGCTCTAATTAAAGTGAATGGTAAAAGCATTCTCTCCTATATTATCGATTCTTACCCCAAAGAAGTACGTTTTGTAGTTACGTTAGGATTCTTGGGTGATCAGGTAAAAGAATACATCAGTAATTACCATCCTCAATTAAGGGTCGAATACGTCTGGGTCGACAAATACGTAGGACCGGGCACTAGCTGTGGATATTCTATGTTGAAGGCCGAGCCAAACTTGCAGTGTCCATTCATATTCCATGCATGTGACACTATCGTAACTCAGCCCATCCCCAGACCCGATGCCAACTGGACTGGGGGCAATCCCATGAGCCATCTAGATAAGTCAGTCATTACGCAACACTTTCGCACACATTGGCTAGAGAATGATAAATTACTTCGCATAAACGACGTGGGTGTATCTGACTACCACAGAGTTCATATCGGTCTCACGGGAGTAAAGGATTATGGAGTGTTTTGGGATTCTCTAAATCATTTATATTCAAAGGAACCTAATAACCAAGCTCTTACGGATACTCATGTGATAAACGAAATGATCAAAAAAGACTATTCGTTCACATCAACTTTGTTTGATCCATGGCTTGACACCGGAAATCCCGATACCTTGGCTAACAGCACTGCTTATTTGAGCAATCTTAAAGCCAAGGATCAAAAATATAAAGGCCATCAAATTGATCTCCAAAAGATTGTGGCATAAAATGGGCATATTAGATTGATGTATGTCTCCTGAAAAAAAATACGACTTAACAATAGCAATCCCGGTATTTAACGGAGGAAATTGGTTGTCATGGATATTGCGCCCGGTGATTCAAGAAATAAGAAGAACCCCTGAGTTAAAGATTGAAGTACTTATAAACGACAACGCTTCAACTGATCATACTGAACAGACGGCAAGATCCCATGGCTCTCAAAATCAGGACATAGAGATTGTCTACAATAGACAAGCAACAAATCTGGGGTTCGGAATTAACTATCTTGACGCACTAGAAAGAAGTAAAGGAAATAAAATCCTCACTTTGGGCGACGATATTCTCCGCTGTGGAGCACTCAAGCGACTTACTCCTTATATAAAAGACGGAACCACTTCGTTTGTACACTTCGACCATACCAGAATCGACCACAATACTGGACAAATAATTAATCGCTCAATGCTTGGTCCCAGAGGAACCAGATGGAGTATAAACCCTAACCATTTCTTCTTCGAACCGATAATCCCAGATATTCGTGACCAATATGAACCAACTTTCAAATTTGTAGGTGAAAGTGCCACATTTATCTCGGCACTCTTGTGGGACAAGCAAACGTTTGATGCAATCAATCAAGACCCAGGACTTATCAAATTTAAAAACAGTTTCATTGTCCAGTGTTATTATCAACTTCGAATGGCAATAGAAAAACCACCTGTCAAATTATCTGGTCATCAGTTTGTCAACTATGGGGTATTTGCAAAAGTTCCTGCAAGCAAAGCGCAAGTTGATGCAGGAGTTGAATTCAATAGTGAAGTCACAAAGTATGCTCTAGATCTAGGCTACAAGGAAAAGGCAATCTATCATCTCAAGTTACACCAAAATCCTCAGACCCTTTTTGATGTTAACAAATTAACGCCCATGGATAAAATAGGTTGTCTAAACAGGGCTTTGCTTAGCACTTACTGGTATTACCGACATGTAATTGTCGGATAAATAGTTTTTAAATATAATCGCAAGGAATGAAACAGAAGGACTACGTTGTTCGTTTGGAAAGTGTAATTACAGGCAAAAAAAATCTCGAATCTCTCGAAACTTTCACAAGCTTCCCAGTGTTTATGGGATGCACTAACGCACCTCCTGAAGAAGATCTCTATGCCGACATGGAATGGGTGATATGTCCAGAGTCTGGAATAATTCAACTTGAAAAAATGATTCCATTAGAAGTCCTGTATCAAAACCAACACAACGAAGGAATAGGCCAAATTTGGAAGGATCACTACAGCGAATTTGTGGAGTTTATTAAAAAATTTTCACCCAAGAGAGTACTTGAAATTGGTGGAGCCCATGGCTTGATTGGATCAATGTACACAAACTCTGTTGCTGAGTCAGCATGGACGATGGTAGACCCCAATCCTACTACGACGGACAAAAATATCAAAGTAATCAAAGGCTGGTTTGATGAAAAATTCAAGTTTCCTGAGAAAGTTGATGCAGTTGTCCATTCTCACGTTCTCGAACATCTGTACAATCCACCGAATCTGATACAACACATTCACGATTTTATGGACAATAATGGAATGCATATCTTCACTTTCCCCAATCTTCATGAGTTTCTCAAAAAAAAATATACAAACTGTCTAAATTTTGAACACACTCTTTTCCTAACTGAAGAAATTGTTGACTACCTCCTTGAAAAAACTGGATTTAAGATAATTGAGAAAAAATACTTCCGAGACCATAGCATCTTTTACTGCGCACAAAAATCAAATCCTGACAAGAAAAAGAAATTAGTAAACCACAAAGAAGAATATAAGACATTATTCATGGATTTTGTAAACTACCACCGAAAAATGGTAGATGATCTTAATAAATTACAAGAGGCTTCTAAGCATCCTATTTATCTGTTTGGAGCGCATATATTTTCCCAGTACCTCATTGCTTTTGGATTATCCACAGACAAAATAGTCTCTCTTTTGGATAACAGTAGAATCAAACAAAATAAAAGACTCTATGGAACAAATCTATTTGTAGAGTCCCCCGCGATACTCAAAGACAAAGGCAAAGTGAATGTTATTCTCAAGGCAGCAAACTACAACGATGAAATCAAGAAAGACATACTAGAAAATATCAACCCGGAAGTGGTATTTTGGTGAGGATGGAAAACTTAGGATCATTCTTCTCTGCCCTCAACATATGGAATGTAGGATATGGTGTTCTGCTGCTTGCAGTTCTTGACGTCGTCGGCTTTGCGATAGATAAATTGTTTATCCAAAGCCAAAAACATTTCAGGGGTTCGTTGTGGATGATCGGGCTGGGAGTGTACACATTCTTGTGGTTTGTCGCGAACCTAGCAGTTCCTCTTAGTCGGACCAATGTTTCAATATTTACATTTATCTTATTTGCTCTTTGTTTTCCACTTTATGTAAAAAGAAAGGGTATGAAATCATTATTTGATTTCCTACCCAACCTTATCGTTCCGATATTGATAATCACCCCCCTGGCTTTTTTTGTTTTTGTGAAAGCCTCTTTGCCTCCATATCTTACTGACGAGATGGCATATCACTATATACCCCCCATGGTTTTGATGTCACAGCCCAAGTGGGAGTTCTCAAGCGGAATCTATCATGTAATTCCCAAAAATCTAGAGACATTCTGGGATACAACATTTGCGGTAACTAAAACTTACTCATTGGCAAGGCTATTCCATTTCTTTATCTTCTTTGGGTGCATGTGTACTATTTTTTCTTGGATCAAAAGCAGGCAAAACTTACTCACCGCGGTTTTGTTTATGATAATGATCTTCTATCTTCCCCAGGATATGATCATTCAATCAACCTCGGGATACATAGATGTGGGATCCGCATCTTTGGCACTCGTAGCGATAGTCGGACTAATTGACTACATCTTAACTAAAAGTACTTCATCCCTATTGTTCTCATCTGTATTTTGGGGTTTGGGTTTGGGGTCCAAATATACTGTAATTAGTGCTGCCGTCTCTTGGGGATTTCTAGTTGTAATTTCCTGGATTGCGCCAATTTTGATGAAAAGAAAATTTGATATTACTTTAAATAAAAAAATTATAAAAATAGCTTTCAGCGCAATTTTGTTATTTGTAGCAACTGGAGGATTTTGGTATGTCAAGAATCTGGCCCTCACAGGAAACCCAATTTATCCTTTTCTTTTCAAATGTAAGCCTCAAGATTGCATGAATAATAAACAGTATTTTTCAGGATGGACAAAACAAATAAATTTAGAAAATTCCAGATCAATAGCAACTGACATTTTTGCCGGTAACTCAAAACTGGCCACTGTATTCGTCATAAGTTTGGCTATCTCCTTAATAAGTTTTTTTGAAAAAAGTTCCTCAATAACATTTCTTTTAATTACATCTGTATTCATAGAATTCCTGGTTATCAACAAATTTTCCGGATTTCTATTCAGGTACTTCCTACATTTTCAATATATAGCTATGTTAATAATTAGCCTCCAGTGTTTTGTGGCAAAGAAAACGCCCAAGATTATCAAAGGGTTAAAGTATATATTCAGTATTTTTATTGCAATACTCTCCGTAAGTTTTATAAAAAACTCACTAAGACTTTTATACTCCAACTCATATCTTCCTGCTCATGAAATCAGTTATGCAAATAATGTTTTTAGTATATACGGGTGGGTAGATCTGGCTTTTCCTCGTGTAAAAGAAGTCATCAAATGGTGTGATTCCCCAAACGCTGATGGCACAGATAAAACTATAACAACTTACGACCCAGATTTAATTTGGTTCACATACGATGGACAAATGAGAGTATTTATGACTCATTGCAGATATGGTAATTTCTTAGGTACTGGCATGCCAGTCGGAGAAGTCCCTTCCTATCTAAGAAAGAATAATTACAAGTTCTATTTGGCGTCAATTAATCCATGTCTTCCCTCTGGTAAATTAAAAAAATACGACTACGAAACAGAACAACAAGTTAACATGAGAGAGCTTAACAATGTGATTGTCTGTAACTCTAAAGAGATTGCTCCAAGCTTGTACTATTTCCAATGACAGGCTTCGTTGACAAATTAATTGAGTCAATAAACACTCCCTGGAAGGCATGGCTAGAGATTCGCATGCTGCTATTGACCCCCATCGCCAAAGCAAATCTGGCAGTAAATGGAATCGAGATTGGGAAAAACTTCAAATTTTACGGATTACCCAAGATCCTCAAGCACAAGGACAGTTATATAAGTATTGGAAACAACTTCGAAAACAGGAATTGGTTCGATTCCAATCCGTTGGGAATAAACCACCCCACCATAATAAATTCATGGAAAAATGGAGCCACAATTAAAATTGGTAATGATGTTGGTATAAGCGGTGGTTGCATATGTGCTGCATCAAGAGTAGAAATTGGAGACGGAACTCTTGTTGGTGCCAACGCTACAATAATAGATACAGACTTTCATCCTATTAAATCGAAAAACCGGAGATATGAAACCGACAACGTAAAAACTCGGCCAGTCAGAATAGGGAAAAACGTCTTTATTGGCACCGGAGCTATTATCCTCAAAGGAGCTGTGATTCCAGACAACTCAGTCATACCAGCTGGAAGTGTAGTAACTTCAAAAACAATGTGATATAAACGCATTCGCTATGTCCAAAGAAAATCTTAGAGTTCCTTACGGAATGACAGTTCATGGAAAGGAAGAGATAGATGCAGTAGTTAAGGTGCTGGAGACTTCTACGCAAATGGGGAAAAATGTTAAAGAATTTGAGGAGAAAGTAGCTAATCTTTTTAATAAAAGGTCGGGAGTAATGGTTAATTCAGGTTCATCCGCTTTGTATCTTGGAATGGAAGTGCTCAACTTACCCAAAGAAAGTGAAGTCATCACTCCTGCTCTGACATTTTCCACAACTGTTGGCTGCATAATAAAAAACGGATTAATACCTGCGTTTGTCGATACGAAAAGAGCAACCTATTGTATAGATGCCGGGAAGATAGAAGAGATGATCGGCGACAAAACCAAAGCGGTATGTATCCCGAATCTAATCGGAAACATCCCAGACTGGGATGAGATAAAGAGAATTTCTGATAAATATGATCTCAAGATAATTGAAGATTCAGCCGACACACTGGGCGGAATATTTAAAAATAAATCAAGCGGATATTATTCAGATATAAGCACTACAAGCTTCTATGGATCGCACGTAATAAATTGTGCTGGTAATGGTGGCATGTTATGCCTCAATGATGAAGATTATATCAGAAAGGCCAGGCTTCTTAGATCTTGGGGGAGAAGCTCATCGATCTTTGCTGATTCGGAACAAATTGAAAATAGACTTAACATATCAATTGACGGTATTAGTTATGATTCAAAATTTGTTTTTGAAGAAATCGGCTACAACCTAGAACCATCTGAATTGGGAGCAGCATTCGGATTGGTCCAGTTGTCGAGACTAGAAGAGAATATCGAAAAAAGAATTATGAATTTTAATTCCCATATGGATTTCTTTTCTTCATATCAAGAATGGCTAGAAACACCTTTACAGACACCTTACACCAGAACCGGGTGGCTCGCTTTCCCACTCCTGGTTAAAGACGAGGCACCATTCTCTAGAAAAGATTTGCAAATACATTTGGAAAAGAGAAATATCCAAACCAGAGTGATCTTTACTGGTAACATTTTACGCCAACCAGGATTTGTCAAAATGAATAGGAGAACAAGTGCTGATGGATATTATGAAGCCGACAGGGTAATGAGAGGAGGAATGCTAATTGGTTGTCACCATGGACTCGATCAGGAAATGATCACTCATATATATGAGACATTCGAAGAATTTGCTAAAAGATATTAGTTTCATTTTAAAAAAGATATGAATAACCAAGAAAACAGACTTGGCATTGCTATTCCCACCAAGAATCGTGATTCCTTATTAAACATTACAATAAGTTCTATCATCGAATCCGTCAGACAGATAAACGCACAAGAAAGAGTGCTAATAGTAATATCAGACAACAACTCAAGCGACAAAACAACAAATGTGGTCACGAGACTATCTGCGCAACACAGGGACATTCATTTTATATATAGGAAGCAACCAAATGATCTGGACCATGATCATAATATCGCGCAGGTTCTTAAGATTGCCGCTGGATCGGGAGTTGATTATGTTTTCACCTGCGGAGATGATGATATTTGGGAGAAAGACGCCACATCAAAGATCCTCTGGGCAATATTGAGAAACCCGGGATTCATCCATGCGAACTTTTCTAGATTTTCCCACACAACTGGGCAATGTATAGACAACAGATCCGTAACCAAACCACAGAAAAGCCTGTTTATTCTCGGATCTGAAAAGACTCTAAATTTTCCATTTGGTCTGGGATCACTTCACCGGACCATGGAAGCCAACGCCATGAATTTATCAACAATCGGGTTAAGGGCGGATCTGATAAGAGAATATCTTCAAGAGATCCCCACTAAATATTGGGGTTTAAACATTATTCACAGCTTCTTGTTTACAAAAACTCTGAGACAAGATAGAACAGCCTTCTTTATAGCCGACCCCATCATTAAATACAGAGTAAATCCCGACTCCAGATGGAGCAATAATGTTTGGCAAGCTGCTAACCACGATTTACAAGAATGGAAGGCATTATTAGGATATTCACAATTAGGGATACAAATGATAAAAATGATCCAAGCTCCATACGAATCTAAACCGTATTTTATGGGAGAGAGTTTCAGATCATCCGAACGTGAACTATTCACTTGGTTTTACAACTGTGCTGTTTACAATTTATGGATTAAGAATAAATCAGAATAGATGAGCCGTAGAAGGACAAAATCTCTCAGTTTTTGTATTCCCACATATAATAGGGACAAATTTTTAGAAAAAACTGTCAGACGAATTTTTGGTCAAGAATCTGATGTAATAGTTAATATTTCAGACAATGCATCAACCGACAGTACACATGAAACGGTAACAAGATTACGCAAAGAGTTCGGAAACAGGAAAATAAAATATTTCAGACAACGCAAAAATATTGGTTTTGATAAAAACCTCATATATAGCGTAAAAATGGCAACAAGTGACTATTGTTGGATAATAAGCGACGATGATTTACCAAGCAACGGCAGTATAGCTAAGATATTCGAGATCATTAATCTCTTCCCCAAGATAACTCTCATCCACGTGAACTACTCCAGATTCGATAATCTTTTGAAAAAAGTTACCTCCTCAAAAATGGAAGGAAGCATAAATAAAGACATGTATTATGATAACTCGAATAAATTCTTCTTTGAAAGAATAACTGATTCATATTTCGAGTTTCTGGGAACGAACATAGTTACTATGTCCACAAATATAATCAACAGAAGGGAGTGGAAAAAATCTCTCGAGAAGGTTAAAAAGTACACAAGCCATAACTTTATACATTGTTTCGTGATTGCATCAATGATCAAAGAAAGGCCATCCATTTATTACGTTTCGAACCCTCAGATTCAATATCTAGCCAACAATCATAGAATTTGGCCAAACAACATTTGGGAGGATTTCAATCATATCTTTATGGATTACTTAGTAAAAATCGGTTATGAAAAAAGACTTGTAAGCCAAATGAGAAAAATACAAAAAAAATATGAGGGGAGAGAATCCCTTACAAAAACTCCAGTAATAAAAGAGATATATCAAATATTAAGACCAATGATATCAACAGCCAGGTATGTAATAGATCAAGTCAATAACAAATGAAACCCGTTTTGATAACCGGTGGCGCAGGTTATATAGGCTCCCATTTTGCCGACCTTTACCTAAAGAAGAAAGACAATGTCATTATCTTTGACAGTTTAGATCATGGCTATAAAGAAGCATTCTTGCAAATCAAAAAAAGACATCCCGGGAAAAAGATACAACTTATAGTGGGAGATTTAAAAAGCAAGAAAGATCTAAGGCGGGTGTTTGAAAAATATCAAATCGACTCAGTGGTTCATTTTGCAGCCTTTTGCCAAGTAAACGAATCAGTTAATAATCCTGATCTTTATTTTGAAAATAATGTTACGGGTTCAATAAATTTATTGAACGAAATGTCAAAACATAATATAAAAAATTTAATTTTTTCTTCAACCTGCGCCGTATACGGTGAAACAAAATATTTACCTGTTGATGAGAATCATCCCACTAATCCAACAAACCCATATGGAGTTTCTAAACTTATCGTTGAATTGATGCTTCCGTGGTATGAGAATAAATTCAACATGAAATATGTTATTCTGCGTTATTTCAACGTGTGTGGGGCTATGAAGAATGGCAAAATTGGCTACGGAAATAAAAGGAAACAAAACTTATTAGTTCAAGATGCTGTTAAGGCTGCGGTTGGTATCCACCCACTTCACCTCACTTACAGTGAAGTTAATACAAGAGATCAGACCCCCATAAGGGATTATGTAGATGTATTAGATCTATCCAATGCACATTTGAAAGCTATCTCTTATCTTAAAAAGGGTGGCACAAGCCAAATTATTAACTTGGGGACAGGGAAAGGATATTCGGTGAAAGAGATAATATCGGAGGTGGAAAAAACGCTAAACAAAAAAATAGAAGTAGTAATGGGGGAAAGAAGAAAAGGAGAATATGCTCAGATATATGCATCAAACCTAAAAGCTAAAAAAATTTTAAACTGGTCACCTACAACTCCACTAAAAGACTCTATCTTAAGTTTGTCTAAGTGGTATAAACAAAACCCTCAAGGATACAAAAAGTAAAACCAGTCACGGTATTGCGGTCAATCTGGCATTTCCAGGTTCAGTTTATCAGCTAGTTTTCGGCAAAATATCTCGTATTCTGATAAAAGATACGATTTCATAAAAGACAGTTCCAACCTCGCCCACAATAGTGGCTTAATTTTAAAAACTAGACGTGAAGAATCTCTCAACGATTTCTCATATGGTTCATAAATATGTTCAATAATGGACTTACTCAGCGCATATCCTCGTACTCTTCTAAACACAAAACTAGAATTTAGTTTAAATTGATGAAAATGGTACAAAATTAAGTCTTGGTCATCTACCTTTGTCTTTCCCGTTTTATTTGCTATCGAATATCTGCCAACATTCCACGGAGCTAGATTGATACCTTTGTGTAATAATTCACGCACTCTCCCAGGATACAAGGCAGACCATTGGTCAAGATACATTTGGTCACAGAATTTTCCATCTTCTAATTTCAGGTAACACCATTCAATACACTGTCGACTCCATTTTTCGAGACACTCCAATCCAATTTTATCCTTCCTAAAAAAAATGATCCCTGCATTATATCTGCCAGTCTCTTTCTCTATGGATTTTTGATTTTTAGGAAATCTATGTGGAGTAATTCCCAACGAATATTTACTCATCAATTCAAATATTTTCTTTGGATCCGAGAAAAAAAACATATCAGAGTCAACATAGAGTAAGCTCTCAACGTTTTTTTCAGTTTCAAAAATATGTATCATAAATGTACCTTTTATCGTCCAACAGTATTCAGAGTCGGTTCTCTCCCTTCTTGTAGTACGCAAGTTATCAGTTTCTATCTCAGCAAGATCTATTAGTTTTACCCCAGGCAGGTCAAGTTTTTCCATAAATCTCTTAGTCTCTCTGTCCATACATAATACCCGCCAACAAAATTCGCTTGAATTTTTGCTCAAGGAACCATACAGAGACAACCCTTGATATAAATATTTGAGATTAAAAATTGTACAGATATTAATCATGGCAAAGCTCTAAGCTCAACAACCAGACTCTCGCCCAGTCCCAAAGCATCTATTACTCGATTAAAAAAATTGTAATCCTCAAGAATCACATAAAAAGATCTAAAAATCCTCATAAGAAATAATTTAAAATAGTTTGATTTCACGTTAACATAACTCTCTTGCCCGCCATCCCAAAATTCATCTCTAGTGCCCATAGGCATCTTGTTAATAAGTCTCCTTATTCCCAAATTCGTCCACATATTCGGGGTTATCGTGCGCATGTTTTCAATCCTCAATCCCGCAAGCCTGACCATAACCTTAACACTTTCTTTTGTGAAATGATTGTAATGATATGGGATATGCCAATGTAACCAATTCTTGCCCAGAAGTATCCTGGTAAGACTGTCAACATTCGGAAATGCCATGACTATTCTACCGTTCTTAGTCATTCTCTTTTTACACTTTATTAAAAATGCTACAGGATTCTCCGTGTGTTCTATTACTTGATTCCCAACAATTAAATCAAAGGAGACCCCTGGAAAGGGATTGTCGTCTATAAATCCACAATGAAATTTAAGTTTAAATTTTCTAGCAAACTTAGTTGAATTTTTGTCTGGATCTATGCCATATGCCTGACAACCTATATGTTTCAACTCAAGTAATTCGTATCCCACCCCAGAACCGACGTTTAGAACCTTTTCTCCTGCAATGGCTCTGTAGTGAGAATTAATCCCCAACCCCTTAATCCAAATTTTAAAAGCAGATGGCAGTATCCAATCTTCTTCTTTTGTGGTATTCAAATCAACATTTCTTCTCGGGTAATAGTTAGAATATATATGGGCAATTTTCTTTTTGGAAAAATTGAGTTTTGTTCTACCAAATCCGCATACGGTGCATCTATATATGTCAAAATATCCTGGAAAACCATGTCTATCATCGTAAATCTTACGATACCAAGGCATAACGCTTCCGTTGCACAAAATGCATTTATCCATTATCTTCCAATGCGAAATTTTAATATTTCCATTAACTCTTTCATTCTTTTTCTGTAATTATGATCTCGAAGAGTTCTTTTTTTGCCTGCCCTGGAAATCTCGTCAAGTCTGTGTTGATGTTTTAAATAATATCTGGATTTCGCAATCAATTCCTCCGTGTCTTTATAGGTGACTATCTCTTTATCTACCCTAAAAAACTCCTCAATATTTGGTTTGTAATCAGTAAGTAGCATCGCTCCTACGCCTGTAGCTTCAAATAGTCTCATGTTATTGGCATATTGCCCCGATATATTAATATGTCTATTAACTACAATCTTTGACTGAGAAAAAACTTGATACATGTCAATACCCCATAGTTCCCCGTGATAACTTTTGCGAATTGCCGATCCCGGCTTTAGTTGATTTACTCCGTATCCCCAAAAGTCCACCTTTGTTTTCTTTGCCAATTTTTCCAAAAAATCGTTACCTTTACTGTGATGCACAGAGAAGCCTCCAACAAAAGTTACATCATAACTGTCTCTTGTTTTCTTGAGATGTCTATTTATTCGTGGTTCAAAGCACCAATTAAGTCTTGCGCTATCAATCCCCATTCTTTTAAATTTATCAACATAATGAGGAAAGGAAGACAATATCAGGTCATATCCATATAGATTTTCCTTAGGAGGAAGGGGATACGCAATTTGGCCCACAACCAACCTTACCTTTCTTCTTATCGAATCCAAATAGGCTTTGTCGTAAGTATGTAAATCATGCACATATACCACGTCTGGCCTGTATAGCTTTATCTGTGCAGACAAAACATCGTAAACCCAATTATTATTGGCAATTTTGTTTCTAATAATTGCAGGTAACCATCTTGTACTTTGCCAAAGTTTGTTTTGGGCAAGGTTAAATCCATTTTCAGCTGACCATTTTTTTTGCTGATTAAAATCATCAGCTACTACCTCCATAGCCCAATGACCAAGCTTTCTAATAGAGTGAGAATAAAAATCAGCAGACCCAAAAGCTGAGTTTGCTTTTTCACTAGACAATTTACTATATGACCACTTCTCCCAACCTGGTCGCTTCCGGTAAAAATCACTTAAGAATCCGGGATAATTAGTTTGAACAATCAATAGCCTCATTTTGAGATCTCCCCCAACTTCTGATTCCAAATATATTCTCTACACCAAATTTCAAGCAGGAGTATCTGATACATGGGGTACCAATACATCGGCAGGACTCCGCTAAGGGCAATAACCTTGTCAAGTTTTTTCTTATCAAGTATTCGATTTTCAACCAGATATCCATGTTTCAGGAGTTTGCCATATCTGCGAAACAAATCCCGACACCAAATAGCAACCGGGGGAGTAAAACCCCTTTTAGGTCTTTCTAGAACTTCTTTGGGTACATATTTCTCCATCGCCTTTTTAAACCAGTATTTAGGTGGAAGTTTATGTGATCCCTTTAGAGACCTTAAACTCATCACCGTCTCGATGAATTTGTAGTCGAGGAACGGAGATCTCAATTCAACAGACGCGGCCATCGACAAACGATCTCCTAAGGCGATGCAATTAGATACGAGCCATACTTGAGCCATCTTGTTCATGGTCTCTCTTTCAACATTTCCCCAAGGGAATTTTGAATCTAGAAATTTATAAGAAGGTTGAGAGCTCACTTTTTCTTTAAAACTAGAATGGTAAAGTCGGGCTATGAAGGATTCAGCCTGTTTGAAAGGTATGCTTTGATCAAAGAAAACCATCTGATCTCTGGGGGTAACGATAGAGGATAAAATTGGATGGTTAGAATCATATATCCTTCTCCTACCCACGGTCCCAAGAAAGTTGTTTGTGATCTTAAATAAAAATCCTTCACCAGATAAAATTGTTTTCTTCTGTTCGGTTAGTAACGTAGCTTCTCTCGGCCAAGAATATCCCCAAAATAACTCATCTCCCCCAAGCCCCCCAAGCATTACAGGAACATTGTTTCTTCTTGCCTCCTTCCAAATAGCAGATTGCGCATAAGCCGATATATCAGCAATAGGGTCGTCACTATCATAAATTAACTGGGGAAAATCACGTATCATCTCATCTGAATCAATTGCAATCTCAAAAAAGGGTACCCTAAACTTACTAGAAAGCTCTTTTGCCATTTGGCGCTCGTCACTGTCGTATTCCCCTTTGTATCCCACGCTAAAAGCTTTAAGAGTGTCTTTGTATTTCGGGGCTGTAAAAGATAATATTGATCCTGAATCAATACCGCCACTAAGGGAAATACCAACAGCTACATCAGATCGCAATGTCAACTCACAACTTGTCGCAAATTCGTTCCTCAGGGTTTTCACGGGATCTTTATTTGAAGTAGATTTAATTTCTTGTGGGTCCCAATATCTGTGGAGTTTTAATTCATTCGAATCTAGTTTGAAGGTGAGAGTAAAGCCGGCAGGCAATTTTTTTATATTTTCAAACACCGTCTTCGGTTCGGGTACGTAATAAAAATGAAAATACTCGTCAAGCGCCTCGTAGCTAATAGACCTATCAACATCTTTATTTGTAAGTATTGCTTTCATCTCCGAGGCGAATACTAACCCCTCAGCTGTCAAAGAATAGTAAATCGGCTTTTCGCCCATCCTGTCCCGAGCCAAAACTAGCATCCCGCTTTTTTTGTCCCACAATGCAATTGCAAACATTCCTCGCAATTTTTTAACAAAATTAATCCCCATCTCTTCATATAAATGTGCGATTGTCTCGCAATCGCTCTTTGTTCTGAACTTATGGCCCCTGGCCCTAAGTTCTTTTGTAAGCTCAACATAGTTGTAAATTTCGCCGTTGGTAACCACCTTTACCGACCTGTCTTCATTATAAAGAGGTTGGTCGCCCCCTTTAACATCTATGATTGATAACCTTCTCATCCCAACACCTATGCCGGAATCATAATAAACTCCATCTCCATCGGGACCCCTGTGTCTTAACTTAGTTTGCATCTTCTCGACGTCACGAGTTACAGACAAACCAAGATGGGAAGTTTTACCGCAAATTCCACACATACAACTATTCCTCCTTTATTTTAAAATCAGAAAATTGAGAAACTAGAGATCTAATTGATAGATATAACTTCCTGGAGACATCCAGGGATATAAAGTATATTTTAAAAATATGAGGAGTAATACGCTTAATATAATAAAAGGGAAAAACACTCAGCACACCCACCATTAATCTGCAGAATGAAAACCACAAATTCCTCCAAAAATATTTTCCTGGACAAGCTAAAAATACAAATGTTACCCAATCAACGATATTGTTCATTGATCTGCGCCCAAATAACAAACCTAACGCCTGATTGTAAGTTTTTTTAGAATTCTCCCTTGAGTGATTACCTGTTGCTTCCCAATGATTCCATACAATTGCCTTGGTATCGACCAACAAATCAAAGCCATAGCGCTTTGCTCTATTCGTAAACTCATAATCTGCAATGTAATGAGGAAGTCTTTTGTAATTGAAATTGCCAACCATTGAAAATACTCTAAACGGTATCAAAGTTCCTTTCCCTGGCAGAGCATCAAGCTGCACAACCACGTCCATCTTTTTGTAATAATTTATATCCTGGGAAATTGTCTGCGCCACCCCATAAACCTTACCCGTGGGCCAATCTATTCTAATTCCCGCCTCTACTACATCTTTTCCATTCCCCAGATCTCGACAAAGAGAACCAATAATCGCCGACGGAAATTTATTAGCAGTTCTAACCAATTGTTTAACTAAGTCTCTATCAAAAACACAATCGTTGTTCATCTCAAGTACGTAATCATTTTTGTCACCAATCGAAAGAGCTAACCTTACTCCTTCATACATACTTTTTGTCCACCACCAACCTCCATCCCCTTTGATAATTTGTATTTGTGGATATACCTTTCTAATGTATGTTTCCGTACCGTCTGTTGATCCATCATCGACAAGAATAGTCACGATTTTTTTATAAGTTTGTCTTTTAAGCGATAGAAGACACCGCTTGGTAAAAACCAACCTATTGTGAACCGGCAGCAAAACGAACACCGTTGACATATTTACAAGATAATTTTTAGTCTCTCTCCATACTTGTCTGTTTTTATCCTTAGAACTTTGTCTGTTATCTTCTTCGGTGTTCTACACTCAAAATAGCATTCAACCCGCCCATGCCAATGTGATATCCAGGTAATAACGCTGTTAAAGTGTATTTCAAGAAATGATTTAAGCAAATCAACACTCTCAAACTCATTGTCATGTTCAGGATTACTAACCCCCTTAATTTGCAAAATCGGCGTTGATCCAAAAAGCACTCCGTCATTCTTCAAAGAAGCAGCAATGTTGTGAAGCAATAAAGATCCATCTTTAACTGACAAGTGTTCAATCGCCTGAAACAAAATAATTACATCAAATTTTTTTCGGCTTGGTAAATATTCCCGGATATCGGCTTTGACGAACTTGATATTTCGTGAGCTGTATCTTGCACGGGCAAAACGTATCGACTTAATGTCACGATCTACGGCTATCACCTGCCTAGCTCTTGTCGTGAAAAACAATCCAGCAAATATGCCGTCTCCACAGGCCAAATCCAGAACCTCGCCATCCTCAGGGACTAGGCGATTTGCCAATATGCCTCTCTCATACCAATACCAATAAGAAGGACCTCTCAAATGATCAAATCTGTGGTCGAACCAAGTTACACCCAATTTACCCTGCGACCACGAATTTATATATATCTGGGATAGTCGCCTACCGAACCAAAGATATGCATTAGCGAAAAAATCCAAGATTCTATAAATCATCTGTCTCAATACACATTCAACTCCAAGATTATATCATTCTTTGAGGCTTATAATGTCATAAATAATTGTCTAAAATAACGATCATGAAATGGTCATTGGCCATAATCGCTTTTGTCTCTATTTTCTTAATAGTTTCCTATTGGAAGGTAAATACTCCACGTTTCCTAACTTTTTCAGACGCTGCAAAATTTGCCGATATAGGTAGAAACGTCTTGGAAGGAAAAGGTTTTTTATCAGAATTTACATATCCTGACAAAAATGGAGGGATCCCAAATACCTCTAATGGACTTTTCGCAGCACTTTGGGTGCCTCCGTTATTTCCACTTAGCCTTGCAATCGTCTTTAGATTCCTGGGCACAAATGATTTAAGTGTGGTATTTACATCCTCAGTTTTTTTTATTGGCTCAGTCATTCTATTGTTTCTCTTGGGTAAGAAAATATATTCTCCTACGGTAGGTCTTATATCCGCATTATCTTTTGCAGCCAGTCTCCCATTTTTAGGGTTTGCCACGCAGGGTGCATCAGAGACCCTCTTGGTATTTGAGATAGTAGCGGGAGCCCTCCTTTTTTCTTTAAAGAATAAGGCTGCGTTTTTACTAGGGATTGTGTGTTTAATAAGTATGTACTTTACCAGACCTCAAGGATTCATCTACATTATTGGACTTTTGATTTTTACCATTCTTCTTAACAGTAACTCAATTAAAAAAGTAATAACTCTATTAGTCTTGGTAACTATACTGTTCTGCGGATTTGAAATTTTTAGTAGATCCCATATTGGTAGCAATTTTCTGTATTCCATAACGACTAGAGGAGTTACTACGCTTCCTTTATTTACTCAGGGTACTCCAAATAATGCAGAACTACGAGGAGGTCAACCTGGTCTAGAAAGATACAAGATAGGAAAAAATATCAAAGTTTACCTAATCAAGATTTTTTACAATCTTTACAATTTCTACAAACTGACACCACAAATTATCTCTCCATACTTTGCCACACTATTTTGGATATCTTTATTAAGAAAAGAAAAAAACAAAACTGTAATTTCGTTTAAATATGCCAGTGTGTTTATGGTCGGTTCAACGCTTTTGGTAACGGCGGCCAGTATCCCGTTTTTTCGCTATATACACCCAATTACTCCTCTAATTTATCTATTTTCAGCCTCAGAACTTGTCCAAATTATAAATAATTTGATCAAGTCAACATTGACAAAAACAGCCGCTCTTTGTGGTGTGTTATTCATTTTTATATTTGGCTCAACAATTGGCAACCTAATACTTGATTCCAGATTCACACAAAGCAATCTAATCAATAAGAATAAACCACCAATATATTACATTTTAGCGACCAAGCTTAAAGACCTGACCCAACCACAAGATGTCATTATTACGAATTTAGACACCTGGGGATCATGGTATGGGAACAGAAGGACGGTATGGTTTCCTCTGGATCCTTCTCAAGTAGAGCCCCAAGATGGAAGACTTGCGCCCGACGCTATCTTCCTTACAACCTACAAAGCCGATGATCCAAATTATCTCATGGGAAAAAACTGGAAAGAGATAGTTAATAATCCAGAAAATATTAAGTTCGAATACATATCAAAAAACTATCACCTTAAATCAAAATTCAAAACTGAGTTGGTTGATAATTATGAAAAGATAGAAGCGGAAAGTGTATTGTTGGTTAGAAAATGAAGATCACCTACATCTTTCATAAACTGGAACTATTGATCCTCGGAACATTAATTCTCTTCTTGGGTGTAGTTCTATGTGCAAGGAACATCAAAACTTACGTTAGCGAACATTATGCCGTTGAATCCTACTCTCTAATCAGAGGCCACTTTGATCTGATCATAAGAAGAAGAGAGTTATATCTGGACACCTTGGTTATAGATAATAAAGTCTATTTTGCCGGTGACCCTGGTACGGCATGGTTCCTTCTACCCCTGGCAGCAATTTCTGCCTTAAATGATCAGGTTCCTCCTCAGTGGCCAATAAACTTGCTGGCTGTTGCGACCATAGCCATCTCAGTTAACCAAATACTTAAGCGACAAGAAATTAATAAAACAACAGATAGAATCTGGTTGATTATCTGTTTTGTTTTCGCCACCCCTCTCGTATCAGTAATTTATATTCCCAATACGTGGAATATTGCCCAAACCGTCGGAATTGCCATCACGCTTGTATATTTATCCGAGTGGTTAGGAAAAAAAAGGGGGGTACTACTTTTGCCTCTTATACTCCTCGCAGGTTTTACCAGAAAACAACTATTGCTTCCTATTACCATATTCTCAGTTTTAGATCTGATTTTATCTGGTAAGCCCTTACACCTACTACATAAACAAAAACAGAAACACATATGGTTATCTTTGGCTTTGGTACTTATCTTTAGTACCTTTTCGTATAAGGCATACGAAAAATGGTACTACCACTATTTTGCAATCCCCATTGGATTGGGTGCATCAACTGCTGCATACAATCTTCCCTTGCATCAGCAATTACTAAAGGAGTACGGACAGTTTAATCTTTTTTATCTTCCTAAAAATATATACTATTATTTCCTCAAGGGCCCAGAACCAGTGGTGCAATCGGATGCCATAGGAAGTAACCTAAAATGGCCGTTTATAACGGCAAGTGCTGACGGAATTGGATTCTTCTTCCTGAGCCCCATTTTCATGCTACTATTTTTGGGCCAAATTAAGTTTAATAAATCTCAACTCCCCGCCGCAATTGCGTCTTTGACTCTTGGATGCTTGTATCTAACATTTTTCACAACTGGATCAGACCAATTTGGGCTTCGTTATTCTGCAGATATTATTCCTTTCCTTTTCCTGTTACTACTACCTCATTTCAAAGGAGGAGTTAGCAGTAACGTAAAGTTTTTGATTACAATGAGTTCATTATTTAATGCATACTTGCTTATAGCTTTTTATGCCTCCGGTAGAGCCATATAAACACGGATGAAAAAAATAATTCATAAAACCAAGAGTCTAATTTTGTCGCGTACAGCTAAAAACACATATACCTTGTTTGTGGGCAATACGGCTGACGCCTTCTTCTCGTTTTTGTTTTCGGTATTCGCATTCAGACTTCTGGAAACATCAGAGTTTGGAATCTTCTCAGCTATAAACAATTTTGTAATTATTGTATTTTCTCTTCTAGACTTAGGTATCGGTTCAGGTGTAATCAAGTTCGTCTCATATCACGAAGACAAAAAGGAAGGATCTCTTGCAAACAAATATCTAAAAGCAGGAGTATTCCTAAGGATCGCACTCGCTTTGACTGCAGCGGTTATTATTTGGTTTATCTCACCTGTTCTCGCGCCAAAAGCATTTTTAACCAACAAGACAATGGCGATACTATTAGCAGGAGTCGCAGTTGTTTTTCTCTCGATTATAGATATAACAACCTTTGCTCTTCAGGCAAGAAGTAAATTTAAACTCTCGGCCATAACTTATACCTCGTTTTCAGGAAGTAGAATCTTGATATTTTTCCTTATAGGAAAACTAGCGGGAGAATTTACATTGTCGCTCACGATACTATCAACGGTGCTGGCAAGCATTTTAAGCGCAAGTGCTGGTTTAATTTTTCTAGGGAGAAATTATCTTAAAGAAAAACCAGATGAAGACATATATAAAAGATTAATTTCATTTTCTGGTTGGATTGGATTAAGTAGAATTGCGACTTCTTTGGGCGGGAGAATAGATACACAATTAGTATTACTTCTTCTAGGGGCATTTAGCGCAGGAATCTATTCTGTAGCTGCAAGAATTGCCTCGTTTTATCCAGTCATAGTAACAAGCTTTAGCTCGGTACTCGCGCCTCGTCTAGCCTCGGCAACGACACTGGAAGAAGTTAAGCCGTTTATAAAAAAGTCAATCTTGGCAGTCGCTTTACTGATTCTGGCAATGGGTTTTGGGATACTAATAGCTCATCCATTTATAATCTTGCTTTTTGGGGAAAAAGCAGCACCGTCAGTACCAGTATTTCAAGCTCTTACCTTGGCATTTATACCTTTTGTTGCAAATTCTCTGGCTATATCAACCATAATTTATACTCTTAAAAAACCGTGGATTATAGGTTTGACATCAATATTGCAGACAATACTTGTAATTGTCGGGCAACTAATTCTTATTCCTACTCTTGGTAAAATCGGACCAGCTGTTTCCATGGGAATTGCCAATACAATCACCATGTTAATCAGCTACTCAGTAATAGCCAGGTCCTGGAAAACAAATGAGAAAAGAACATCACAATAAAGTAAAAATCATTGCTCACTGCCTAGTTAAAAACGAAGCCAGATGGGTATGGTACTCGATAAATTCAGTCCTACCATATGTGGACAATGTCATGGTTTGGGACACAGGATCGATAGACGCAACTGTAGAGATTGTAAAGAATATCAACTCCCCAAAAATCCAAATACGAACTCTGTCCGAGATCACTGCGGAAGAATTTCCAGCGGCTAGACAAGAAATGTTTGATATAACAGGAAAGGAGTTCACCTGGGTATTGATTCTAGATGGGGATGAAATTTGGGAAGAATCGGCGATAAAAACCGTAACAAAGTTCGCAAGAGACAACCCGCAATACGAGTCGATAGTTGTAAGAAGCAACAACCTGGTTGGAGATATATTCCATCGTTTGCCTGAGTCTAGTGGCCATTACAATTTGGCAGGTCTCAAGGGCCATCTAAACCTTCGTTTACTCAATCTCAAAAAAATCCCAGGAATAAATGTCAAAAAACCCCACGGACAACAAGGATATTATGATAAAAATGGCGTTCTTGTCCAAGATAGGGACCCGCGAAAAATCAAATTTATAGATGTTTATTATCACCACGCTACTCATCTACCCAGAGCGGGAAATAACAAAGGCGATCAGTTAGTTCCCAAGAGGCCACAAAAACTTAAATACGAGCTTGGCCAAGAAATACCACAATCTCAAATTCCTCAGGTATTTTTTTTACCTCATCCTGCAGATGTCCCTCGGGTAATTAATAGAGCCCCTTTGAGTTTCTGGGTAAGAGCAGCCATAGAGACAATGCCTCGAAGGATTAAACGTGCGCTTTTACCGCTTCGCCATGGCTACTAAGAAACTGATATTTCTAGCCCTTTTTATATATTTGGTCGGGCTCATCCCGAGGTTGTATCAATTAAAAGAAACCACGGTTTATCCCGATGAAATAACCTGGATGGTGTTCGGCAAGGAAAGTGTTTACGCGATTTTGCACCTAAACTCTGGTTACTTTAAACACGCGTGGTGGAATAACGAAAAAGATACATACGCAATCGGACTCCCTTTGGTTATTTCCAACGGAATATCTCATGTACTATTTGCCGGTGACGGCAAACTTAGTTTGAAATTGTTCTCCGACATCGTGGCTTCAAGAATCCCAGTTGTTCTGATTGGGAATACATTAGCTCCATTAATGTTTATTTTTTTGCGCAAGTGGATTGGAAACAAAGCGGCATTCCTAGCCAGTCTCACTTATTCTCTAAGTCCTATATCCATTGGCATGGACAGGTGGGTACTACATGATAGCTTCCTAGCGCTATTTTCTTTTTTGGGTATAGTTACGTTTGTAAGTGCCCTTGAGAAAGGAAAACTATCAGGATGGCCAGGTGTTTGGCTAAGCTTGGGCTTTCTTACTAAGCCAAATGGGTTGCTCGTTTTAGTATTTTGGCTAGCTCTCGTTTTACAAAATAGGAAAAACAAAATACTGAGAAAATTATTATTAATAAACATTGGAAGCTTCCTATTATTGACCACTATTGTCTGGCCAGCGTCGTGGTCAAAGCCTGTGTTTGCAATTCCTGAATATCTTTATCGTCAAACCAAGCTCTCAACAAACGCTGGCGACCCCATTCCCAATTTCTACCTAGGTAAGCCTACAAGAAATCCAAGTTGGAGCTATTACCTGTTCCAATTCTTTTTCAGATTACCCGAAATTATAATAGTTTTTTCCATTTTCTCAGGCTTTATGCTGCTCAAATCGAATTTCAACGAATCAAAAAAACTATCCTTAACTTTATATATTATCGTTTTCCTGGTCTTTGTCACGCTCCCAGCGGTTAAAGGGGGAGTTCGATATTTATTACCATTGTTACCATGGGTTTATGCTTTATCGGCCTGGGGATTTTGTCAAATTATCAATTATTTTGATATCAAGATTAAGTCTCTTGTCCTCTCAGGATATCTAATATTAAGTATCTATCCACTTTATTACCATCCTAATTATTATCTTTATTACAATTCACTTATTGGAGGGCCCAGAAATGCAGTTAAATACGATCTTGTTGGACTGTGTTTTGGGAGTAAAAAAGCTTTAGAATATCTTGACTCTAACAACATCTCCGGATCCGTCGCAGTTATAGGGTGTTCTGATACTGCTCCTTATCACACTGGCAGGCCTCTCACCAAAAACTGGCAAAAGGCAGATATCGTAATTCTTGAGTCATCTTTTAAACAACAATTTCCCCAAAGTCCTAGTGTCTACTCGACAAATGATAGGATTTTGATCAAATCAATTTATGAAAATGGAGTAATGACAGCAACTATTTACCGTTAACCCTCTTGCGAGCTACGGCTAAAACACCCAGTCCTATAGGAAGATCGTGATTTTCAAGCCATCTATTTTCTAAATCTATCTCCCAGGTTAATAACTTGTTGATTAAAAAATTAGTCTCCCCGATCACCGATTCAAATTTAGGAGGAAACACCACCTCTTCTATGTGTTTTAACCAGGCCAAGGGGTAAAGAGAAAAGTTCATGTACGTAAGTCTCTCAATAGAAAATCCTGCCTGTCTTAATTTGTCACCAAGTTCTCCTTTTTCATAACGTCTAACCCCGTGTATATATTTATCATGAGACAAAATTAATTTTTTGTCGGCTGAAACTCTGACGATCAGTATTCCACCAGGAACGAGTACGCGATTCAGCTGAGATAAGGCTCTCATGTCATCATCTACAGATATCAAAACATCAATGCACGTGGCAATATCGAATTTGTTACTGGCATAAGGTATCTTGAGTAAATTTCCTCTCTTGGCATCTATTCCTCTTTTTCTGCTCAAAAATCTTGCCTTAGAACTTGCATCAAATGCATCTACCTTACCCAACTTTTGCATTTGAAGTGCCAGCATTCCAGTTCCACACCCAGCATCCAGAATTTTTAAATTGGCCTTTTTCCTATATCTTCGTATCAGATTGATTACTAAATTATGAAGGGTGACATAAAAAAAATGACTTCCTTCATGCCTATACATATTCTGGTATTCAGCAATCTCCATATGTCATTTGAACAAAGCTCCCTGTCTAAAAAGTCGCATCCACAAATTCACTACGTCAAGTAAGGTCTGTATGATTTTCATTGGTTTGAAAAACTGTGAGTGACCATATGATCTCTCGAAATGGTGTACTGAAACCTGTCTGAATTTGCCGCCTGCAATTTGGGCTTTCTTGACTAGCTCTACGCAAATTGAGCCACTATTGCTGGTCAAATTTAGCTTATTAAGAAGTGATTTTCGAATTAATCTAAAGTCACAATCCGTATCAAAAATTGGCAACATGAATGACCATCTCACTACAAGGTTGTATAAATTCCCCACAATTACTCTATACCCATAATCTTGTCTCTCCATTTTTATCCCATTTACAAAATTTACGTCACTAGTCATTAAGTGGCTCAGGAGCTCGAGCTCTTTGGGGTCATATTGCCCGTCTCCATCCGTATAAAATACCAAATTCTTGCTTGCTGCGCTAAAGCCTGTGCGCAAGGCTGCTCCATAACCCTTGTTCTTTTCGTGAAATATAACTTTAAGCCAATCATATTTCTTGCTAAGCGAACTCAATATCTGCGGGCTTTCATCAGTAGAGCCATCATCAACTACAATGATTTCAAAATCATCCGTCAGCCTTCTCGCACAATTAAAGGCATCAATTATTAGTTTCCCTATAGTACCACGGTCATTGTAACAAGGGAAAAAAATTGAAATGCTCTCTTTTGTAAGACCGTTTTTGACCATAAATAGATTCTACTATAAATGCTAAGATCAAAATTATGAGGGGCAAACTAAAGAAAATAAACGTTGCGCTCTTGATTGTTGTTGGTCTCCATCTGGTGGCATTGGCAAACGTCTCTTTTACACCGTGGCCGGAACTACACCTTTGGCCATACCTGATGAACCATGGGTACAAATTATATCAAGATATTGCTTTTGAGAAACCACCACTTGTGCCAAATCTACTTTTTCTCTGGTTTAAGGTATTTGGTAACACTCTGTTCTCGCTCAAAGCTCTCACGTGGGGAATAATAATCTCGACAGATATCCTCATCTTTAGCACAGCCCAAAAAATCCATCGCCTAGGGAGACCTCTGTCATTTTTAGCTCTAGGGATTTACGCAATTATAAATGTCGGGTTTTCGGGAAATGGCTTCTGGTTCGACCTCCTCTTGGCTCCTCTTTATCTAAGTTGTTACTATCTCATAGAGTCTAATCGGTTTATGGCAGCGGGAGTGGTACTCGGATTAAGTCTAATTACCAAACAAAACGCCATTTTTGCCCTAATACCCATACTGTTTTCTTTGTACAAGCATTCCAAGAATAGAGACATCAAACTACTAGTCAAAGGAGCTGGATTGATTATTGCAACTTGTATACTGGCCGCAAGTCTTGCGGGAACCTTCTCCAGTCTATTTAAATGGACCATAAATTTTGCTCCAACTCTTGCCTCCATGTCATTAAAACTCCCTAATTTTAAAGAGAGTTTAGTCATCTGCCTGTTTCTTCTGCCCATTCTTTTCGTAAGCTTGAGCGATATTCACCTTTTTCTTTGGGGAATAATTTCCGTGAGCTTGCTTTTTCCGCGATTTGAACTCTTTCATCTGCAAACTCTAGCGGTATTTACCGCCCTCTCTCTTGCAAAAAACTTAAAGGGAAACAAAAAAATTAATAATGCAGTGTTCTCAATACTACCAATTACTCTATTGTTTGTAATATCGATGAAAAATACAACCAGAGTTTGGAAAAAATCAGACAGATTCTACGAAGATTCCACGTTAAGTATGGCATCATGGATAAAACTACACACGCGCCCTGGCGAAAAGATATTGCTACTTAACACATGGGATCATCTTTACAAATTATCAAATACTCTGCCGGCTACCACTGCCTGGTATCCATATCTTGCTTGGTATTTGTCAGACGATAAAACTCAAAGTAACTTCATCACAACTCTTTCTCATAACCCACCTCGGATAATCGTCTCAGAAGGATTATCGGAGTCTCCGCGCAATCTCATTGAGGTGTTTTTAAGAAACAATTTCAGATCAGCTGGGGTAATAGATAATCGATTCACAATCTGGGAGCCAAAATGAAAATCTGTTTTCTAAGTCTATATTCAGGGATAATTAATCGAGGAGCGGAAATTTATGCCCACGAGCTTGGCAATGCGCTGGCAAGCGATCACCAGGTTTCCCTTTTTCAAGGAGGAAAAAAAATCGAGAAAGCTCGTTACCAAGTTTATAGTATTCTATCTAAGTTTCCTCAAGAAATTCCCGACAGGGGAGGAATAAGTAAAAAATTATTTAAGGACCCAGCAAGTCAAGCAATTAAAGAATTTACACTTAGGTGCCTTCCTCAAATAGAAAACACATGTCCAGATGTAATTATTCCAATTAACAATGGTTGGCAAACCATGCTTTGTCGTCGAGTTGCAAATAAAGTTAGGGCTAAACTAATAGTAAGCTCGCAGTCAGGACTTGGCAAATTTGGCCCAGGTTATGACGAGTGGATCAATACTCTTATGGGAGTTGATTGTTATGTAGCCTTAACCTACGAACAAAGAAGACGTCTCCGACTTTTCTCGCCTTGGCAAAGAATAGAAGTCATTCCCAACGGTGTGGACATCGATAAATTTTCACCAAAAAATAAACCGACAGAACTCAACCTACGCAAACCAATAATTTTGTGCGTAAGCGCTCTTTCTAAATGGAAAAACGTAGATAAAACTATTATGGCTGTTTCAAAGATGAAAACCAAACCATCATTGCTCGTCTTGGGTAAGGGAAGTGAAGAAGAGCAATCATATATTCAACAATTAGGAAGAAACTTATTGGATAATCGTTTCATGTTAAAAAGTGTTGCTCATGAGGAAATCCCAAATTATTACAAGTGCGCTGATGTCTTTACTCTTGCTTCACAAAGTTCCGAAGCATTCGGAATAGCTTATGTGGAAGCTATGTCAACAAACCTGGGGATCGTTGCAACTGACGATCCTCAAAGAAGAGAGATCGTTGGAGATGCAGGATTATTAGTTAATCCAAATGACACAGATCAATATGCTAGTAAGCTTTCCGAGGCATTGGACAAAGATTGGGGAAACATCCCGCGAGAAAGGTCACTAACTTTCTCATGGACAAAAATCGCTGACAAATATTCAAAAATGTTTAAATCACTTATTAGAGAATGAAAGAACCATTAATTTCAATCATAATCCCGGTTTTTAACGAGGAAAAAGATATTGCCTTGTGCCTCGAGAGTTTACGAGCTCAAACTTATAAAAATACAGAAATCATCGTGGTCGATGATAATTCAAGCGATTCAACTGTCAAAATCGCCAATGAGTTTAATATCACTCTTTTGAAACAACCGCACTTAGGTCCAGGTCCCGCAAGAAACCTAGGTGCAAAGATTGCCAAAGGAACAATTCTTGTTTTTGTTGATGCCGATATGACCTTTGAAAAAGAGTTCATTGACCGTCTCACCTTACCGGTAAGAAAGGGACAGGCAATTGGAACCTTTAGTCTTGAGGAATTTGTAAGCAATTGGGATAATATTTGGAGTAGATGTTGGAATTGGAATAGCGGTAATCCAGATCGAATCCGAGTAGGAGACAAAAGCCACGATCATGAAGATTTCAGATCAATTATGACTTCTGAGTTTGTAAGTAGCGGTGGATTTGATCCAGTGGGCTACACTGACAGTAGAACTCTGTCGGCAAAACTCAACCAAAAACCATTTCCAGCGCCGGGAGCCGTATATTATCATCGCAACCCCGAATCACTTAAAGAGATTTTTACACAATCTAGGTGGATTGGAAAACGAAAGATGAAGTTTGGGATCGTGGGACAAGTGATCAACTTAATAAGATCCTCGCTTCCTCTCTCTATTCTTTCAGGTGTAATTATGTGCTTGGCTAAGAAAGAGTCTCTATTTATTTTATTTAAAATAATTTACGACTTTGGTTTTTCTGTCGGGATAATAGAAAAATTAATCAACAACACAACCGCCAGATGATCGTCCCTATACTGATCGTTGGGTTTATTCTGAGATTAGTATTAATCAATCAATCTCTGTGGCTTGATGAGTCCATAGGAGTAATGGCGATAAGAAATCTTTCAGTAGGAGAAATTCTTAATTACTTCTCGCCAGGAAATTTCCATCCACCTTTCTATTATCTAGTTGCCAAGGGATGGGGAAACATCTTTGGATTTAATGAAATTTCAATTAGGATGGTTTCGGTTATCGCAGGAGTAATAAGTATTTATGGGGTCTATAAAATATGCCTTAATATAAAAATATACTCAAAAAAGGTTATAAATATCCTTGGTCTTAAGCTTGATGTAGCCCAAGTCTCCGCACTACTTCTTGCTATTAACCCTCTTCACATCTACTACTCACAAGATGCATGGGTCTACTCTCTGTCTACAATGTTCGCAGTTTTAACTATTCTTCAATATCAAAAGCTTGTTGATTGCCCCAACCGAATCAACGTTGTCCTTTTTGCGCTGACGTCTTCGTTGTCGATCTATACCTACTATCCACTAGTATTTATGCTATTAGCAATAGCCGTCCATGCCCTCTGCTTTAAAAAATCAGTAAAATACGTATTGATCTCCTACCTCTTTGTCGCAGTCAGTTTTATTCCCTGGTTGCCAATTTTTCACAAACAGTTAAATGTCGCTGCCGTGGCCCAAAGGAATCTCCCTCTTTGGTGGAAAGTGCTTGGTAAAACTAGTATCAAATCACTAATGCTGGTATGGGTAAAATTCCTTATTGGAAAAATTAGCTTTTACACCAAGTATGGATATTTAGCTTTTGTTGCGACTATATCCGTCTCACCTTTATTTTCTCTATCAAGGGCCTGGACTGCCAAAAGACACCTGTCAATAATTTGGATTTGGGTAGTAATACCCCTTATTGTGAGCATATTAGCCGGTATTTTTGGATCTGGCTTCTCATATTTTCGATTAATTTTTATTCTGCCAGCCCTTTTGGCGTTGATAGCCTTCGGAGCATTTCAGTTGGGAAGCTTCGCACTCTCGATGATTGTCCTCGGTAGTCTAACTTCGTTGGTCATCTTCTGGATTAATCCTAGATTTCACAGAGAAAATTGGGGAGACGCCGTTCGCTATATAGAAAGCACTCAATCTACACCAAAAACAATATCTATATTCATCAATTACTCTCAAACTTCTCCATATCGTTACTATTCACGAAAGATACCTGTTTATTCAGCAAAGGATTGGAAAAGCAAAGGAGCCAGTCACGTTTGGCTATTTAGATATGTGCAACCAATTTTTGACCCCGAAGATGAACTAAGAAAGGAAATAGAGAAAAATGGATTTACTAAACTTCAAGAAAGAGACTTCAACGGGGTTACAATTTGGGAATACAAAAACAATAAATGAAAAAAATAGGATTTCTTCAACCCAGTTCTAGTGGTCATGCAATAAGGGGAGTAGGTTTCTATGCTAAAGAATTGTTATCATCTCTTCTGGAGATAGCACCATCTCATCATCTTGATATAATTCCTTTTCAGGACAAAGCACCTGATGATCTGGATCTTATCCACTACACTTATTTCGATTTCTTCAAAAATACATTACCGCTTCGAAAATCAACTAAAACAATTGTGTCTATTCTAGACGTGATACCTTTAGAATACCCCCAGCACTACCCCGCAGGAATAAGAGGAAATGTAAACCTCTGGTTACAAAAAAAATCCCTTGAAAATGTAAATCATGTTATTACCATCTCCGAATACTCTAAAAACAAAATAAGTCAACTTCTCAAAATAAAAAAAGACATGATTACTGTAACCCCGCTATCAGCAGCTCCTCCGATATTTAAAAAAATTACCGACAACAAGTATTTATCACAGATAAAAAGAAAATACTTGCTACCTGAAAAATTTGTTCTCTACGTAGGAGACGTTAACTGGAACAAAAATTTGCTTGGCTTAACTCAAGGATGTCTTAAAGCAGAATTACCCCTTGTCATGGTTGGCAAAAATGCCTTGAATATGGAGCAGACACTTGAAAGACACAATATTGGTCCTAAAGACATACTCAGAAAAATCAGTGGGAAACCACATCCAGAATTGGAAAGTATTAAACTCTGGCTTGATGAGTACTCCAACAACAACAATATTCAAAGACTTGGATTTGTCCCTGACGATGACCTGGTTGGCATCTATAATCTCGCATCTGTTTATTGTCAAGCATCTTTTGTTGAAGGGTTTGGTTTACCAGTACTCCAGGCTCTGTTTACAGGCACACCAGTTGCAGCGAGCAATACTTCTTCGATTCCAGAAATTGGCGCAGATGCAATAATCTATTTTGATCCCAATGACCCAAACACGATTGCCTCGGCTCTTCATAAAATAGCCTCAGACGACAATCTTAGAAAAACTCTCTCACGAAAGGGAACCGAAAGAGCCAAAGTGTTTAGCTGGAAGAGTACTGCTGCTTTAACCACAGAGGTGTATCTTAAAACATTATGAAATTAATTATCGACGCTAGATTTTTGGGATTAGAACACGCGGGTATAGGACGCTACACCAAAGGACTCATTGAATACCTTAAACCACCGGAGAGTTGGGAGGTTGTATTAATTGTGAATAAAGATCATGCACACGATCCGAAAATCGCAAAATATCGCCTTATTGTAACTAAATATCATCCATATTCCTTTCTTTCGCAGTTTGAACTGATTTATCTCCTTTCTCGGGAGAAGCCAGACCTCCTACATGTCCCTCATTTCACTATTCCTCTACTTTGGAGAGGCAAAATGGTAGTTACAATCCATGATCTTATAAAACATGAGTCTAAAGGCAAAAATACCACCACAAGAAGCCCTCTTCTATATTGGATCAAATATCTAGGATACTTAACTACTGTATTTGTGGCGATTAAAAAGGCGTCTCAAATTCTGGTCCCGAGCAAATATTGGAAAAATAAGTTAAAAGAAAAATATGGCTCTCATTTGCCAATTACTGTAACCTACGAAGGAGTTGATGAGATTTATTTCATGGCTGGTCACCCCCTTGAAATAGCCCTAAAAAAACCTTACGTAATTTATATCGGAAATGTTTATCCACACAAAAATGTCGAAACCATAATTAAAGCCATAACTACTCTCAAAGGGGAAATCCATCTATATATCTCCTGTGCTAGAAGCGTTTTTTGGAAGAGATTAGAAGAAATCATACACAAAGAGAATGCCTGGGACTTTGTAACTCATCTCGGGTTTGTAGCAGACGAAAACTTAGTGTGGTTACTTAAAAATTCACTTTCTTTTGTAACTGCTTCAAAGATAGAGGGGCTTGGATTACCGGGCCTTGAAGCAATGGCGGCTGGAACAGCCGTTATATCAAGTAATAGTTCTTGTCTGCCAGAGATCTATGGCAATGCAGCTTCATACTTTGATCCAGATAACGCGCTAGAACTTGCACAAAAAATCGTATACATGCAGAAGCATCCGCAAGAGAGAAAGAAAATGGTGGAAAGAGGTAAGAATCAAGTAAAAAGATACTCTTGGGGGAGGATGTCAGAACAAACAGTTGCAATCTACAAACAAGCAATGGATCTATGAAAATTACGATAGATATATCCCAATCAATTTATGGCACGGGGGTAGCAGATTATACCTTTGGGCTAGTAAAAAGTCTGCGTGATTTATATCCACTTAATGACTACAAATTATTTGCTGGCAGCCTGAGAAGACAACAAGAATTTCATGCATTATGGGACAAGGCGCTTGTCTACCCTTTACCGCCGGCACTCTTGCATTTTCTTTGGAATAAAATTCATGTATTAAACATCGAATATCTGGTTGGAAATACTGATGTTTATCATAGTTCGGATTGGGCACAAGCCCCATCTAAAGCTAAAAAGGTTAGTACAATACATGACTTGTCACCACTTCTATTTCCTCAGGAAATGAAAGGTTCGACTTTAAGGAACATAGCCGCAGTCCACTCGGCTAGACTTAAAAGGGTCAAAGAGGAATGCGACAAGATTATCTGTGTTTCCAATTCAACAGCCAAGGACGCAGAAGAGCTGTTGAATATAGAAAAATCACGCATCAATGTTGTATATGAAGCGATGCCTTTGAGATTTGCCTATCGCCCATCCAAACAAGATACTACGGTTATGAAGAAAAAATTTGCAGTAGAAGACTATATTCTTGCCAATGGAACAATAAGTCCACGTAAAAACATAAAGAGACTTATTGAAAGCTTTCTAACTTATCGAAAGAAACTTTCTTTACCAGAAAAACTCATTATCGTCGGAAGGTTCGGTTGGGGGGAATTGAATATTCCAAGCGACAATTCAATAATTTTAACGGGTTATCTCAAAGACCACGAGTTTCTTTCTCTTATGGCAGGAGCCAAGGTGTTTGCCTACCCTTCAGTCTATGAAGGGTTTGGCTTACCGATATTGACAGCTTTTTACCAGCGTACTCCTGTTCTAACATCAAATGTGTCCTCGATGCCTGAAATAGCTGGAAAGGCTGCAGTTCTAGTGGATCCTACAAGCGAGGCAGAAATCGCTCACGGACTTGCCAAGGCTATTGCCGATTCTGATTCTCTAGTTAAAGCTGGCTCTTTCCAGTTATCTAAATTCTCCTGGGAGAAAACAGCCAGAGAAACTTTTGAAGTTTACAAATCATAAATTTATCAACCATGCTTATCGGAATTGATGCCAACGAAGCGAATCTAACTACTAATCGCGTGGGTGTAAATCAATATGCTTTCAATTTAATTCATGCTTTAAGAGGGCTTGATTCCTCCCACCACTTTTTGATCTATCTCAAAAATCCACCATTGAATGATTTGCCCGAAGAAAAATCAAACTGGCATTACAGAGTGATACCTTTTCCTAAATTATGGACCCAAACCCGCCTTCCTCTTGATCTTTTTTTCCACAAGCCTCGCCCAAATGTTTTTTTTAGTGCAACTCACTATGGTCCTCGCTTCTCACCTGTTCCAACCGTAGTTTCAATTATGGATTTGGGATTCTTACAAGATCCAGACCAGTTTACAGTCAAAGACTACACACAGCTCAAAAGCTGGACAGAATATTCGGTTAAGAAAGCCACCAAAATCATATCAATATCAGAATTTACTAAAAATGACATTATCAAATATTACAAAGTTGACCCAAAAGATATAGTTGTGACAACTTTAGGATACGACAAAAGTGCTTTTGGTCCAAAATACCCAGTAGAAAAATCAGCCCAGACAATCGGTAAATATTCCATCAAAACGCCGTTCCTTTTCTATCTAGGTAGTCTAAAGCCAAGTAAAAATATCCCTGGCCTTATCAAAGCCTTCGCTAAACTTATGGAAGACAAAGATTATGCAAATCTAAGTCTAGTTGTCTCTGGCAAAAAAGCCTGGAATTGGGACTCAATCTTTTGGACAATTCGCGAACTTGGTCTTGAGGAAAAAGTAATCTTTACAGATTTTCTTCCCCAAGAAGATGCACCCATACTTATGTCAAACGCCTCAGCCTTTGTTATGCCCTCTTTTTATGAAGGGTTTGGCATCCCCATATTAGAAGCTATGGCGTCTCGTGTCCCGGTCGTTACATCGAGTGCGGCCAGCTTGCCAGAAGTGGGAGGGAACGCAGTTGTCTATGTAGATCCATATTCTATAGAAAGTATCGCCAACGGAATAAAAGAAGCATTGTCAAAGAATAAACAATTAACAAAACTCGGCATGGAAAGAGTAAAATTATTCAGCTGGGAGAAAACAGCCAGAGAAACTTTGACAGTTCTCGAATCAGCAGAACAGAACAAATAATATATGTCCTATTTCAAAGATAAAATGGGTAACGATCTAAGTTTCACACAAGCCCTACCGAAAATAAAAAAAAGAATAGAAAGTTATGGTGAGGATCTAGTCTTGTTTGGTCTTTCGTGGATTTCTTACGTACCCTTCCATTCAATACGAAAATTGTTCTTCTCTCTTGCAGGAATGCAAATCGGCTCTAAAAGCACTCTTCATGTCGGTTGTAGATTTTATAACCCAAGAGGAATATCTCTAGGGCAAGGGACGATAATAGGGGATAGATGTTTTCTTGATGGAAGAGCCCCTGTTACCATAGGTGATCATGTGGACATAGCCTCTCAAGTCCTAATATATAACAGCGAACATGATATTAATTCATCTGATTTCCGTGCAACAGAAGCCCCCGTGGTTATTGGTGATTATGTTTTCGTAGGACCCAGAGCTATCATCCTTCCCGGAGTGACTATTGGTAAAGGTGCTGTGGTTGCAGCTGGAGCTGTAATCACTAAAAATGTACCGGAATATGCAATCGTAGCAGGCGTGCCTGCAAAGTTAATTGGGGAAAGAGAAAATAAAAAACCCAACTACCGACTAGGGCGTCCTCGACTATTTCAGTAATTGACATTGGTCTGTAACGTGAAAGTATAACGAGAATTCAACTAATGAAGAAAAAAGCCTTAATAGTGGGCGTATCCTCTCAGGATGGTTCATATCTTGCTGATCTCCTTATCAAAAAAGGATATTCAGTTACTGGGACGGTCAGAAGAACAACCAGCTTTAACAAAGAAAACATTACACACCTACTGGGCAAGATTAGAATAGAGCCAGCGGACCTTGGTGATTATGAAAGCCTTGCCGAGGTTATAAGTAAAACTGACCCAGAAGAGATATATAGTCTGGCGGCCCAATCAGTTCCAGCTGACAGCTGGACGCACCCATTTTATACAGCAGAAGTAACAGGCATAGGACCTGTGCGCATTTTAGAAGCAGCTAGACATTTTGCCCCTAAAGCACGCATTTACCAAGCTACGAGTAGGGAGATATTTGGAAATATCAATGCAGAATCAGCCAATGAATCAACTCCATTTGATGCAAACAATCCTTACGGAATCGCCAAAGCGTACGCACACATGATGGTCCGTTGCTATAGAGAATCATATGGAATTTTTACTTGTGGAGGAATCCTCTTTAACCACGAGAGTCCAAGAAGAAGTCTACATTTTGTTACCAGAAAAATCACCGTTGCTGTAGCCTGTATTAAGAATCGCCTAAGTTCAACTCCGTTGGACGAGTCAGGAAACATGTTGATTAGGAAAGACGGCAGGCTTCATTTGGGATTTATTGACGCAAAAAGAGATTGGGGCTATGCCAAAGAATATGTCGAAGCGATGTGGCTAATGCTTCAGCAGAAAGTCCCAAAAGATTACGTAATTGGGACAAATACTTCTCATACTGTCAAGGAAGTATGTGAAATTGCATTTGCACACGTCGGACTTAACTGGAAAGATTATGTTGTAAGCGACAAAGTTTTCATGCGGCCTACAGAGATTAAAGAGCTCAAAGGCGACTACTCGGCTGCCAAAAAGGATTTAGGTTGGCGGCCTCGCATATCCTTCGAAAATCTCATTAAGCTCATGGTTGACTCTGATCTTGCAAAGTTTAAGTAAAGGATAAGTTTGGGTATAATCAAACAGATGATCAAAAAGGTGTTCAACAAGATTGCAATTTTTATTTCGCTATTGTTTTTATTTTATCTGTTATTGCCAGGTCCGAGCTTTCCTTCTGATCCTCCAGGGTCTCTGCGATCAAGTGAACCAGGGGACATGGCCGACCCCAACTCACGTGCGTATTTCACAGATTTGGATCGAGAAGACGTCATTAACCACTTTAAAAGTCAGTTTGATAAATCAAAAATAGGTAATTTCCCGTTGCTCACGATTAGGCTCAGAGATTATCCTCCTGAGGAAACACCCACAAGAGTTAGAGATCAAATTAAATACTCGTATCTGGAGGAATTGGTGAATCCTCTAAGAGAATCGATCTTTGTGAGCGGATTCGAACCGAAAACCGCAGAAGATGCGATCAACGTCGGAGGGAAAAATTTTAAAAACAAAATCACTGTCCGTGCATATTGGTCAAACCCCTTCCCCAGAACCCTGATAGGAATTGGAATTCTGGCAGTTTTTTACGCTTTGACAAGGTTCGCTTTAAATTTGGGAAATCGTAGGTAAGATGAGTTGCGACATTAGTGTAGTAGTTGTCAATTACAACACCAAGAACTCCACCGTAGCCTGCCTTAAGTCTCTAATTAAATACTCCTCAGGGGTAAAAACTGAAATTATATTAGTAGATAACGCTTCTTCCGATGGATCACTTGCTGCCATAGAAAAAGTAAGACCTAAGGCAACAATTATTAGAAACCACAGCAATCTCGGATTTGGGACAGCTAACAACCAGGGTGCAAAGATTGCAAAAGGTCGTTTCATCCTCTTCTTAAATTCAGACACTCTTCTATTTGAGAACAGTTTGATGAAAATTTTAGACTGGATGAATGCTCACAAAGAAGCTGACGTGGTTGCTTGTAGGTTGGTAAATCCAGATAACACGCTGCAATATAGTCTTGGCCATTTTCCTGACCTACCAAGGATTGTTTGCTGGATGGGTTTTATAGATGACATCCCCGGAATTAAACGAATTTTTCCTGCATTTCACCTTGAGCATCCAAAATGGTACCAAAAAGATATGCCGGTGGATTGGGCTACCGGAGCATTTCTAATGATAAGAAAAGAGGTTTTTGAGAAAACAGGAGGATTTGACGAAAAGATGTTTATGTACGGAGAAGAGGTAGAATGGGAATTAAGAATTAAAAAATTAGGATTCAAAATCTTTTTTACCCCTGTAACGTCTGTAATTCATTTTGGGCAAATCAGTAGTAATAAGATAAGCTCTTCATTTAAAATAATCTCAGAGTACAAAGGAGTCCTTTATATTTTAAAAAAACACTATTCCAAATTAAGCTTTATTCTTTCTAGATTATTCATGAGAGTTGGAGCATTACTTCGACTATTTATATTTGGCATAATTGGCAATAATAAAGATGCCAGAGACACCTATGAAAAAACTTTATTCTCAGTTTGAAGCAAATTTCACCAAGTATGCTCTGGCTGCGGTTCTCCTGGCGATCCCTCTGTATCCCAAATTCCCTTTTATTTTTGTTCCAGGGACTTATGTAGCCATAAGGCTAGAGGACTTCCTCATCGCAGCCATTCTCTTGTTCTGGATAGTAACTCAGGTAGTGCATCGCAAGCTTAAGCTTCCGGGAGGTGTGATAGGCAAAGGCATTCTTCTATATTTTGCCGTAGGACTGCTCTCGACTCTTTCGGCAATTTTTGTCACTCATACAGTTGTTCCTCATATAGGTTTGTTACATTTCTTGAGAAGAATCGAATATATGGCTCTCTTCTTCGTAGCCGCTTCTTATCTCAAAGAGGAAAAAGGGATCAAATTCTATATTGAAGCTATCCTTTGGGTAATAGTTTGTGTTCTTCTATATGGCCTGGGTCAAATGTATCTAAATTATCCAGTGATCTCAACTCAAAACGAGGAATTTTCAAAAGGTGTTGCTCTACATCTCACACCTGGGGCCAGACTCAGCTCGACATTTGCAGGACATTATGACCTATCAGCCTATTTAGTCATAGTTATGCCGCTTCTAGTTTGCATGTGGACTACCAAAACAGAGAAATGGTTAAGATTTGCGGGACTGTTAGGATTCGTGGGAGGATTTTGGTTGTTGATGATGTCAGCCTCCAGAATCTCCTTTCCTGCTTATCTTGTTTCGATTACGGTGACTCTCATTCTAATCAAACAGAAAAGATGGATTCTTCCCATCGGTCTTGTAAGCGTACTGCTGATGGCAACAACAACAGAATTAGCATCTCGATATCTGCGCACCGCAGACGTTTATCTAAGCCAGCTTAGCAAAATCATCCAATCTCCTAGAAAGTCACCAGTCGAACCTCCTTATCAGTTGGCGATTAGTCCTACACCTGAACCCGAAGAGATAATAACGCTCCCAATTACCAATACCACTCCATTGGTCAAAGTCACACCCATCCCTACTCCCACCAAAAGAATAAAACGCAAACCCAAAAGCACTCCCACACCCTATATTCCTCCGGTTATTATCGAAGAACGATCAACTGAAATAAGACTTCAAGCATCTTGGCCAAGAGCTATTAGGGCGTTTAAGAAAAATCCAATATTAGGAACAGGTTACTCTTCAATAACCCTGGCAACAGACAATGACTACCTTAGGCTTATAGGGGAAACGGGAGTTCTGGGAACTGCCGCCTTCCTGTTGATTTTTGTGGCTATCTTCTTTAAATCAATTAAACTTCTCAAAGAACCTACAAATAGTGAGAAAAGAATTTTTGGCATGGGAATTATAGGTTCCATCATTGGAATACTTCTCAATGCCTCATTCATAGATGTCTTAGAAGCTTCAAAAGTTGCCATTCCTTTTTGGATTTGGGCAGGGTTTCTGGCGGCCTTGATAGAAATAAAAAGGACTACACATGAGAAAAATATCTAGTATTAAAAGATGGATTTTCAAAAACTTTTATCCATTAGGACTTATTTGCGTTTTGGTAATAGGGTTCATATTACGTTTGCATAGGATTGCTAATCCAATAGCCGATTGGCATTCCTGGCGACAGGCAGACACTGCAGCTGTGTCAAGGAACTTCCGCGACTATGGATTTGATCTGCTTCATCCTAGGTTTGACGATATTAGCTCAATTCCATCAGGGATAGAGAATCCACAGGGATATAGATTTGTCGAGTTCCCTATAGAAAATGCAATCCATGCATTGTCTGCCAAATTATTTACGAATGTAAGCTTTGAGGTTCTCGGGAGACTCCTTTCTGTTTTTTATTCTTTGATCTCAATCGTCCTTATCTATCATTTAGTGAAGTTGCATTCGGATAGACAAGTTGCGTTTTTAAGTAGCGTCTTGTTTGCCGTCACACCATATGTGGTTTATTACTCACGTGTAATTCTGCCTGAACCTCTGATAGTGACTGTAAGCCTGTTAAGCCTCTTGGTTTTTAGCTTTTACTGCAATAAGCCAAGCACTAGAAATCTCATCTTAAGTATCCTCAGTTTTTCTTGTCTTCTACTTCTTAAAGCCTATATGGCTATATTTGTAATTCCCTTGGGATATCTGGTATTCCATAAATTTGGGCCATCATTCTATAAACGCAAGAAACTTATTCTTGCTTTAGTTGTCGCATTCCTCCCTTTCGTATTCTGGTTCTTTTGGGCAAAACAATTTCCCGAGGGAATACCATTTTTCAAATGGGCGTTCAACGGAGACCATATCAGATTTAGACCGTCTTTCTTTTATTGGATATTTGGAGTAAGAATAGGCACTCTTATTTTGGGAGTATGGGGAACAGTACTTCTCACTTTTGGCCTACTTCATTGTATTAAAAATCGTCACTTCTTCTTCCTTTGGTGGGCGATAGGAATATTGTCTTATCTGGTTATCGTAGCAACAGCCAATGTTAAACATGATTACTATCAAGTTATCGCCTCGCCCATTCTTCTGATCATGGTTGCCTTTGGTGTAAAGGAATTATGGGAAAGAACAATAACCGAAAAATTTATCGCCACATTCTCTCTGTTTATGATGCTTTTAGTAGGTTGGAAAAACATTGAAGGCTATTATCAGATAAACCATCCGGAGATAGTTGAAGCTGGACAAAGAGCAGATCAAATCTTGCCCAAAGACGCCAGGATAATCGCTCCATACGGAGCAGACACAGCTTTCTTGTATCAAACAAAGCGCAAGGGATGGCCGTATGTCACCCTACCCATCAATGAATTGATAGAAAAAGGAGCGTCCTATTACGTTTCTGTTAATTTCGATGATCAAACGAATGCTTATATGAAAGAATATACGGTAATAGAAAAAACCCCAAAATACGTAATCATTAAACTTGAAAAACCCAGCGATAGACCATGAAGATCCTCATGCTCACTCCTTATCTGCCATTCCCGCTCCTGTCAGGAGGACAAATACGTACTTACAACTTACTTAAAAACTTAAGCGTTAATCATCAAATCACCTTGTTCTCTCTTATCAAAGACGAAAAAGAAAAAGACTATCTTCCTGAGCTTAGAAAATTTTGTACGAACATCCAAGTTTTTAAACGGACCTTCTCGCCATGGGAGCTAAAAAATATACTCCGAGCTGGGTTTACCCTCTACCCATTCTTGGTAACTAGGAATTTGGTGGATGAAACAAAAAAAGCTGTTGATAGAGAAATTAAAACTAACAAATACGATCTCATTCATGCAGAAACTTTCTACATGATGCCCAACATCCCAAAGACCAACATTCCAGTTATCTTGGTGGAACAGACGATTGAATATCTGGGTTACTTAAGTTATGCATCCAAGAGTAAACTCGCGCCAATCAAACCGCTTCTTTATATAGATATCGCCAAAATAAAATATTGGGAGAAACACTATTGGGAATCATGTAGCCGACTCATTACCATGAGCGAAGAGGACAAGAATTTCATTAGTTCTGTGGCCCCCTCGGTTAAGATGATAGATGTGGTCGCCAACGGGGTAGATGTGAAATGGTTTAACGAAACCCAGAAACGTCTCCCTCAAAACCCCACCGTTTTATTTGTAGGGACATTTAAATGGTTACCTAATTCAGAAGCAGTTGAATACCTAGTTGAAAACGTGTGGCCGCTTATCAAGAAAAAAATTAAAAATGCAAAACTCTGGATTGTAGGAAACAGTCCCACAGAGAAGGTCTATGGATATGAGAAAAAAGATCCTTCAATAAAAGTCACCGGAGGAATACCAGACATTCGCGATGCCTATTCCCGTTCACATGTTTTACTGGCCCCAGTCTTAAGTGGAAAAGGAACTAGGTTCAAAGTACTTGAAGCGATGGCAACTGGAACTCCGGCAGTTGGAACCAGTATAGCTCTAGAAGGATTGGGAATCACTCCTGGGAAGCAGGCATTAGTTGCCAACACTGCCCAAGAGCTAGCTGGTGCCACCATCCAAGCATTAACCAATAAAAAACTTCATCGCAAACTATCAAACAATGGTAAGGAATTCGTATCTGCAAATTACGACTGGGGGTCAATCTCAGAAACTCTTGACGAGATTTATAAAGATGTAGCTAAAAATGCTAAACCATAAACTAACCATAGTTAGCGTAAATTATAATTCAGAATCTCTACTTCTGGATTTGCTTAACTCAATTAAAAATTCAACAAACATTGATTTTGGAATCAAGGTAATTGTCGTTGATAACGCTTCAAATCTAGACTCCTTGGAGAGATTAAAAAAAATAAAATGGATCACACTCATAGGAAGTGATAAAAATCTTGGATTCTCGGGAGGAAATAATCTCGCTGTTCCATATATAGAAGGAGAATACGTTTGGTTTCTTAATCCTGATACCTATGTGGAGCCAGACACAATTTCATTTATGGTCAAATACATGGATAACCATCGCGAAGTTGGCGTAGCTACCCCTAAACTAGTTCTCCCAAATGGGACTTTTGATAAAAATTGTCATCGAGGTTTTCCTACGCCATGGAATTCTCTTTGTCATTTCTTGGGACTTGGTAAATTGTTCCCTAGATCCAAGTCTTTCTCGGGCTACTATATGGGTAATTTGTCGCCAACAAAAGAAGCTGAAGTAGATGTAGTCGGAGGGTCAAGTCTATTGGTGAGGCGGGAAGTGGGAGAGCAAATAGGCTGGTGGGATGAATCGTATTTTATGTATGGAGAAGACATTGCCTTTACTTACGAAGTTAAAAAAAGGGGATACAAAGTAATGTATGTTCCCCAAGTAATCGTGCATCATCATCATGGAGCCTCTTCGGGGCTTAAAAAATCAAGCAGTTCAGTTACCAGGGCCAGTAAAGAGACAAAACTCAAATCTACAGCCGCCACAATTGCGGCAATGCGCATCTTTTATAACAAATATTATTCAGGTAAATATCCATTTTTACTTACCAATACAATCTTGTTGGGTATTTCAGTTGTGGGGTCTTTAAGAATTATTAGAATTAAACTCTTCGGTTAATGAGTAAAGTCAAAATTGCATTAGTTTATGACAGAGTAAACAAATGGGGAGGAGCAGAAAGACTATTGCTGGCTTTGCACAGGCTATTTCCTGACGCACCACTATATACCAGCGTATATAGTAGAGAGAATGCCTCCTGGGCTAAAGTATTCAATATTGTCCCGTCATTTCTCAATAGTATTGGAATTTTTCAAACCCGACATGAATTTATACCTTTTCTCATGCCATTCGCTTTTGAGAGTTTTGACTTCTCCCAATTTGACCTGGTAATAAGTATTACTAGTGGGGAAGCTAAAGGAATAGTCACAAAGCCAGAAACTGTACACGTTTGCTATTGCCTAACACCCACCCGGTATCTCTGGCTAGATAATGTCGATTACTTTACGGGCCGACTTGGAACAGCGATAAAATTTATCAACAGACCAATTGTCTCTTTGCTCAAAATATGGGATATGGTTGCCAAAGAAAGACCTGACTATTTTTTTGCTATCTCAGACTTAGTCAAGAAAAGATTAAAAAAGTACTACCATAAAGACTCGATTGTGATCTACCCCCCACTTGATCCGTTTTTTGAAAAAAAAGTGGAAAATAAAAATGGAGACTATTACTTGGTAGTTACCCGACTAGTGGGTTATAAACGTATAGATCTTGCGGTACTTGCCGCAAACAAACTCGGGTTTCCTCTTAAGATAGTTGGAGTTGGTAGAGAACTGGAAGGGCTTAAAAAAATCGCCGGTGAAACGGTAGAGTTTGTTGGTCCGCAATCAGAATCACAATTGCAAGCGTTATATAGCGCTTGCAAAGCGGTTATTATCCCCGGTGAAGAAGATTTTTGTTTGACATCAGTCGAGGCCCAAGCAAGTGGTAAACCCGTCATTGCCTATAAACACAGCGGCGTAAAAGAAAGTGTTATTGACGGAACCACCGGGATGCTCTTCGATGATCAATCAGAGGATAGTCTTGTTAATTGCATTACAAAATTTAGTACAATAAAAATATCCAGTGAAAACTGTCATCGCAATTCAGCAAAATTTGGAATCAAAATTTTTGAAAAAAAATTTAAGGAAGAAATAAACAAAATATTAAAATCCCATGGGAAAAACACCATCTAATCATCTTTACGCTTTAATTCTTTGTGGCGGTGGAGGTACTAGACTCTGGCCATTGTCACGTAACGCAACGCCAAAACAATTTATAAAACTGCTTGGTGAAAAAACACTCTTTCAAATTACTTTCGATCGAGTAAAACAAATAATCCCTCCCGAAAGAATCTATGTTGTCACGGTTTCAAATGAATATGCCAAAGAAGTTAAAAAGGAAGCACCCAAAATACCGTCGTCAAATGTCATTGTCGAGCCCTTAAGAAGAAACACAGCAATCGCTCATGGGATTGGAGCCGCTTACATCTCGTACAACGACCCGGAGTCAATTATCCTCAATCTAGCATCAGACCATATTATTCATGACCAAAAAGAATTTGAAAATTCAGTCAATCTAGCGTCACAGGCTGCCGCCTCATCTAACTCAATAGTGACAATTGGCATAAAACCAACATATCCCCATATCGGATTAGGTTACCTTCATGCGCCTAGGCGCTGGGAAGGTATTGAGGGTAAAAGAATAAAAATAGTTGATAAGTTTCACGAGAAGCCACCTCTGCACGTAGCTGAGAGATTCCTAGACGAGGGTCATTATTATTGGAATGCCAATCTCTACACATGGAAATCTAAGACCTATCTAGACGCATTAAAGAAATACTTACCCAGGACATTCAATGGTATTCAGAAAATAATCTCCTCCATAGGCACTTCTCATGAGAATCAGGTTATAAAACAGGTTTACCAAATGGCAGAGGCTGTTTCAGTTGACGATGCGATCTCCGAAAAGGAACACCACATGCTTCTTGTAGAAGGCTCCTTCGATTGGACAGATGTTGGTGATTGGAAGGAAGTTTGGAGCATGTCTCCCAAAGATAAAAACGATAATGTGTTAAAGCTTGCAAAAGATGCTGAAGCCATAAACATAGACACATCTGGATCTATAGTCGTCTCAAACAAGAAATTAGTCGCAATCATTGACGTAGATGACATAGCAGTAATAGATACCGCCGATGCACTTCTTGTATGCAAAAGAAGCAGGGCAGAATCAGTCAAAAAGGTGGTTGAAAAACTGAAATCAGAAGACAAGCTAGAATTCCTATAAAACTGTAATTATGTTTTACGACATCACCAAACGCGTTATTGATATATTATCAGTCGTTATTTTGGGAACCGTTTTCTCTCCCTTTCTAATTGTGCTCCCAATCCTGGTCAAGCTAGAAAGTGAAGGCCCAGTACTTTTCAGTCACAAAAGAGTGGGCAAGAATGGCAAAGAATTCAAGCTCTACAAGTTTAGATCAATGTATAAAAACGCTGACGAATGGCTAATAAAAAACAAAAAGCTTCAATCCAAGTTTAAAAACGAATTAGGAGGGTGGAAGATGACGGTCGACGAAGATCCACGTATTACCAAAATCGGCAAATTCATGCGTAAATTAACTCTGGATGAATTTCCTCAGCTAATCAACGTCCTCAAAGGGGAAATGAGCCTAGTAGGACCCAGACCATATAGAAAAGATGAGGTAGGCGACGAAATCCAGGAACAACTTAAGAAACATCCTCATCTAAAAGAAGAAATAAAAGTCCTTCTTTCTGTAAAGCCTGGTATAACAGGTCCTTGGCAAACATCTGGAAGAAACGAGATACCCTGGGACAAACAAGTGGAATTGGGGGCTGACTATGCCAGAAGAAGATCAATTCTTTATGACTTTTGGATTATCTTCAAAACTCCGTTGGCCATGCTCAGTAAATGGTAATCTTAAGTAGACTAGACACACGAGCCTTGACTTTGTTAACATGGAAAAGTAATGCCACCTCTCGTTGTAAAAAAAACTACTTCCACGCCTGACCCAATAGAACCAGCTTCAAACGAAGTACTTCCCACCAGGACCTCTCTCGATGAGGAATTATCAGACAAAGGCCTTAAACATAAAAATAAGACCACGCATAAGTTTTTCAAGCTTGCATCATCAGTTTTTTTAGTTTTACTCGGGTCTCTGGCTATATTTCTAGTTATCACCCTGCCCACGGTCTTGTCTGTTAAAAAGTCTGGGGAAGAGTTAGGAAAGAACTTATCGGAGCTAAGATCGTCAGTCTCAACCAAAGACTTGGCCTTAGTACTGGGTAACATTACCAAGTCGCACCAATCCATAGAGAAGTTTAATAATGACTTAAGTCGCTTGTCTTGGTTAAAGCCCGTTCCTTTTCTGGGACCGTATGTAAGTGATGGCCAGGCTGCAGGCATAGCAGGAAGAGCAGGACTTGAGGCAGCTGAGATAGTTGTCAAGACAGTTGAGCCCTATGCAGATCTTTTGGGACTTAAAGGAAGCAACACCGCGCCAGATGGAGCCAAAACAGCGCAAGACAGAATTAATTTTGTGGTTGAAACTCTGGATAAAATCACACCACAACTGGATAAAATTAGTGAAAAATTATCGTTGGTTTCAGAAAAACTCAACTCCATCGACCCCAACCGTTATCCAGCTGAAATAAAGGGAATTAAGATAAAAGAAACACTGACTGAAGCCCAACAACTAGGCAAAGAAGGAGTAACACTAACCCGTGACGCCAAGCCACTCTTGGAGGCTGCGCCATATATATTGGGTATCAAAGATAAACGCACTTACCTGGCCATATTTCAAAACGACGCTGAGCTGCGCCCAACAGGAGGATTCATGACAGCATATGCGATTCTTGAAGTTCAAAAAGGCAAAGTAAAACCAGTTTTCTCGGGGGATATTTATGATCTGGACGCTAAATACAACCCTTCATTAAAAGCTCCGGATGCTCTTATCAAATACGTCTCTTTCCCTTATCAGAAAGACCCCCGTTGGAGATTGCGAGATATGAACATGAACCCAGATTTCAAAAAAACCATGGAAGTATTTCTGCCGGAGTATAACAAAACTGGTTCAACCAAGGTCGATGGAGTTATCTCGGTCGACACACAAGTACTACTGGAACTGCTTAAAATCATTGGCAGGATTGGCGTTCCAGGACAAGGTAACTTTAGTGCGGACGAGGACCCTCGTTGCAACTGTCCTGTGGTTATATACGAGCTGGAATCTGTCATCTCGGTAGAGACCCCATATCTGCGTACTTACCGCAAAGCTATATTAGGTCCGCTTATGAACTCGATAATGAGTAACGCCGTAGGCCAGCCAAAAGAGAAAATTAGAGAGCTCGTAGGGGTATTTCTTAGGTCCATCCAAGGAAAACACCTCATGATGTATTTTCTCGACAATAAAGTTCAGGATGCGGTGGAGAGCTTCAATATGGCTGGAAGAGTCAGGCAGTATGAGGGAGATTATCTATATATAGTAGGCAGCAATCTTGCGGGTGCCAAATCGAATCTATATCTCAAAACTGATGTAGAAGACCAGATCAAGGTGAACTCCGACGGGTCAGCGGAGCACAAACTAACTGTCAATTATTCTAATCCTCAAAAGAACGACCGCTGGCTAAATGGCGAGAATCGCAATTGGTTTAGAGTTTATGTACCCAAAGGTTCTGTGTTGACTGATTCCAGCGGCTCCGAAGTTAAAGTGGATACCACGGAAGAATCAGAAAAAACTGTGTTCTCGGGATTCATTACAGTAAGGCCAAACGGAGGAGTGGCAAGATTCGTGCTCAGTTACAAGGTGCCGGCCCTTGTCAAAAATCACAAGTACAATCTACTTATTCAAAAACAGCCCGGAATCAAAGATGACCCCTATATCGTAAACATCAACAGTCACGAGCAGGACTTCGAATTGAAAGAAGATAAAGAGATCTCCCAAACGGTTAAGTAATTATCATGCGACATCTCCATGCCGAAGGTATAGTCATAAAACGGTCCAATTTCTCCGAAGCTGATAAGATACTAACTTTGTTTACCAAAACCCAAGGAAAAATCTCCGTAAAGGCAAAAGGAGTCAGGAAAATCACTTCTCGGAAAAGTGGATCCGTGGAACTATTTAATAAGATAAAGTTTAGTGCTGTCCGTGGAAGACAATTTGACATAATAACTGAAGTGGATACACAAGATAGCTACCCTCAGTTGAAAATTGATTTAACTCGAGTTGGCGTAGCATATCATTTATGTGAACTAGTGGATAAACTTATCCCCGAACACCAAGAAAACCCTGGTATTTACAATCTCCTGGACAGGTCTCTTGCCGATATGGATAAAAACAGTCAACTTGATCTAAGCAAGCATGTGAGAGAGTTTGAAAAACGCATACTTATCTCTTTGGGTTTTGGTATCCCAGAAAACCCGACCCAGTCGCAGTTAGTCGCGCACATAGAAAATATCTTAGAAAGACCACTTAAAAGTCGCCAAGTGCTCCATGCGATTGCTTCAAATCACTCTGGGCGATAGAATCAGACAATGGCTGACCTAACTGAGAAGATCATCTCCCTTACAAAACGTCGCGGATTTGTGTATCCCAATTCGGAAATTTATGGAGGCATCCAGGGTTTTTATGACTACGGACCTCTAGGAGTTGAAATGAAAAACAACCTCAAAAGACTCTGGTGGGATTGGATGACCAAAAGTCATGAGGACGTCGTGGGAATAGACGGTGCTATCATCACCCACCCCACGGTCTGGGAAGCATCAGGCCACGTCCAAAGTTTTACCGACCCACTCGCCGAATGCAAAAATTGTCACAAACGCTGGAAGGCTGACGATTTGGATGGGGATAAATGCCCTAATTGTGGCGGGGATCTGCTTGAGTCAAAACCCTTTAATATTATGGTCGAAACGACCCTTGGGGTAGTAGAAGGAGAAAAGAAAGTCGCTTATCTGCGAGGCGAGGCCTGCCAAACAATCTATCTTGATTATCAAAACGTCTTAGACTCCATGCGGGTCAAACTTCCTTTCGGAATTGTGCAAATAGGTAAAGCTTTTCGTAATGAAATAACGCCTAAAAATTTCCTCTTCCGTCAAAGAGAATTTGAACAATGGGATCTGCAATGGTTCACAAAACCGCAAGAAATGGAAAAATGGTTTGAGTTTTGGAAAGGGGAAAGAATGTCCTGGTATGGGGAATTATTTAACCACCCCGAGAAACTTCGATTCAAAGAACATGACGAACTGGCCCACTATGCTAAAAAGGCTTTTGATATCCAATATGAGTCACCTTTTGGCTGGAAAGAAATGGAAGGGATCCATTGGAGAGGGGATTGGGATCTAAGTCGCCATGGAAAATTCTCTGGCAAAGACATGAATTATACCGATCCGCAAACGGGAGAGAAATTTATTCCCAATATAGTAGAAACCTCAGGGGGAGTAGATAGGTGTTTCTTTTTCCTGCTGCTAGATGCCTATACAGAAGAGGATAAGAGGGTTGTTCTTAAACTGCATCCAAAGTTATCTCCAGTTAAAGTGGCTGTTTTCCCGCTTCTTGCCAATAAACCCGATCTTGTGGATAAAGCTCAAGAAATATACAAGTCTCTTAAATCCAGAGCTGGATTTGCCACCGTCTTTGATGGCCGGGGCAATATAGGTAAACGCTACTTGGCACAGGATGAAATTGGTACCCCCTGGTGCGTCACCGTAGACTTTGATACACTAAAAAACAATACGGTAACCATAAGAGATAGAGACACAACGCAGCAGGAAAGAATATCGGTAGATTCTCTATCTAGCTACTTAGCCGATAAGCTACGACAATAACCATGAAATTGCTGACAAAAATTCTCTTTATCTGTGGCGTAGGTATTTTGTTGTCCGGCTGTAGCCTCAAGGGAAAAACCTCAGACATGGAGGAGGAACCCAAGCCTAAGCTTATTGAGACTGCGGATTTGCCATTTGTTAAACTCATCCCACGCTCTGACAGGCATAGACTGGATATAGGAATATACAACATCAAAGCCCCCCGAGTTGATTACCAGATTCTTTACACAGCTGTTATCAAAGGTAACTCTGTGGAAAGAGGTGCAGGTGGACGGGATATCAAACTGACAGGCAATGAGTTGGTAAGAAACGGGGACAAGGCTGTAGTCTTTGGCAGTGAATCCTCAGGAAAATTTAAATACGACGAAGGGGTAGAAAACGGGTCAATTGAAATCACTTATAGAAACGCGAGTGGTAAGAGTACTGGCCGTGCGCAAACAGATTGGCACCTACAGGATAGTAAAGAAACCAATGAGTTCACGAGCCATGATAGTAAATTCAAATTTGTCCCAAGTGGCAAGACCAAAGGAATTTATCTCACCATGCACACACTGGGGCTACCCATGGCTCTAGATGGCAAAGTGATATCCGGACCATATCTCATATCTTCTTCGGAGTCAGTCAAGCAATCAGGCGCGATTAGCTTCAAATTAGACGGGACACAAAACACCAAACTAGAAATGTATGATGAAAGTAGTAAATCCTGGAAGGAAATAGCCTCAAGTCAATCTGGAAACACTCTCACAGCCTCTATTTCTTCACTCTCGGTCTTTGCTGTAGTTGCAAAGTAAGACCCCTCTCTTAGCTCCCCAGCCAAAAGAACCCCAATTATGCACCTATAGTATATAAATATATACTAGACAATCCGAAAGAATTATGGTATATTCTGGCACATTGCGCTTAAACCAGGCATAGAAAGACATACTCAAGCATAACTGATAATTATATTATTTATGATATCTGCCAGAAAATTTTATACAGTCAAAGAAGTCGCAGAGATTCTCCGCCTCAACATCCTCACAGTTTACGAATATCTCAAAAAAGGCAACCTTATAGCCGTAAGGTTCGGTAGAAGTTACAGAGTAGAAGAAAAAGATTTGGACAGATTCATTGAAGAGCATTTGTCCAAGAAAGGAATAGAGATATGAAACACATAGACGTCATTATTCCTGTTCGAAATGAGGCTGAAAACATCAAGCCCTTGATGGAGCGCCTAGACAAGACTCTCAAAGAGAGCAATATCTCTTATAACGCCATCATCGTCGATGATAACTCGAAGGACAACACAATAGAGGAAATCGTGGGTTTGAAAAAGACATATCCTGTTATTCTTCTTCGCAAACAAGGCAAGCCAGGAAAGGCATACTCGATACTTGAAGGTGCCGCAGCTTCACAAGCCGAGTTCTTGGTCATGATAGATGGGGATCTGCAATATCCTCCTGAGGCCATTCCAGGCATGCTCTCAATTGCGCACGCACATGGAGCCGTAGTTGCCAATCGTGTAAAACACAATACCGGAAAAGTTAGAAAGCTCCTTTCAAAACTCAACACTTTTATTTTTAGCCGTGCTCTGTTGGGATTTAAATGCGACGCCCAATCAGGTCTCAAGCTATTCCGTAGAGAAGTGATCGAACATATTTTACCCAAAGATGTTTCCCCCTGGACTCTGGATATGCCCCTGCTCTATACCGCTCTAGAATTGGGATACTCCATAGGATGCGTCGATATCGAATTTTATGAGCGTAAAAAGGGTCAATCGAAAGTCAGCCTCATAAAAACCGCTCCGGAGATTGCTTTTCGAGCCCTCAAACTCCGGTTCTTAAGAAGAAAAAGGACCTACATTATCAGACCGTCCGCAAAGGATTCAATGGTCGGAAGTGGAGTAGTTCATGCTCGCAAACGTTTTGTTACTCACACCAATCTATCTCATGACAAATCGGCCCTGGTAACTGCAACTTTTTGGCAAGCATTCATATTGGCTTTCTTAACAACCAGTTTGATTACGGGACTGGTTATCTCGCCTCTTCCAACTGGGGTTTTGTTTATTGGGATATTAAGCGTTATCTATTTTGCAGACGTTGTCTTCAATCTCTATCTGACTGGAAAAAGTATCAATAATCCCCCGGAAATCAAAGCCAGTGATAACGAAATCTCAGATATTAAGGACAAAGATCTCCCCATCTATTCAGTGCTATGTCCTCTATACAAAGAGGCACATATCTTGCCCCAATTCTTAGATTCAATTAGAACACTGGATTGGCCCAAGAAAAAACTGGACGTCATTCTGCTGCTTGAAGAAGACGACACCGTAACCATAGAAGCTGCCAATAAATTAGAAATGCCTGAATTTGTGCGAGTGCTAGTCGTTCCACATTCACAGCCAAAGACAAAACCTAAAGCTTGCAACTATGGCCTGAACTTTGCCAAAGGTGAATATGTCGTAATTTATGATGCCGAAGATCAACCAGAACCTGCGCAGCTTAAAAAAGCCTATTTGGCATTTAGACAGCAACCTGATAAGGTCATTTGCCTTCAGGCAAAACTTAACTACTACAACCCTCATCAAAATTTACTCACTCGTCTTTTTACGGCTGAGTACTCACTCTGGTTTGATATCGTCCTTCCTGGACTTCAATCAATAAATACTACTATCCCCTTGGGCGGCACTAGTAATCATTTCAGAATCAAGGATCTTATAAAACTCGGTGCTTGGGATCCATTTAATGTTACCGAAGATTGCGATCTGGGGGTTAGGTTGTTTAAATCTGGATACAAAACCGCAATCATTGACTCGGTCACCCTGGAGGAAGCTAACAGTAGTATCCGCAACTGGATAAGACAACGCTCACGTTGGATCAAGGGCTATCTGCAGACATTCCTTGTACACAACAGAAAACCCTGGGAGTTTGCCAGGAGACAAGGGGTTCATGCTCTAATCTTTCAATTAGTAATCGGTCTGCGCATTAGCTTCATGCTTATAAATCCTATTCTGTGGCTAGCAACTATATCGTATTTTGCCGCGTATTCAATCGTGGGACCCGCTATAGAAAAACTTTATCCAGGACCAATCCTTTATATCGCAGTGATCTCATTAGTGTTTGGCAACTTTATGTACCTTTACAACTATATGATTGCTGTTGCCAAACGTGGTCAATGGAATCTAGTCAAGTTTGTTTTCTTAGTCCCATTGTATTGGCTTATGGTTAGCTGGGCAGCTCTTGTCGCCTTTGTTCAATTGGTAACAAAACCACATTATTGGGAAAAGACTCACCACGGTCTGCATCTAAATGTAAAAACAAAGACAGCAACGTCAGACTCTCTTATAAAACAGCCCAAAACTGCTGGAAAGTTTTTCTCTTCGCATTTAACTCAAAGTGGTTTGCTTGTGGCAGCCGCCATGGTTGCAAACGTCTTTAACTTTCTCTACAACGCATATCTCGGAAGAAAAATTGGATTTGAGGAATTCGGGTTAATTAGTCTCATTGGAAGTTTCTTAAGTCTATCCCAAATCCCGCTCTCCTCTCTCTCTCGCACAATCACCCACCGAGCGGCATTTATTTATGGAAAAACTGGCCATCCGGCAAAATCTTTCTGGGCAAAGATGAGAGAAAAGATACTAACCCCTTCAATCTTGCTTTCAGGAATATGGATGATAAGTATCCCGTTACTTCTTGCGTACTTTAACTCCGAAAGAGTTTTGCCTTTCCTCATGCTCACTCCAATTTGGTTTATGGGAATCGCGGCATCTGTAGATTCAGGATTTCTCTCTGGAAGTCTAATGTTTGGAGTCGTCGCTGTAATGACCGTGCTTGAAGTAGCGACTAAATTCTTCGTGACAGTTGCTTTGGTTAGACTAAACCTTGAGTCTCTTATATATGTAGCTATCCCAATATCCGAAATTGTCCCCTTCTTAATAGGCTGGGCTGCAGCCTTAAAGGTCAAATCTTCCAGGGTAAATTTAGAGAAAGAATACCACAAACTTCCCAAAAAGTTCCTCGCCAGCACAGCCCTTACCAAGGTTGCATCAATTGCATTCGTAAACTTGGACCTTATCTTTGTGAAACATTATTTGCCTCCCAGAGAAGCTGGACAATATGCTCTGCTCTCAACAGTTGGTAAGATAGTCTATTTCTTAGGATCTCTATTCTCGCAATTTGTCGTGCCATTTGTGAGTAAAAACGAAGGCGCAGGTAAAAACTCCAAACATGTATTTATCTCGATTGTTCTTTTGACGGCTCTTACCTCTGGAATTGCATTTGTGGGAGTTGGAGTATTCGGCTTTATCACGGTTCCGATCCTTTTCGGAGCTAAATCCTATGACATTATCAAGTATCTTCCAAGCTATGCACTCTCCATGGCTTGTCTAAGTGTAGGAAATGCCATTGTTTCCTATCATCAATCAAAACACAAACACATACTAGCTGTTGGCAGCTTCTCGATATCTATTTTGATGATCACGGGAATTGTTCTAAATCACTACTCCGTAGGAGCCGTAAGCGACGTCCTCTCCATAAGCGGCGTTCTCTTTCTTGTTGCGGCTCTCTTCCTACATTTAACTGAGCCTCAAATATCCAGAATTGCAAATCAAATTAGAGTATCTATAACTAGACTTTTTAGCAAAAAGGAAACTGAAAATGTGCATGGTCTAAAAATCTTGGTTTTCAACTGGCGTGACACCAAACATGTCTGGGCTGGAGGAGCTGAAGTTTACCTTCATGAAATGGCTAAAGAA
>OBEQ010238777.1_pt1 | contig 59673 bp, 55 predicted proteins | sample 1670901 | NCBI WGS metagenome assembly OBEQ01 (sample SAMEA104232315, study PRJEB22302) | groundwater metagenome | biome: forest; feature: aquifer; material: groundwater | place: USA | collected 2011-08-07 | depth 5.4 m
GGTAAAATAATATTTTTCCAATTTTTTAATTTTTTAAAATAAGCATTGGCTATTTTTTCTCTGGCTTCATGGAATTTATCCAATTTTTTTAATTGAGAAATCCCCAATGCGCATTGGATGTCGGTAATCCGATTATTAAATCCCAAATCTACCATTTCGTAATGCCATTTTCCTATACTTTCGCTTTTTTTCGGATCTTTAATAATGCCATGGGTCCGCAATTGGAGCATTTTTTCATAATATTCTTTGTTATCGGTGAGAATTGCCCCTCCCTCGCCGGTAGTTATCGGCTTTACCGGATGAAAGCTAAATACCGTCAAATCGCTAAGGCTTCCGATTCTCTTATTTTTATATTGCGCCCCTAAAGCATGGCAAGCATCTTCAATAACAATTAGATTATGCCTCTTGGCAATCTCGGAAATCTTATCCATTTCACACGGATGCCCGGCAAAATGAACTGGCACAATGGCTTTTGTTTTTTTAGTAATTAACTTTTCTATTTTAGATTCGTCAATATTATAAGTATCTAAACGGATATCGCAGAAAACCGGCTTCGCGCCGCAAACTAACGCCATATTGGAAGTAGCCACAAAAGTATTCGGCGTAGTAATAATCTCGTCTCCTTTTTTTAATCCTATTGCCTTATAAGCAAGGTAAAGGGCGGCAGTGCCGTTTGGCACGGCAACCGCGTATCTGGCTCCAGAATATTCCGCTAAAGATTTTTCAAATGCTAAAACATTCGGCCCCTGGGTAAGCCAATCCGATTTTAATACCTCGTTAACAGCGCTAATATCATCGCTGTCTATATGCTGACGGCTATAAGGAATCATAAAGCTAAAAATATTTTATATCCCAAATATTCCATTTATCATGCGGAAAACGCAAGTCATCTTTTTTACTTTCTTCTAAAGTAGAGGAGGAAAAGAAAATAATTTTTGTATTTTCTTCTAAGTTCATAAATCCATTAGCGGTATTTGCCGGTATCCATAATATTCTTGGCTTTGATGAAGAAAGAATAAATTTCTGAATTTCTTCCGTTTCCAAATCCACCACTCCGACAAAAGCGCTTCCGGAAACCACATACATATATTTATTCTCTTTCTTATGGCCATGCCATGCCCGAATATAGCCCTGCCGATGATTTTCTACCTGATAAAATCTCTTCACATTTTTAAAATCAAAATCGTTTATGAACCTAAGCGTTCCTCTTTCGTCTACAACTAAATCCCCCGCAATAAGATGTGCCATAGATTTTTATTTTAATAATTAATTTTAATTAAATTTTAATACGACTATTATATAAATTTGCTTTTAATAAAAGCGGCGTTGGAATAAACCGGGTCATTTAAATCTTTAATCCTAGCTTCTTGAATTTTTTGATGAATTTCCCGGATGCCGTGCTCTAAGCTATATTTCGGTTTCCAGCCGTACGCCTTAAACTTCTCAGAAGCAACCCGATAATTTCGGAGGTCTTCAAATTTTAAATTAGTATACTCTACTTTAACTTTTAAATCCTTCAGCACTCTTTTAATTTCTTCAGCAACGTCGCACATTTTATAATTTTTATCGCTAAGATTATATAATCCCTGAATGTCCTTTTGAATTGCAAAAAAAATAGCTTCGGCTACATCCTTGACATGGATCAATGGCCGCCATTGTCCGCCGCCAAAAACAGACAGCGGTTCGCCCTTGGCGGCTTTCATTGTCAAATAATTTACTACCAGATCAAAACGGAGCCGCGAATGGTCGTCGCCTATGCCAAAAAGAGTTCCGAACCGCAAAATTAAATAATTTTTTAAACGGCTGGCAATCATTTTTTCCGCCTCAACTTTAGTTGACGCGTATAAAGATAAAGGGTTGGTTTCTGCCGATTCATCAATCAAATGATTATTAATGCCATAAACTGAGCAAGAAGAAGCGAAAATTAACTTTCCTTTATAATTATCAACTATCCATTGAACTGAAGCTAAATTTATTTCCTTAGTAATTGTCGGATTAACTGCGCAAGCCTCGTCTCCTACCAATGCAGCAAGCCAAATAATAATATCAAAATTATTAATTATGCCGGCTAATTTTTCCAACTCTCTTACGTCTCCGTAAATAAACGGCGCCTTTTTCAGGTACCGAGATTCATACATAAGATTATCATAAACCGTCACCCCGTAGCCATTCTCCAGCAATAAATCCGTAAGATATCCGCCGACGTAACCGGCTCCGCCGGAAATAAGTATTTTAGCTTTGCCCATAAATTAATCAATAATAAAACCGTTAAAATAGCTTAAAAGTAACCAGAATCTATTTCAGAAAGAATTCTCAACGCGATTCTTTCTGAAATAGATTCATAAATCTTGCAAAAAACGGCTGATTAGGATATTAATATATCTATGAAAAAAAAAGAAGTTTACCAGCCAGTTCCTGAAAGCCTTAATCTTTACGACAAATTTTTAGCGGAGGCAAGCATTGACCGCCTGCAAAAAATTTTAGCGCGTTTTGAATTGCTAAAAATGGCGCTGAATGTGCCGGGCGACATTGTAGAATGCGGGGTTTTTAAGGGCAGCGGAATCTACACATTGGCAAAATTGCAAAAAATTATTATGCCGAATAATCAAAGAAAGATTGTCGGATTTGATTTTTTTGAAACAGAACGAAAAACAAAATTCCAAAGAAAGGAAGATAAAAAAGTTTTGGATTTGCACGCTGAAGATTGGAATACCCAAGAAACAATCTTTAAAAATCTTTCTAAAAACGATATTCGTAATGTAGAATTAATTGCCGGCAACGTGATGGAAACTACAAAAAAATACGTAAAAAATAATCTCGGCTTTCGCATTGCTTTTCTCTATCTGGACGTTGACAATTATGAAGGCACTTTAGCAATTTTAAAAAACTTATTCCCATCAGTATCGCCTGGAGGAATAATAGTTTTTGACGAATACGCCGGCCGAGGCCACGGCGAATCGGATGCTGTTGATGAGTATTTCCGCGGCTTAAAACTGGAAATCCGCTCCCTGCCTTGGGCCAATACTCCAACTGCCTATATTATAAAAGAAAAATTTTAAGCGGTTGGCCTAACGGCTTAGAATCATCTGATTTCTAGTTAATCCGCCTAAATCAGATTTTCCCAATAGCCGATATCCGGCTTTAGCAAAGCTCCGCAAAGAAGCTTCGTTGCCTAAATTAATAAAAGCATAAATCATCTCAACGCCCGGAAAATCCTGAAAAAACTGTTTTGCGGTTCTTTTTAAAATCTCCGTTCCATAACCTTTGCCCCGGAAATTAGAAGTTACGGCAATGCTCACTTCCGCTTCTTTCGGATTTAAAAGATCATACCTAGTCTGACCAATTGGCAAAGAATCAACTTCTGAAATAAAAATAATGCTGTTCTGGCTTTCTAATTTTTTTTGAAACCATTGGCTATGCGTATCCAAACTGATCGGATTGCTATTTAAAGAAACCAGGCGCACCGCTTCTTCATTGCGAAGATTAAATAAAAATTCTGAATCTTCCAATTTTAATTTTCTAATCCGCAATTTATTGTAATGCATAACTAATTAAATTTATAAGACCCGGCTTTAATTTGCTCCACGCCCTTCTGCTCTAATGCGATTCTTTCTTTCATAGATTGACTCTGATAAGTCGCCGCAATGCTATCTCTCCATTTCTTCGGCTCTTTATCTATTAATACCTCTTCTGCGGATAAAAGTTTCAAATTTCCATCAAATAATAAAGTTTTCAATAAATCTAAATCTCTAAAAGATTCAATCATTGCTCGCACCCGCGGCAAATGATAGCGGTTAGAAATAATTGCAACTTGATTCCAACCGCTGCTGCTAATAATAGCCGCCAATTCTTTTAGCTGCTGGTATGAATTTCCAGATTTCTCCTCGGTTATGATTGCGCCTGGCGGAACTCCAAGCCCTAAAAGTTCTTTTTTAAGCACGCTAGCTATTGTCGGCGCTCCGGCAATATTCTTTAATTGCCCCTTTCCACCAGATGTTAAAATTAAAAGATCGGCATTAAATTTACAATTATCAACATAAGACAAATATCCGGCTTCTACTCTTAAACGGTCGCCCAGAGCTCCAAAATTATCGCCCTCATTGAAGTTAGTTGTCCGCCAGCCAGTTTTATCTTTTTTCAAGCCTCCGCCCAAAATTACAACAGCATCTAAACGCGAACTCATAAATAATCCTGGTAACGCTTTACGAGGTTTCCATCCCGATCCCGAAGAAGTTTCCCATTCTCATCAATTAAAAACAAAGCCTTATTAGTAAAAGAATCAATAACCCGATTAAATTCCTCTTCGCCCATTCCATAAAATTCTAAAAATTCTTTTTTTCCATCTTTAGGCACCTTGCCATCGTATTTCTTCACTAATTCCACGCCTTCTTCCCGAGTAATCCGGCCATTCCTAATATCTAAACAGGCGTGGTCGGTCGCCCGGCCAAATCCAAATTTAACAAACTTTAAATAATCGTGGATAGCTACCAGATTGTCGTCTAAATTTTCATAATTAGTATAAGTTCCCTCCACCGGCCCGTCTTCTTTAACAGAAAAACCGTATTGTTTTATAATATCCACCTGGCGCCGCGCATCCCATTTAAAATAATAGCCAAGAAAAACTCCTATAACGCCTGCTTTTTTTAATTCCTCTTCTGAAGGGTACGTATATGAAATTAAATCAGAGTTAGTGATGCCCTCCAATTCAGCCATATCCTCTACCCGATTGCCGAGCAATCCTCCGAACTCTTCCAGCCAGCGCCGGCTCAAAACATTAACCATTCTAGCCGCCTTGGGGCCTCCATATTCCAATTGGGAATTTTCTCCCCAAATAATCAAAGGGATTTTTAATTGGACCGCAATCCTCACCGGAACAGTAAAAATTCCCAAATGATTCGGCCAAAAATCATCCCCTACCCTTTTAAACCCCTCAAGGCACATTTTTTTATAAACAATCGGATTTCTTTCAAAAACCATCAAATCAACGCCCCCGAAAGCTTTTTTAATATTGTCCAAATTCTTTCTTCCCAAAGGAGTAAGCTTATTCGTCTCAAAGCAAATCAGCAGCGGATTTAAACCGTAAACTTTTTTAGCCACATAAGCCTGGTAATGGCTATCTTTGCCGCCGCTAACCGGAATAATGCAATCGTAATTGCTGCCTGATTTATTGCGATATTTTTCAATCAATTCCTCAAACTCCCGTCGGCGGGCATCCCAATCAATGGCATTTTTTAATTCTGCCGAACGGCAGGCATCGCAAACTCCTGCTTCATCAAAAAAAAGATCGGGCTTGGTATTCGGCATTACGCATTTTCTGCAATATTGAAAAGATTTTAAAACCATAAATTAGCTTAAGGCTTCTCTAAAAGAAACATCTGGGTGAAATTAGCGCTGCCAAGAACTGGAATTGCCTCTGATTTTAATATTTTCAAATCTGGAAATCGGTTAGTATAAAGTTTCAAAAAATCTGTTTTCCAAAAACGTTCTTTATTCCCCCTATAATCCATATTGGTCAATTCCGAAGCGGCATATTCATAACACCAAATATAGCGCTTGCTTACACGCCAAATTTCATCCAAAGCTTCATTGATATCTTTTGGATCAATATGGATCAGAACTCCTGAAGTATAGACCAAATCAAAATATTTATCGCGAAAAGGGAGATCAAAAGCCGAGCCTCGGATAACATCAAAATCCGGATGGAGTTTTTTGGCCTGGCGAACCGCGTAATCATTAACTTCAACACCTAAAAGATTTTTGAATCCCATTTCTCGCAATGCCTCTAATTGAAGACCGATATTTGCCCCAACTTCTAAAATTTTAATTGAACGATCCAAACCACCTAAAAACCTTTTATTAAGTTCCTTTCTAGAAATGCCGTAATCTTTCATATAAAGATTGTCCATGGCTTCCAGGGTTTGAGGAGTGCGATTGGCATATGCATTGCCGAAATCTCCTGACCAAAATTTAATTTGATCTGTGTCTTTTTTCATATTATTAGAACCTATCTAGGCTAAACTCTGGTTTCAACCCCAGATTTAGAAAGATATTGCTTAATATTCGTGGGTGTAATTTGCGTATATTGGAAAATGCTCGCCGCTGCCGCAGCCGAAGCTTTCCCGTTCTTTATTATCTCAAAAAAATCTTCCAATTTTCCGGCTCCGCCAGAAGCAATCACTGGAACATTAACCGAAGCTGATACCTCTTTTACAAGATCGGTATCATAGCTATCCATCATACCGTCATGTTCGATTGAGGTCAATAATATTTCTCCAGCTCCTTTTTTTTCCGCTTTTCTAGCCCAATCTGCCGCATTCCAACCAGCAGCCAAAGAGCCGCCATTTTTAAAAACTTTGTAATGGCCGTTAACCTTGCGAACGTCAATAGAAACAACAATGCATTGGCTTCCAAAAATCCGGGAGGATTTTTCTATAAATTCCGGGTTCTCTAAGGCGGCAGTATTGATAGAAACTTTATCCGCGCCAATCTGAAGCGCTAAACGAATATCCTCTATAGTTTTAATTCCACCGCCGATAGTGAGCGGCATAAAACATTCTTTAGCAATCTCTTCCAATAGCCATTTTTTTATTCCGGTTTTGGCTGCATCTAAATCTAGAACTATCATCTCATCTACATCGCGCGCGTTAAAAACCCGTACTGCCGCAATATAACTGCCGATATTCCGATGGTCAGCGAACTGAATGCTTTTAACTAAACGTAAATCTTTTATGGTAAGGCACGGTATAATTCTAGTTTTAAGCATAATTAATGAAATTTTTTAAAAGCGCCAAACCGCTTTTCTGGCTTTTTTCCGGATGGAATTGCGCCCCGAAAATGTTGTCTTTCTGGACTGCTGCCGTAAATTCCTCCCCGTACTTGCAAGTCGCAGCAACTATCTCCGGATCTTCCGGAACTAAAAAATAACTGTGCACGAAATAAAAAATTTTGGGATCAATGTTTTGAAAAAGAACTGAGGAATTTTTTATAGACACATCATTCCATCCAACATGAGGGATCCTAAATTTCTTTTGGTCAATATTAAAACGGCGAACCTTTCCTTTAATCCAGCCTAAGCCTCGATGCAATCCTCCTTCCTCTCCTTCTTCTGCCAAAAGCTGCATGCCCAAACAAATGCCAAGAAATGGTTTCTTTTTCTCTAGAACTTCTTTTTCCAACATTTCTGCAAGATTGAACTCTTTTAATCTGTCCATTCCATCTCCAAAAGCGCCGACTCCTGGAAGTATCAAATGGGTAGCTTGCTCCAAATCCTTGGCTTGATTAGAAATTATAGAATTCACTCCTAAAAAAGAAAGGGCGTTTTTTACCGATGCCACATTGCCCATTCCATAATCAATAATAGTAACCATATTTATTTACTTTAAAGATTTTTGCTCGCAATGCGCGTTAATTTTAACTATTTCCGGATGCTTATCTAAAAATAATAACACCTCTGGGACATTAATAATTTCTCCGGACCGATAAAAATGCTTATAAATATTTTCCATTAGCTCATAATCTTCTGGGTAATCTAATCCTATACGATACGGGCGCCGATAGTCTGAAGTAGCAATAACTTTATTACCAATAGAAAATTCTTTTCTTTTATTTTCCCAAATATAAGGAGTAACATGTTCTTTTTCATAATCTTCAGTGGCTTCTTTATTAGCTCTTTTAAGAGCCGTAAAAGAAAAAACCTCGGTTTCTAAACCAATCGGAAACGTACGGCCGCCCGGAACACAATTGCTTATGTAATCACAATGTTCTTTATTAAAGGCTTCAATACACCGATCAATCACTCTGGGATCAATAAGTGGACAGTCGCTGGTTATCCTAACAATGGTATCGGCGCCATAATGAACGGCGGTTTCATAATAACGCTCCAACACATTTGATGAAGAACCGCGATATAATAAAAAATTATTTTCTTTACAAAATTTTTCCACCAGGTCGTCTTCAGGATTAAGAGTGGTGGCAACTACGACTTGATCAAATTTTTTTGCTTTGGAAACCCTATTTACTACATGCCAAAGCGCCGGTTTTCCGGAAAGATCTTTCATTATTTTCCCAGGCAAACGGGTAGACCCCATCCGCGCCTGTATAATAATAGCAGTCATAGCGATTTTAAAATGGCATTAAGAATATTAGAAGCGTTTTCCTGCGGAGTCAATTTAGAAACTTTGGTGCCATCTGCATCCACATAACCATGGAAACTTACTTGATCAAAAACTCCTAAATAATCTATGATTCGCTGGCTAGAAATAGTAAAACCTTTTTCAATCGCTTCCAGAGCTTTTTTACAAGAAAAAAAGTCTCTAACCTTAAACATACCGGGGAAATCCTGATACCAAAAATAACCGAAGACCAAAGCTGGCTTCTGCCGAAATACCGCCTCCAAGCCTGCGGTGCCGGCAATCGTCGCCACCGCCCGGGCCGCATTAGTCAATTTATAAGTGCTGGTTTCCGCCGGCACAACTCTTACTTTTTTAATGCGGGCGAGGGTCTGGTAGTATCCTGGGTAGCGATAATCAGTAAAATTAAAGCCATGCAGCGTCCATTGCAAAGGATGTTCCTTCAGATAAACCAGCCAATCATCAGGAAGCGCCGCGGCTAAAGTTTCAGCCATAAAAATTTGGTCCACAAAAATTCCTCCCTGCGGACTAGAAGTTCTTTCCGGCTGATATTGGAGCGGGAAATAAACAAAATTTTTGGAAAAATCCGGTTCTTGCTGAACGTTCTGATATTCTTTAATAATATTTTTTCCTAAAGATTTTTTAAAAAAACTGAAAATTTTTCTTAAAAAAGTAAAATCCTTAATGCTTTTCCAAATTATTTTTAACTTAAAAATAAACAGCGATAAGCCGGAATATTGGGATTTGGCATGTCTCACAAAAATCGGCGTTGTATCCAATAGCTTTTCTGTTTGTAAACGGTAATACTCTTGCAGATCTTCGCTTAAATCAGGCAATTGAAAATGATTACTGCCATTTTTCTCCAATGCTTCCGAAACCATTTCGCAGCCCTTTTTAAAATCTTCAATCAGAAGCAGCCGGTCGCTAATCCAGCTCGGCTCCAGCATCAAAGTTTTTATTTTCAATAACTTTGCAATTGCATAGATAACGTAGTCATAAACCGTATGAGGAACATTGGTATATAAAATAATATCTGGACGAAACTTTTGGATAACGCCGTACCAATATCCGACGTAAGTGTAATAAAGCTGTTTTCTTTTGCTCGCCGGCCATCCCTCAAAATGCTTATTCATCATTATCATGGCTGTAGATTCCGCTTCTAGCAGATTATACAATAGCATCTCGCCTGGCGGATCAAATTCTTCTTTTGACAAAGATGGCGCAGGAACTCCTTTTAAAGCCTCAAAATGGTCATGCAAGACCGTTTCCGGAAAATCTTCAGCATTAATTAATTTATCAACATCCGGACAAGTCCAGTAAATTATTTTATTGCCCCTTTCCCGCAAACGGCGTGCGGCCTCAATTAATCCCAAGTCTTTGCCAGACCACCCAATTAAAAATAATCTCATAATTTTAAATATAACTTAAGATAAATTTGGTAATATTTTTTATGCTCTCTTCTTTCGAAAGACCCGATCCTTGTCCTGCAGAATCAGCAAGATAAGCTCGAATGGTTGTTGCTTCTAAACTTTTCAAATAATTTATAATATCTTGCCGATCAATCTTCAGCCCATTTGCGACTTTTTGTAAAGCAGCCATACATGACTCCACGTCACTTACTCTAAGCACGCTAGGGCAATCTTTATACCAAGGGTAACCGAAAATCAATGCCGGCTTAGAACGCAGCATGGCTTCCCAGCCAGCCGCTCCAGCTATAGTTGCCACCGCTTGAGATTGATTAATTAGCTTGTAAGAATTGGTTCCCATGGGAACCAGCTTAACATTAGGAATCTCGGAAATTGTTTTATAATATCTTTCATACCTGCAACTAGAAAACTCTTTGCCAAACCGGAACCATTGAATCGGATGCTCTTTCACATATATCACCCAATCCCCAGGCAGCGCAGCTGACAGCGTTCCAATCATCAAAATTTGGTCTGCATACATATCTCCCTGCGGGCTAGTAGAGCATTCCGGCTGAACATTAAGCGGCACATATACAAACTTACGCGAAAAATCCGGAACAGACTGAACGTTTATATATTCCTTTTTTAAATTTGATTTAAAAATAATGGATAATTGGCTCACAAAAAACTTAAATAAATCTGAAAAATTTTTTCCCTTTAACGACCGCGAAAGATAGTCAAATCCTTTTTTAAAAATCGTTCCGTCTTTTATAAACGCCGTTAATTTTGACGGCTTTAAAATACCGTGAAAAAATGAGTATTTTTTCTTTTGATACTGAATATGCGGCGGCAATAAGCTGTAATTTTTATCAGAAAAAATTTGGTAATATTTTTTGATATCATCGCTTAAATCCCCGACGGAAAAACTTTTATCCTTATTTTTAGACAATTCCTTCTGCAAAACCTCGCTGCCTTTCCAAAAATCTTCAAAATAAAGAATTCTCCCGGGAATACGGGTATCCAAAAACATTAAGGTCTTGATGCCCAATAAGCCGGCTAACTCATAAAGCAAATAATCATAGCCATAATGAGGCAAAATGGAAAAAATAATTAAATCCGGCTGATACTTTTTCAAAACTCCGTGCCAATAACGGAGCATTTCATAATATCTATGCCGGCGCTCATCAACGCACTGATTATCCATAAATCGGTTTAACATTGTTAAAATCAATGATTCGGTTTTATATAATTTAGCGATTAGCTCGGGGCTAGGCGGCAAAAAATCAGAAACGCCTACGCCATTAGCCGGTTTAGCTAAAATCGCATCGCGATAAGAATGGAAAATTGTTCCAGCTGGCGCATCCGGATCGCTGCCCTCATAGCCAAGCCAATAAACCACCTTATGGCCACGCTCTTCCAGCGCAGAAATCAAATTTATTACCCCCTGGCTTTTATCAGGCCAAATTAAAAATAATCTCATTATTTTTTTAAATTATATACTTTAGAAAAATAAGATTCTTCATTTTTAAGTAATTCTTTGGGCGCCCCCTCTTCAAGGACTTTTCCATTTTCTAAAACAATTAAGTGGTCAGAATTAATAATTGTTGATAAACGATGGGCGATGGCAAAAACCGTAATTTTACCGCGCAGGCTATCGATGGCTTTCTGGACTGCAATTTCCGATTCGTTATCCAAAGCGCTCGTTGCCTCATCTAAAATCAAAATTTGCGGTTTTCTTGCCAAAACTCTGGCCAAAACTATCCTTTGCCGCTGGCCGCCGGACATTCTGATGCCGCGCTCGCCGACCATAGTTTCAAAACCGTTTGGCTGCTTTTGGACAAAATCATATATATTGGCCATTTTTGCCGCCGCCGAAACATCTTCATCGCTAATCTGCTCATTATAAAACTTAATGTTATTCAAAATCGTGTCATTTATTAAAAATATGTCTTGAGAGACATAGCCGATATTAGTTCTCCATTCTTTTAAACTAATGTCGAAAATATCCTCGCCATCCAGTAAAATTTTCCCCTCCTGGGGCTTTAAAAGCCGAAGAAATAAATCCACAATCGTGGTTTTGCCAGCTCCGGATGCCCCAATCAAACCGACAAATTCCCCATTTTTTAAAGAAAAATTTACTCCCGAAAGGATTTTTTCTTTGCCGTCATAAGAAAAGCTTATCTGTTGGAATGCCAGCTGATTATTAAAATTAAATTTCTTTTTTCCTTTATCTTCTTCTTTATGCTGCTTCGCCTCTTCCTTATAGCGCAAGATGCTTAATAAATTAGGTGCGTAGGAATTTAAAGAGTAAATTCCGGACTGAACTCCTTGAATACCGGAAAAAACCCTATTTACGGCATAAATAATTATCGCGAAAGAAGCGAAGTTGAAATTATTGGATTTATAAAAAAATGAAAAGAGCGCCAGAATAAAAAAAATCCCAACTAATTGCAAAAAAACATTAGTTGCAGTCTGAAACAAGTCAACCTTGATGCGTAAATTTTTTAAATGATGAAAATAATCTGCTCCTCTCTGGAAAACCTGATTTTCTGTAAAAATCGCTTTGACTGTTTTCATTCCAATAATATTTTCGTTAACGTAATGAGCAACGTCTTTTTCAATCTTAGCGCTCTCCCCGGAAATCACTCTGGTTTTTCGGCCCCAGGGCTTAAAAATAAAATAGGCAAAAACGCCAAAAGCTAAACCGGCGATAGCGGCTAAAAATGAAATATTAATTACTAAAAGAGTATAGATTATTAAATTAGCCAGAGTTAAAATTAAAGTACTGATAGTCATAAGTATCGCAGCGCTTGAATGCACATCAGTTATCAAAACTTGATCCAAATGGCCTATTTTTTGCTTAGACAAATATGACCAATCGCTCTCTAAAAAATATTTTAATAATTCGCTTCTGGTTTTCTTTTCATAATTTCGCCTGATAAAAATTGTCAAGAAATTGCTGATAAATAAAAAAATAGCTTTTCCTAAAAACAAAACTGCGATCAGAATAAGAAGATAATTAACGTTATGGCCAAAATTGAAGTAAAGAAAAAATTTTACTATCGCCTTGGAAATAGTGTCGGTAACTTCATTGCCCCCTCCAATAACGAAAGAAAATAAAGGAATAATCGCATTAATGCCAATGCCTTCCAAAATACCTCCAATAAAACTTAGAATTGCTAAAAGAACAATCTGCCATTTATAATCGCTAAAACCTTCCCTTAATACTTTCAATAAGCGGAAAATTTTATTTTCTTGAGTAGCCATAGATTTCCTTTATATAACCCGATTTTCCCAAGGATTGTTTTTAAGAGAATAAAAAAGCCCCGCATTACATTGGGCAATTTAAAAATAGACTAGACCATCTTCAAAAGTTCTTTCGCCTTCTATAATTCAGCTTTCAGCTTAAAATATATTAACTTATTTAATTTATTCAGCCAAATATAAAAAATAAAACCGCCTCAGTTGCCTGAAACGGTAATTACCTATTTTCATGAAAATACTATGCAATCCTGGGATTATTTGTCGTGGGAAGGCCGCCTTCAATCTTAAGGCCGTATGCTTCTTCCATTCTTACCCGGTCATCAAAAACCGGAGTTGATACTTCAAAAATAACGCAATCAGTAATTGCCTCTTCTTGGTGTACTGCTCCAGCAGGAATATAAACGCTCTGGCCAGCAACCATCTTTACTTCAGTAAGCTTTCCATCGCCATTATCAAAACGGACTAAGAGCTCCCCGGAAACAAGATAGCCCGTCTCGTCCTTTACCCGATGTTTCTGAAGCCCGCCCTTAGCGCCAGCCTTCATCGTAAGAACCTTGCCGGTATATTTGCCTTTTGAATGGGCCACTAAAATTTCTTTTCCCCAATCACGAGACCCCACATCCTTTGGTGTGAAAAACTCCACAGTCACATGCGAGGTTTTAGCATTATCCTTATTTTTGGCCATCTTAGATCCTCTCTTTTTTAAATTCATGATTTAAAAAACTAAAATTATAATATAAATTGAAATGCATTATGTCAAATCTTATTGCCTTTTAAAAAATTTTCCATTAATTTTTCAGCGATAAAAAAATCCATTTCTGAATCAATATCAATAGCCCGTTCTTGCGGAATAATATGGTACCGTACCCGATCTCCAGTTAAAGTTCCGGTCTTTAAAACTTCCGTCCGGCAAGCAACCACATTGGCCCGAAAATACGCTTTCTCATAGCCTTGGCGAGCAGTCGGAGTTACATCTTTCCCAAGACTGGTAAAATAATTAACTAAATATTTTCCGCTATTGCGGTCATCAACCAGCCTCAAAGCTTTCATGGGGTGCTGATTAGCTTCTGCAACTACCACCGCCGATTCTACGCTGGAATCTTTTAAAATCTGTTCTATAACGGAGTCCAGATCTTCCACTGACTGGAAAGGGGCAGTCGCCATCATCCGGACGATAATATCCGGTCGGTATCCTTCATTTTTTTCCAGCCAATCCGCCATATGCTTTACATATTCAAAATCAGTGGAATTATCTTTTGCCAATTCTTTCGGGCGGAGACAAGGAATCTCCGCGCCGAAATTTTTTGCTATTTCTGCATACTTTTCAGAATCAGTAGAAACTACCAATCGATTTATATATTTAGATTTTTTTGCCGTCTCTAAAATCCAGCCCAATAAAGGTTTGCCGGCTAATGGCCGGATATTTTTATCAGGCACACCCTTAGAGCCGGAACGCACGCCAATAATTCCAAGAACTTTGATATTTTGCATATAAAAATACAACAAGCTAAAGACTAAGCTGGTTATATTAAAGAAAAATGAAATTAAATAAAATGATCTTGGGTCAAAACAGTATCTTCCAAAATATCTGCTTTAGCTAATTTACCAATAATCTCCGGCAACATTCTAGGCTTTAATCCGTATCCAGGGCTTTTGCAGGTAATCATGTTTGCAGTAATCCTTGCGCCAGCTAATATTCTTACTTTAGAAACTAAGCTTTTAGAATGCTTATTTCTAGTTGCCATCTCTTCCTCAAAAAGATGCTTTCCCGGCCTACCCATTGCCTTCTCAATTCTTCTTGCTGCCAAAACCATTTTTTTAAACTCTTCAGAGTCTATACTGACTGTCGCATGGTCTGGCCCGGGTAATTTTTTATCTAAAGTAATATGGCGCTCAACGCATTTAGCGCCCAAGCTGACAGCCGCCAAAGTCGGGCTATAATCCATCTCATGTCCGGAATAGCCAACCGGCAAAGGGCTATATCGCTCTTTTAAAAATGGGATGGTTGCCAAATTAAGCCGCTCATCAACAGTTGGATAAACCGAAACGCAATGCAAAATTATTAATTGATTATTGTATGGCAAAATAGTTTCCACTGCTTCATCCAGTTCTTCAAGCGATGTCATGCCAGTAGATAAAATCATTGGTTTTTTCTTTTGGGCTACATATTCAAGCAAGGGCAGATTAGTAGCGTCAAAAGAAGCAATTTTATAAAGATCTACCCCAACCTCTTCTAAAAAATCCACGCTTTTTTTATCAAAAGGAGTAGCAAAAAATATCGTTCCTAATTCTTCAGAGACTTTTTTTAACTTTATGAATTCATCAAAATCAAGCTCCAAGGCCTGGCGATATTCTCCGTAAGTTTTACCGAAAATTTGATCTTTGGTCTGCGGCTTTTCTTGCAATTCTTTTGCAAAAACTTCATCAATAAAGCGTTTTTGGAATTTCACCGCGTCCGCTCCGGCTCTCACCGCTTCTTCTATAGTTTTCTTAGCCAAATAAAAATCGCCATTATGGTTATTCCCGACTTCGGCAATAAAAAAAGCCGGTTCGCCTTCGCCAATAAATTTGTCTCTTACTTTAATCTTGTTAGGCAAATTTTTATATTTCTTAAGCATAAAATTTTATACTTGATGAAGATCAGCTTCTTTTATCAGGTCTATTAATCTGTTTTGGGATAATTTCGGAGCATAATCAGATAAATAATATTTGCTTCTACTTTTTAACTTGGATGCGTTGGGATAATTCTTCTTATAATCTGTCCCAACAACTTGCTGTTGGGGTGTCAAAATGTACATATTATCAGTTTCCAGAGCTCGATCCAATTCGTGGTCGGCCAATAAACTTTCGTGGTCCTTTTCGCCATCTCTTTTGCCGATAAGCTGAATTTGAATTTTAGAGGGGGTTTTGCCAGCCAGAGGCGCATAATGCTTAATAGCGGCTTTGGCTAGATCACCCATTCTTACCGCCGGCATTTTTAAAACAAAAATTTCTTGGCCTTGATTCATTCGGGTGGCATCCAAAACCAAATTAACCGCCTGGGGAATAGTCATCACGAATCTCGTCATATTCGGATCAGTAACTGTCACTGTTCCTTTTTCCATAATTTGTTTTTTCATTAACGGCAAAATGCTTCCCCGGCTGCCAAGCACGTTGCCAAAACGAACGCAAGAAAAATTGGTCGTCTTATCGCCCTTATAATAATATGAAGCAAGAATTAATTTTTCTCCCATTAATTTAGAAACACCAAGAATACCTAATGGATTGACAGCTTTATCTGTAGAAATATTAATAACTTTTTTTACCCCCAAATCCCTCGCCAATTCAATTACATTTTGGGTGCCAAGAACATTAGTTTTTATAACTTCAAATGGATTGTACTCGCAAATCGGAACGTGTTTTAAGGCAGCGGCATGAAATACTATATCAATTCCATCCATTGCCATCCGAAGCCGATCCCTGTCCCGCACATCACCGATTACAAAACGTAAATTATCCTTATTGGCATCTCCCAATTCCTGCATCATTTTATGGTGACGATCCTCGTGCCTTGCAAAAACCCGGACTACTTTAGGATCTTGCTTTAAAAGCTGGCGGACAATTTCTGAACCGATGGAACCAGTCCCGCCGGTTACTAAAATATTTTTATTTTTAAAATAATTTTTGGCCATCAAAATATTTAAGAAATCAATTTAATTAATTTTTGAACAATGAATTTGATATCAGTTTCTTTTAAACCGATATAAAATGGTAAAGCAACTGCTTTATTACTAACCTTTTCGGAAATCGGAAAGTCACCCTCTTTATATCCGAATAATTTCCTGTAAAAACTTAATAAATGAATTGAGGGAAGATAAGGCTTGGAAGCCACTCCTTCTTTTGCAAGCTTCATAATAATTTCATCGCGATTCACATTCTTTGAAAGAAGCGTTATTACATAAACAAACCAAGTGTGGGTATTAACTGGAACAAAAGCAGGAATCTGAATAAATTTGGAATACGGCTTTAAATATTTTGTATAAATTTCAGCAACATTTCTCCGTTCCGAAAGAAGAAAATCAACTTTCTCAATCTGCGCAAGCCCTAAAGCCGCACTCATTTCATCTAAACGGTAATTATATCCTAATCGAGAATGGTCCAGCCATTGCATATTTTCCGACCTGCCCTGATTGCGCAAGCTGGAACAAAGTTCATAAATTTCTTTGCTATCAGTAACCAGCATACCGCCTTCGCCGGTAGTCATTTGCTTATTTGGGTAAAAAGCAAACACTGCCGATTCTCCAAAAGTGCCGACCTTTTTACCTTTATAAGTAGCGCCTATGCTTTCACAGGCGTCTTCAATGATTTTTAATTTATATTTTTTGGCAATTTTTAAAATTGGATCCATGTCCGCCGCCTGACCGAAAATATGGACTACAAGAATCGCCTTGGTTTTTTTGGAAATTTTTTTCTCAATCTTTTTCGGGTCAAAATTATAAGTTACCGGATCAATATCCACAAAAATCGGCTTAGCTCTGACATACAAAACCGCATTTGCCGAAGCTACAAAAGAAAACGGCGAAGTAATCACTTCGTCTCCCTCTTTAATTCCGGCGGCAATCATTGCTAAATGCAAACCAGCCGTACCGCTAGAAACTGCGCAAGCATATTTCGTGCCGATAAATTCGGCAAATTTTTTTTCAAATTCCTGAACTTTCGGTCCGATACTTAATACCCCGGAACGCAAGGCTTCCAAAACATATTTTTCTTCTTTTTTAGTAATATGCGGTTTAGCAATGGGATAAAATTTCTTTTTCATATTTATATAACTAACTCCAGCTCGCTTAATGTTTTAATTTCTATTTTTATGAAACGGATATATATCCAATTTTTTGTGGCCAACCTGGTTTGCATTGCTTTTTCGGACAGCTTCTTCAAAATTTCTTCCGATACTCATCTCTTCTCCGGTGCTTTTCATTAACGGTCCGAGCGTTGGTGAAAGGCCATCCAGCTTTTCAAAAGAAAATATTGGCTTCTTTATTGAAACTAAGCGGCTATTAAATCTTGGTAATTTAGGCAATTTCCCCCCTAAAATTATATCAGTGGCCAATTGGGCTAAAGAAATTCCAAGGCACTTGCTTAAAAATGGAACGGTTCTCGAAGCGCGCGGATTGATCTCTAAAATAAAAATTTTATCGTCTTTTAAAACTGCTTGGAGATTTCCAAGCCCGCGAATGGCAAAGGCTTTGGCAATTACCGCCGTCATTTCTTTCAGCCTTTTTTGAATTATCGGAGAAATATTTTGAACCGGAAAAACGCAATGACTGTCTCCGGAATGGGTGCCAGCCGGATCCAGCTGTTCCAATATAAAACTTACGGTATTTTTGCCGTCGCTTAAAAAATCAATGTCCAATTCTTTGCCGTCAGACAAAAATTGGTCAATTAAAATCGGTTTTTCAAAAAAATCATTTGGAAGATTTTTAGCGTAACTTATGACTTCCTTTTTATTTTTTGCGATCATCATTCCCTCGCCGCCTAACACAAAAGACGGCCGAATCATCACTGGAAATCCTAAAGCTTCGGCTTCGTTTAATAATTCTTGCTTGGACTGCGCCGCTGCCCAGCGAGGCATGTCATATCCCAACTTTTCTAAAAGCTTAGCGGTAATTTTTCGATTTTCTGCCGCTTTAATAGCGGCGCTGCCAGTGCCCAAAATTTTTATTCCCCGGTCTGCCAATAAAATAGCTAAATTTAAAGCAGTTTGCCCTCCGAATTGAGGAATGACTCCAAGCAAGCCATTTTTTTCATTTTTAATCGCCTTTATTGCAAAATCATAAGTCAGCGGCTCAAAATACAGCCGATCTGATACCGCGTAATCCGTACTCACGGTCTCCGGGTTATTATTAATAATTAAGGCCTTGATTCGCTTTTTCTTCAAAGCTTTGATGGCATGGACTGTCAGATAATCAAATTCAATTCCCTGGCCAATCCTAATCGGTCCGGAACCCAAAATAATTACTTTTGGCCCAGGCAAGTTCTGCGCTTCATTTTCCTGGCCGCTGGCAGAATAAAAATAAGGGGTTTTCGCCTCAAATTCCCCGGCACAAGTATCAACCATCTTATAAACCTTAATTGCAGAAAAAACCTTATCTTGATGCTTAAAAAGTTTTCTTAATTTAAATATAAACCACGGATGAATTTGAGTTAATTTGCTGATTTCAGAATCTGTAAGATTAAAATTAAAAGCGGCGAAAATTGCCCCCAAACGATTCATATTCGGAATTTTAAGGAGATTTTTTATTCTTACCGGTGAAAAACTGCGGAATTTTTTAAAAATATCTTCTTTCAAATCTAAACTTTGAATCGCTTTATATGCGGCTTCTTCAAAATTTCTGCCGATGGCCATTACCTCACCAGTGCTTTTCATTGTTACGCCGATAGTCTTATTAAGGGTGGGAAATTTATCATCCGGCCAGCGAGGAATTTTCACTACCACATAGTCAAGCGCTGGCTCAAAAAAAGCAGTTTTGCCGGTAATTTCATTTTTAATTTCCGGCAAAATCTCGCCAAGAGCAATCTTGGTGGCCACTTTAGCAATTGGATAGCCGGTCGCCTTGGAAGCAAGGGCGGAACTTCGCGAAAGCCGGGGATTTACTTCAATAACAAAATATTCGCCAGTCTTTTGATTAATGGCGAATTGAACATTACAGCTGCCTTGGATATTGAGCGCATCGGCAATCTGAAAAGCGGCGCTCCGCAATAATTGATGGTCGCGATCAGAAAGCGTTTGGCTCGGAGCAATCACTATTGATTCTCCGGTATGGACGCCGAGCGGATCTAAATTCTCCATATTGCAAACCATCACTTTATTGCCAACGCTATCTCTAATAATTTCATACTCCATTTCCGTAAGGCCGACCATGCTTTTTTCTAAAAGCACTTCGCCGATAAAACTGGATTTCAACCCTTCTGCTAATTTCTCTTTTAAAATTTTTAAATTCGTAACTATGGAACTGCCAGTTCCCCCCAAATTATAAGCGCTCCGGATAATCAAAGGCATGCCAACTTTTTTAGCAAAATTTAATCCTTCTTCCAAACGATGCACTGTACAGCTAGGCAGAATCGGCTGCCTGATCTGTTCCATAAGATTTTTAAATTTTTCTCTGCTTTCCCCCAGGCAAATTGACGCCATATCGGTTCCCAGCACTGCTACTTTGTATTTTTGAAGAATCCCTTTCTGGTGAAGTTCTGTAGCTAAATTCAGCCCGGTTTGTCCGCCAACCGTCGGAATAATGCCGTCCGGACTTTCTTTGGCAATAATTTTTTCTAAAAAAATTGAAGTTAGCGGCTCAATATAAACTGTATCCGCAACCTCAGTATCGGTCTGGATAGTGGCTGGATTAGAATTTACCAAAATTACTTTTACCCCCTTTTCTCGGAGAGTTAAACAAGCCTGGGTGCCGGAATAATCAAATTCGGCTGCCTGGCCAATTACAATCGGTCCAGAGCCGATAATTAACACTTTCTTAATAGATTTCATAATAAATTTACAAACTCCTCAAATAAAAATTGGGTGTCTCTTGGACCTGGGCTTGCTTCTGGATGGAATTGCACCGAAAATACCGGCAAATACTTGTGCCGTAATCCTTCAACGGTTCGGTCATTAAGATTCCAAAAGGAAATTTCCCAATCTTTAGGAATTCCCTTTGCCAGCACAGCATAGCCGTGATTTTGGGAAGTAAGATAAGCGCTTTTATTCTGCTGTCCAATAATTGGATGATTTATTCCGCGATGCCCAAATTTCAATTTATAAGTCTTGCCGCCAATCGCTAGAGCTAAAAGCTGATGGCCTAAACAAATTCCAAAAATTGGAATTTGTTCCGACAGAAGATCGCTTATGGTTTTTATTGCATAAGAAAAATCTTGGGGGTTGCCTGGTCCATTGGACAACACCACGCCCTTCGGAGAATATTTCCGAATCTCTTCAATTGTAACTGTTGCTGAAAAAATTAAAATTTTTAATCCTCGTTTAGCAAGCTCTTGAATAATGGCTTCTTTCACTCCGTAATCAATGACAGCCACCAATGGATTGCCGGAAGGATTAACTATTTCTACTGATTTTCGAGTAACTTGCTTTACCAAATCAATTTTTGGATAAGCCCGAAACTCGGTTAAAAGCTTTTTAACTTGTTCTGCTTCACTTAGGCGGCCACTATATACCATAAGAATTGCCTCAGTTGTGCCCCTGGATCGAATTTTTCTAATCAACATGCGAGTATCAATTCCAGCTATGCCGCCGATTCCCCCATTTTCTAATTCCGCCTTTAAAGTGCTTTTTGAATCTCGATGAAAAACTTCCTCGGAAAATTCAGAAACCACAATGCCCAATGCCTGGATCTTCTTGGATTCTGACCATTGAAAAGTAGCGCCGTAATTGCCAATTAATGGATAAGCAAAAGTTAAAATCTGTCCAGCATAAGAAGGGTCAGTTAAAGCTTCAATATAACCGGTCATAGCAGTATTAAAAACCAATTCGCCCCGAAACTTCCCCACTTTCCCAAAGCCAATGCCTCGGAATACTGTGCCATCTTCTAAAACTAAAATAGCTTTTTTCATATTTACTGCTAAAAATAATTATTAAGTAATTATACTTAAAACCTAAAATCAAAATGAATAGTTACTTGCCCAATAACTCAGTTATTCGCTAAAAATTTAAAAACTCCCGACTTTCAAAAAGTCGGGAGTTAATTACATGCGGTCGCCAGAATGAATATCCCATTCGCCCAAAAACCACGGGCTCCTGGGATCGGCAATCGGCATGGAATCACGGAAATTCCAAAACTTATCTATTCCCAAAGCATTTCCTAGTTGAACCGGATTAGTGACTAACGCTGTTAAATATCCTGGCACAGTCTGAAATCCAAACTGCTGATATTTTTTATGCTCTTCAGACGAAGAGGTAAAAATAAATAATTTCCTGCCAAGATCTAAAGACCGGGCTAAAAGACTGGCAACGCAATCCGTAAATCTTGCATCAGCAGCAACTATTAGTTGCACACGATCGGTTGTTTCTCCTTTTTCAATCACGCACCAGCCATGATCGCCGATAGCCAAAAGCTCAGTAGAAGTCGGGCGATTCAAAAATTGGGAGCGCCAAGATTCTAAATTAGGATAGGCAAACCTAATTTTATTTTTTTGGGCTGATTCTAATATACCGATAATTTTCTTCAAAATATTTTGATTGGAAACCGAAGCCACTGCCAATGAACGGCTGGGCCGAGGCGTATCCGAAGTCGAGACTAAATAGTAAGTAGGAAAAAGCGCAGACCCTGCTTCGGCCAGCCGACGATAACTTGCATTCTCTGCAGTAACAAAAGCAAGAAGAAAAGCGCCGTTCTTTTTATTAGTCAGATGGGCAGATTCCTGAATGATGCGCGAAAAACATCTCTGGCCCCGCGATTCCGGCAAAGTCCACGATCCAGTCATAATTCCCACATCAATCGTCTTGCCATTTGGGAGTATAACCTTCCGGTAACTCACTGCTGATCCGGCCAGCAGCTGATTTTCTTTTCGTAAAATTAATAAGTCAGTTTTAGATTCGCCCACTGATCGTTCAAAAGCCCAGGCATATCTCCGACGATCTCCCCATTTGCCAAAACAAACATTAAGGCATTTTAAATATTCAGACTCAAAGCCCTTTGGATTTATTTCCACTTCAATTTCGGTTTTTTCCATTAGATGGATTAATTTTTCAAGGCGGAGTTTGCTTGAACTAGTGTAGCAACTTTTGACATAGAAGTCCACCAGAGCGAATCGCCGTAATGGCGATGCAGTTCAGAAAATAAAACATCTAAATAGTTGCGGTAAAGCTCTCCCATGCCGTCCAAAAAAGAAACTCCGAACGCTTGCTGGACAATATGCCCCTTAATAGCAAGAAGGCCGTTTGCTTCAATAATCTGAATAGCGCGTTCAATTGAGGAGGTTGCTTGGAAATTAGAAGTAATATGCACCAGTCCGCTGCCTTCAATTAATTGGGGATAAATAAGAGAAGCTCCTTTAATGCCGCTCATATTAGTGACCGCCTCCGGCTTTACTGGCGTCACAATATCGCGGGCTGATGCCACAAAAGAAAAATTGAGTTCTTCCATGGCTTTAGCCAAAGCAGGCGTCAAATCCCAGCCTGGCGGAGTCATCCCGCAAACGAATTCCAGCCCGGCCTCGCGAAAAATAGCCATAGCCTGTTCCAAGATTCGCCTGCATTCATCTGCATCCTGTTCTTGAAATTCCACTGCTGGGCGCAAACCTTTATGAATATGGTGAAGCCCGTGCATTGCCACTTCTATGCGAGGCAATTGTTTTAAGTAACGGACAAATTCCGGATGGCGGGCAAGATGCATTGCTCCAACTGGCAAAATCTTAGCTAAATAAATGCGGTCCCGCAAATAAGGAATGCGCGCCATCAGCTGCCGGGTGGGAAGCCAATTTATTTCGCGCCAATCCGGAGTAACAAATAAATCAACATAAAGATATGGATGTCGCCGCAATAGCCATTCTACGCGGCCGAGGGCGCCCTGACCTAAATCGCCGCCCGCCTCATAAGCATCCGTGGATTTCCCGGGATGTATGTCATCAATGCTAAAACAAACCGCCGCCTTTTTTCCTGGAGGCAGCCAAACCAATTTTCGCCGGTCTAATTTCATGATTTTTTTCTTGCTTTCAATTTTTTGAAATATTCTTCCAAAGGCATTAAAACTTTTGCCGGAACCCCGGCCGCCACCACATTTGGCGGCAAATCTGCATTAACAAAACTATGCGCTCCAACAATAGTATTTTCACCTACAGTAACTCCCGGCATAACAGTGCTATGTGAGCCAATTCGGCAATTCTTCTTCAAAGTTACCGGCCCACTTTTCTCATCAATAGTTGAAAAAGAATAAAGAACAGAATGGGCGCCAATCTGCACTTCATCTTCAAGAGTTACGCCATAATGAGCAAAAATAGCAGTAAAAGCGCCGATATCAGTCTTACTGCCAAGCTTAAAATTTTGCGGATGATAAACTAGCCAATTATATTTTGTGAGTTTACCATGTTCTATTTCTGGCGGCTGCCACTCTTGAAAACGATCAATCATAAGTAAGTTGCTTTACTAATAATTTTTTATCTAAAGGCAATCTTTCTAATATCTTTACAACTCGCTCAGCGCTTTTCCCGTCTCCCCATGGATTTTTAGTCTTTAATAATTTTTTCCTATACTTTCTATCAAATAATGAATCGCGGATTGCCGATTTAATTTCTTTTCTATCACATCCTACATTAATTACGCCCAAGCCATGCTCGCGGCCCAATTGCCGGGTGCCAATATTTACCACCGGCGTTCCAAAAGAAGAAGCTTCAATCATGCCGGCGCTGCTATTACCTGCCCAGACTGCTGCTTCCCGTTCCAAGGCAAGAAAATCTTTATATGGCAAGCTGGGGAAAATTTTAAAATTTGGGTTTGCTTTTTCCTTCTGGATGGCTGCAATCATCTTTCGGCCGCCCGCATCCGCGTGCGGATAGATAACAACCGCCGGCAAATCAAACGATTTAACTGCGGCAAGCGCCTCTTCCATTTGTTTCCCCGCCTCTTTCCACTCTTCGCTGACCGGATGCTGGGTAACCAAAATCAATTTTTCTTTAGGATTAACCCCGATTTTTTTAAAAAGTTCGGCTCGGCTCGGCAGCCTTTCATTCAATATCACATCAAGAGCCGGAGCGCCCACTATATGAATGCGCCATTTTTCTTCACCCATCATTTCAATTCTCCTCGCCGCCTGTTTAGTGGCTGCAAAATGAAGATTTGATAATTTAGTAATTGCATGGCGCGCCACTTCATCAACCGTAAAAGCTTTTTCGCCGCCATGGATATGCCCGGTTGGAATGCCTAAATAAAGGCAAGCAACAGCTACGCAAAGCATTTCCGGCCTATCGCCAAGAATTAAAACAAAATCCGGCCGGTCTTCTAAAAATGCCTTAACAGCTTCGGAAAGAAATTTCCCGTTAAATTCTGCCATGCCCCGCCGGTCATCACTTTTAAAAATAGCGTTGATTTTTTTAAACGAAGGAAACAGCTTTTTTACTTCCCGGACTGTCCTCCCGAATTCCGGCATCAAATGAATGCCGGTTGCATACACCTGCAATTCCAACTTTTTACTCCTTTGGATCGACTTCAATATCGGCGTCATCAATCCAAAATCCGCGCGAGTCCCGGAAACATAAGCAATTTTTTTCTTCAACATAAAGATATATTAGCCTGCGAAATTTAATTTAACTAATCATTTCTTCCGTCAGTACATTGTCTTTAGGAATGGCCTGCTTAGCAACTTTCCCAAGCACCTCTTTAAAAAGCTTCGGCAGCATGCCGCTGCCAGGACGCTTAATCGTCACATTCTTGTCTGTAAACTTTTCTCCTTTCTTAATGCTTTTAAAAGCAACTAAGCTTTTTCGAGCAACAGTTACATATTGCTTTTCGCACTGCAATAATTTCTTTTGGTGGCTTCCCAGAATTACCGTTGCTTTATTGAGCTGCTTCACCATTTCCTTAAATTCTAAAGGTTCCATAGAAGCTGCCTGATCCGGGCCAGGCAATGTCTTATCCAAAGTAAAATGCTTCTCCAGAATGCAAGCTCCCATGGCCGTCGCCATAACCGCAGCCTGAGAACCAAGAGTGTGGTCGGAATAACCAACAAGTACGCCTAATTCTTTCATCAAAGTTTGCATGGCACGAAGATTCACATTTTCTGAAGCAAGCGGATAATCAGTTGTGCAATGAAACACTATAATTTGATTATTGCCAGCCTTTTTAATGGTTGCCGCTGCTTCTTTTATTTCTTTTAAATTGCTCATTCCTGTGCTGATCAGCATCGGCTTTTTAAATTTTGCGGCGTATTCCAAAAGCGGCAAGTTGGTTAAATCTCCGGAACCGAATTTAAAAGCCGGGATTTTTAATTTCTGCAAAAAATCTGCCGATTCAAATCCGCCGTGAGGAGTGGAAAGAAAAATAATATTCCGCTCTTTAGCCCTCTGAATAAGCGCTGGATAATGCTTCTCTTTCAATTCCAGCTTCTTAAGCATTTTCATTTGGCTTTCTTCCTTGCCAAGATTCCGCTTTTGGTAATCAGCCATCTTTCCGGAAACCGTCACCACTTGCTCAGCACGGAAAGTCTGGAACTTAATCGCATCCGCGCCGGCAAATGCCGCTGCATCAACCAACTTAAGCGCTAAATCTAAACTGCCATTATGGTTAACTCCCGCTTCGGCAATCACAAAAGGCTTTAATCCGTAATTCACTTTTTTATTTTGAATAAAAATTGGTTTCATATTTAAAGATTATAATTAAGATGAATTCTTAGTTATAACTACTAAAAAGCATTTGATTGTTTCAAAAACAAAATCCCCCTTGTTCAGGGGGAAAATTATAAAAGCAATTCCTCAATTGCTCTGACTGCGAAAGAGGCATCCAGCGGCCGAAATTTCTTTCTTATCTCTTCAGTCGGAGGCACAAGTAATGGCGACAGATCCTGCGCCTGCTCAATTGCCCTTGAAGCGCCCAAAGCTACCCAAGGAATTTCCTCCAAATTAACTTCTCTAAGAAGTGCCATGCTTTCTGGTGTCCGAATTGACACCGCCGGTTTTCCGGAAACTAAAGCGCTGCTCATTGAAGAACTAATGCCGGAAAAACAAGCATCGCAGAGAATTGCCAAGTCGTCGCTTGTTTCCAAATTACACCTTACAATCCGGCTGGCGATCGGTTCAAAAAGATTGTCCCAGATTTCCGGCATCTTTTTACCGGAAGCCTTGTCAAATAAATTGCAACACTTAGGATGATACCTTGGAATTAAACCCCAATTGCCTGGCGTAAACTCTAAAGAAGGAATCAGAATTTTCAATTCTGGTTCTACGCAATCCCGATGGCCGCCAACATAAACAAAAAGCTTGTCAAATTTTTTCCTAGCTTCTGAAAGAATGTTTAAGACTTCAGGTTTTTCTTGATAATCGCGGAGGTTTGGCACGGCATGATTTCCAATAATCCTAACCGGGGTCCCAATATTAACCTGGCTTTCAGCAATCTTTTTTGCATATTCATCAATCGTCAAAACTAAACTGGGATTAACTTCCGGAAGGCCACATAAAGAAGACCAATAATCTTGGGCAATAACTACCGGAATGCTGCGTATATTGGCTTCTAAGCCAATGCTTTTTGTAAGATTAATTGAATATGGAATTTCTAATATCGCTGCATCTGGCTTCACTTCATCAAAAAGAGCTGGCACATTAAGACTAAATGGAACCGTCTCAAAGTCTGAACTTCCCATAAAATACGGCTCAACGCCAGCGCGAATCCAGAGCGGTGCGCCTTTTCCTTCGCAAACTACTGTTATTTCATGGCCGGCAGCTTTAGCAGTTAAGCCAATCGGGACTAATGTCTTTGTCCCGCCAAAATCTTTGGAAACAAATAAGAGTTTCAGCAATCAGCCCTCCTATAATTTATCTGAATATACTATAACAGATTTTAATACTTTTTAATAAATCTGTCAACAAAAAAACAAAATGAATTTGGCGGCTTACTTCACAGTTTTTGATATTTTTTTAAACTAAAAGCTTTTTCTAATTGGAAAAGCGCTCGGAGATTCCATAAATTCTCTTCAAATGTAAAAGGGTATTTTGCCCTGCCGGAAATCGCCTCTAAAAACGCCTTGATTTCATCGTTATACATTTCTTCTTCATTTACATAGCCAGTTTCTGGATTCCCTTTGGGAACCGGAATAGTTTCTGTGGTTTTAGATTTGGCATCATATAATTTGATTTCCTGATTAAACCTTTCCCAGTCTAAAACTCCTTCTGATCCCAACACCCGGAGAGTTCTAACCGGCTTTCTAGAAATAACATCAATAATGGCATTGCCTAAAATTCCATTTGCATATTTCAAATTAGCCAAAATAATATCATCAGCATCCATATCTAAATCTGAAACTTTGGTAATCAAACCGGAAATTTCTTCTACCTTAGAATCCATCAGCCAATTCAGCCAGATCAGTTCAAAAGGCAGCATCTCCCGGCAAGCGCTAGTTTCTTTTTTAGAAAAATACACTTGGCGATAATCTTCCCACGGATGCCAATCTGGAAGATACTGGCCCATATGGTATTGAAATGCCAAAATTTTTCCGATTCTGCCATCTTCTAAAATCTTTTTCATCATCTTGATCGGGCCATAAAAACGCAAAGTGCAAGAAGGGGCTTTTACAATATCCAAATTTTTATTTTTAAAAATATCTTTATAGCCGTCATCGCTAACCGGGTGTTCAACAAAAAAATGTTTCTTATTCCGGAGCGCAAACCGGATATAATCGCCATGCGTATCCGGCGGCGTAGAAATAATCATCACATCAAAATCCTTTGCTGATATTTTTTTTAAATCATCAATAACTCTAATTCCGTATTTCTCTTTCGCTTCTTTCATCCTTTCCGGCAAAATATCAAAGCCGGTAATATTTTTTTCGCCCTGAACATGCAAATTGCGAATTCTTCTTTTGCCCATTGAGCCCAGCCCCACTTGTAAAAATGTTAATTTCATATTTTTTTAATCCTCGCTTCAACAGTTTTTTTCTTATTAAAAAGAAGTTCTGCTAAAACCCAGTCTTCCGGATTATCCAAATCCACCGACCGCCACTTCTCGCATACAACTGCCTTAGTATTTTTAGTTATAACGCTTCTTTCTTTTAAAAGCGCATCTGTTTTTACCAAGTATACAAAACAGCCATTTAAAATATATGCCGGCTTACACTCCTGTATATTTGTTGAATGGTCATCTGAACCATTGGCAAGAATAATATTTTTTTTCTCATCCATATAATACAGGCGGGGGTGTGTGGGGCATACGGTTAATACGGTCGTGGCGTCAGAGTTCTGCATCAATTTCCAGCACTCTTCAATATCGCGAAGTTCCCGAAGCGGCGAGGTAGTTTGCAAAATCATGACATAATCCGGCTGGTAATTTTCTTCCTTTTTCAGCCGATTTAAAAGATGCAGAATAGCATCAACTGCTTTAGCAGTATCCGTTGCCAATTCCGAAGGTCTTAAAAATGGCGCTTCCGCTCCATATTTCTTGGCGACTTTAGCAATCTTTTTGGAATCAGTATCAACTATAACCCGGTCAATAATTGGGCTTTTCTTTGCTTGTTTAATCGTATAAGCAATGAGCGGCTTGCCTAAAAAATTCCTGATATTTTTATTTGGAATGCGTTTGGATCCGCCTCGGGCCGGAATAATCGCGAGAATTTTTGGTTTCTCCATTTATTTTTTAATTATTAAAGTTTCATTGAGCAATAACGCGTCGAGGCCAGAATTTACAAATGTATGCCAAGCATCTTCAGCATTCCAGACAATCGGCTCGCCATGCAAATTAAGGGAGGTATTAAGGACGCCGCCAATTCCGGTCAATTTTTCAAATGCTTGCAATAAATCGTAATAAGATGGGTTGGCTTCTTTCGTAAGAACTTGCGGGCGGGCCGTAAAATCATAGGGATGAAGCGCCGCCCGAATATCCTTCCGGGCCAGCTCAGTCGAATCAAACGCTAAAGTCATATATGGGCCAGGCAATTGTTTCGGATTAACTAAATAATCTTTTGCGCGATAATCCAAAATGCTTGGAGTAAAAGGCATCCAAAAGTCCCTAAACTTAATCCGCTCGTTAACAACCCGGATATTATCCGCGTCTGACGGATTGCAAAGAATCGCCCGGTTGCCCAAAGAACGCGCCCCGAACTCCATTCTGTTCGCGCATCTGGCAATAATTTTATTTTCCGCCAAAAGCCCCGCCACTTCTTCCGAAGAAACATTCTCTTTAACTGAATAAGAACTGCGGATATTGTATTTTTCCAGCAATTCCCGGACTTCCCGATCAGTAATTTTATATCCCAGATAAGCATGCTCCAGCGGCTGGGGCGTAATGCCATGTTCGGCAGAAACCGCGTAAGCGGCTCCGATTGCCGTTGATTCATCCCCTCCGCTCGGAGCGACAAAAAAATATTTCAATTGTGGGATTTCTCCGATCGCCTTATTTGCTTTCACATTCATGGAAAAGCCGCCACTGAGCACCAAACTATCAACCCTCAAACGATTAAGGATATTGGTAATCCACTGGACAGCCATATCCTCGACCCACTGCTGGACTCCGCCGGCAATGCCATCAAAACGGACTCCTTCTAATTTATCCTTAAAATAAAAATATAGATCTGTTGGCTTTTCCAGCCATTTAAAATCTAAGCCATCAACAACTAAAGTCTTTTTAAAAATTGCATAAGCCTGGTCGGTAAGATATTTCTTTGCGTAAGGCGCAAGCCCCATGACTTTATATTCGTGTTCATAAGGCTTCATTCCTAAAACTAATGTCATATACCGGTAAATCCTCGCCAAATTGCACATATTTGTGGAATGGATTTTTTTTAGCTTTCCGCCCTCTGCAAGATAAACAGTTCCATTTTCGTTGTCGCCCCAGCCGTCGGCAGTAACCACTGCAATTTTTTTAGAACGGTCAACCGGCGCCGCATAATAAGCATAAGACGCATGGCAGAGATGATGGTTCATGAATAAAATCTTTTCCCGAGCAATGCCGAGCTGACCAACTGCCACCTTAATCCTTGCTTCATTGAACTTTGCAGGCCACTGGTCTTTCGGCGCAGTTTTCAGAAAACTGAAATCATAATAATCCCGTCCGGGATTTTGAAAACGCTTTTCTTCCATCAAATTTTCCCAAAAAGGGGGTGCCGGCTGCTTATCGATAAAAATTGGCTTCCAATATTCCCGCATTTCCCGGATATAATCTCCGATGGAAAAATTAGTAATCCTTTTTATTTTAAGTTCTGCCGGAGTGCCGGGAGTCTGGGTAGTATAAGCTACATAATCGATTTCCTTAGGAGAAATTCCGGTTTCCTCCAAGGCCCGAGCAATAGTCTGAAATGGGTAGCCAACATCATTTTTAAAACGGGAAATTCTTTCCTCGGAAGCGGCATAAATAACCTTGCCATCTTTGATAAGCGCGGCCGTGGCATTATGATTTTCATTTATACCAAGCACAATCATGGTTTCATTATAAATTTAATTTCTAACAAATCAACCAATCTCGCACAAAATTGCATAACTCTTTATATCCTTAAGCTGTTATATTATAAAACTAATAATTCTATAATAAAGTTTATGAAAGGTTGTTTTTATCTTCAAAGAAGGTTCGCCTACATCGGCCATGCCATGGCGGTTTTGCTTAAAGAAAAATACGGAGTCAACCAATTTTGCGCATATACAGATTTTCGCCGGAGTTTTGATTTCTTGAAAAACCAAAATGAATTTGAATACACCAAAATCTTATTGGATCAAGATATCCATAACAGATATAAAAATGAAAAATTGGATATTGGATACCTTAACCATCTGGAAAAAGATTATGGATTGCCAAACCTTTGGCCCTATCTTGAAAATGACCGCATAATACGCTACGGCCAGCTGGTCAGGGAATATCCCTATGATACTCCGCCATATTCCCACGAAGAAATGATGAGGATTATCCAAGTAAAAGCCAAAGCCATCATCAATTTTTTAAAAGAAGAAAAGCCGGATTTCCTTGTAATTTCAGTCTTAGCCGATATCAGCACAATGCTGATTTATCATATCGCCAAAAAAATGGGAATAAGAACTTTTTTTATTCAGACAGCCAGAGTAGGCGCCAAATATTCCATAACAGAAGATTACAATACCTTAAGTTATGTCCAAAAAATATTTGAAGAGCTACAAGCAAATAAAAATGCTTACCCAGAATATCAAAAATCGGCAAAAATATTCTTAAACCGATTCCAGAATAATCCCCAGCCCCACTCAAAAGTAGATGCTCCGAAGGCAAAACCTATAAACCGAAAAAAACAATTTAATTTCCTGCTGCCTGCAAACTTCTTAAGATCAATCACTTGGGGAATAAAAATATGGACAGATTATCTGTCAAATTCCCATAAAGATGACTATGACGTTGTGAGGCCGTGGCACTATTTCCTTGATCGCTTCAAAAGAAAAGTCCGTATTTTAATAGGTTTTGAAGATCTTTATGACAAAATTAATCTTAATGAAGATTTCGCCTTTTTCCCCTTGCAATTAGAGCCGGAAATGTCTCACGCGCTTTTTTCACCGTTCTATAAAGACCAACTCTGGCTGATCAAGCAGATTGCCTGCTCTCTGCCAATGCGCTTTAAGCTATACATAAAAGAACATCCGGCAATGTTTGGCTACCGAACAAGGCAATTTTATAAACAACTTAAGAAAATTCCTAATGTAAAATTAATCAGCCCAGAACAGCCGAGTTTTGATATAACTCAAAATGCAAAAATAATCTTTACCATGACCAGCAGCGCCGGCTGGGAAGGGGCAATGTTTAAAAAACCGGTTATTACTTTCGGAAATGTATTTTATAATCTCCTGCCGATGATTAAAAAATGTATTGCTATTGAAGATCTGCCCTATTTAATAAGGCAGCAATTAGAAAACTTCAATTATGACGAAAGCGCTCTTTTAAATTTAATTACAGCCATATATAAAGAAAGCGCTGAATTAGATTTGGTCCAAATTTGGTATCTGGAAGGAGGAGGCCAAATGGAAAAACGAAAAAATGAACTTATGCCTTTTATAGGTCTGATTGCAGAAAAAATTGGATTAAAAAAAATCTAAAATGCCCCAAAAAGAACTTCTAAAAGTTAAAAATCAAATTGCTAATATTGATGGCTGGCTTTCGGATGAAGAAGCTTACTCTCTTTACAGGGCAGCCAAAAAATCTTCCTCCAAAGGTATTATCGTGGAAATCGGATCTTGGAAAGGAAAATCCACCATCTGCTTAGGAATGGGTTCCAATGACGGGCCGAAAACAAAAGTTTACGCGATTGATCCGCACACCGGCAGTCCGGACCACCAGCGATCAGGAAAAAAAATTTGGACTTTGGATGAATTTAAAAAAAATGTAGCTGAAGCCGGATTAATTTCGCTAGTTGAACCACTCATCGCCACCTCTGAAGAAGCGGTTAAAAACTGGAAAGAACCGATTTCCCTTATCCATATTGATGCAAACTACGAAGACTACAATATGTCAAAAAAAGATTTTTTTTGGTGGTCTAAACACATCATTAACGGCGGCGTAATCGCTATCCATAACGTCGCGCCTTCTTTGTCCGGAATTTTAAAAGGGAAGCCTCTGCATGGCTGCGAAGCTCCAAAACTAGTGGTTAAAAATTTTATCCTAAAATCTAAAAATTATAAAAATATTTATTTGGGCGGAACAATTCTTTACGCGGAAAAATGCGGACAGAACAGCCCACTCGACCGCTGGAAAAATTGGCTTATGGAACAAAAAATAAATTCTCTCTACAGAATCCACTGGATATATCTGAAATCAACCAACCTCCCCCAGCCAATGAAAACCGCTTTCAAAAAAATAGTTTTGTTATTTAGGAAATAATTTGCCTGCCCGCTAATTTTTTTAAAATCTGGTGCAAATGCGGAACGGTTTTTTTGTAATCCATATCCTCTTCGTGCAGGCGGACAAAGCATTGGCGGGATAATTCGGCGCGGAGATTCGGATCGCTTCCCAATTGCTCAATCTTAAGAGCCAGGTCATCCGGATTATCCAATTCAAAACAAAGCGCGCTTTTGCCGGCCACGAATTCCAATCCTCCCCCGCCGGGAACAATGCTCGGCAAACCAAAAGCCATGGCTTCGGTAAGGGATAAAGAAGTCATATCCTGCCGCCAGCGCGCCTGGATAAAGATATCCGCCTTCTTCAAAGCCTGGTGCAGATCCTCCCTGGATACCCAGCCAGGAAATTCCACATACTTTTCTAAATTTAAATCTTTTACCATTTTCTTGACCAGATGATCTTCCGGACCGGTGCCGCCCAGAATCAATCTGAAATTATCCTTATTTTTCACTTTGGAAAAAGCCAGGGTTAATAAATCAAATCCTTTTCCCGGCGCCATCCGGCTGGAATAAAAAAGGGTTATAGGGCCAGTTTTTTTATTATGCTTTTGGTAAAAATCTTCCGTCAGATTATTTTTTTTGAAAGTCGCGTCAAGATCGTATGGATCAGACCAGATCCAGCTCTTGCCTTCTGTTTTCAAGCCAAAATCTTCATAAGCTTTCTGTAGAAACCGGCTGGTGAAAGTGTAGAAATCCGCATACTGGACTATGGGAATCATGAGGTATTTCTCAATATGGTACCGGGTATTCCTTTTTATCTTTTTAAACAAGCTTTCTTTCTGCGTGCCGAAAAGCGTGGACACGTTCAGCGGCCAGGCAGTTTGCTCGCGGTTGAAGAATAAAAGCGTCGGCACTTTGCCGCCAAGCAATCGGTAAAGTCCCGCAGCATAAAGAAATAAATGGCCGTCAATCTGAAACGCATCCGCCTGATTGGAGTATTTCCTTAAAATTTTAAAAGCGTTCCATTGAATCCCAAGCAGCCGGCGGGATAAAATATTTTCCTCAACAACCCTGTAAGGCAATTGGCGGTCAATATCGTTATTGTAAGAAAATACCGTAACTGCAGTCATATCATTTCCATATCCTTTAAGCATCCGCATCATCAGATCCATCTCATCCACTGATCCGCCGGCGTTCTTAAAATTCAGCTTGGAAGTTATAAAAAATATCCGCATAAAAGAAAACTTATTTAAATAAAACTCTTGGTTTTAATTATAAGTTATAATGTATATTATGAAATCTCAAAAATACGTCGGTCCGATAAAAAAATGCCAGGTTTGCTCATCCCAAAATTTGGAGCCTGTCCTGCGTTACGGCAACCAGCCGATTGTCCAGGCCTATCTCAAGCCGGAAGAACTCAATCAGCCGGAAATAACCTATCCTCTAAATCTGATTTACTGTAAAAAATGCGGCCTGCTGCAATTGGACTACATACCGGAACCGGAAATTGTTTTTCCTCCTGACTATCCTTACCGCACCGGCCTTACCAATATGCTTATCCGGAATTTCCGGGAACTTGCAGATACAGTCATTCCTAAATACCAACTAAAACTAAAAGATTTAATAATAGATATCGGATCCAATGATGGAACGCTTCTTAAAGGATTCAAAGAGAAAGGAATGAGAGTGCTTGGCATTGAACCGACTAATGCTGCCAAAGACGCAAATAAAAACGGCATACCGACCCTCCAGGAGTTTTTCAATAAAAAAATTGTCCGATCAATAACCAAAAAATACGGTAAGGCGAAATTAATAACCGCCACTAATGTTTTTGCCCATATCAACAATGCCCCTGAACTGGCTGAGGCGGTAGAAATGCTTTTAGATAAAGATGGAGTTTTTGTTTCGGAATCCCAATACTTTTTGGATACTTTTGAAAAAACCGAATTAGACTGCGTATATCACGAACATATAAGATTTTATACTTTAAAGCCGCTGATAAGACTGCTTAACGATGCCGGAATGTCCGTCATTGACGCCGAAAGAATATCCGCAGCCGGCGGATCAATCAGGGTTTTCGCGATGAAGGGCAGCCGCCCGGCAAACAAAAAAGTCCGCCAATTAATCGCCGAAGAAGAACAGCTCGGCCTTTATGATTTAAAAACTTTAAAAACCTTTACCCAAAAAGCAATTCAAGCAAAACGGGATCTCATTCATCTTGTTTTAGAATGCGCAAAAAATGGAAAAGTGGTTGGCCTTGGCTCTCCTGCCAGATCCAACACTCTGCTCGGATTCACCCATATTGATAAAGATATGTTGGAATATCTCGGGGAAAAATCTGGTTCTCCGAAAATCGGCCTGCTTACGCCGGGAACCCATATCCCAGTTGTTGATGAAAAAAGGATTTTTGAAGAACAGCCGGAATATGTTCTGGTGCTTTCCTGGCATATTGGCGAAGAACTGATGAAAAAAATACGCCAGCTCGGCTATAAAGGAAAATTCATCATGCCTCTTCCAGAACCTAAAATTTATGGATAATAAAAAAATTCCCTGGTGGATGCCAACGGTAGAAAAAGAAGATTATGAATTCATCAAAAAAGCGCTGGATGTTAATTTTATTAATGAAGGACCGCTTACCGCGGAATTTGAAAATAAAATCGCTGGATTGCTCAATGCTAAATACGCCATGGCAACTACCAGTGGAACCGCTGCCATATTTCTCGCCCTCAAAGCATTAGATATAGGCCACGGAGATGAAGTTATAGTGCCAGATATAACGTTTATTGCCACTGCCAATGCAGTTGATCTTTGTGGCGCAAAACCAGTACTAGTAGACATTGATCCCAAAACTTTGACTATCAGCATTGATGCTATAAAAAGAAATCTTACCTCAAAAACCAAAGCGATTGTTCCAGTTCACGTTACCGGCAGAGCCGCCGATATGGACGCAATTCTTGCAATTGCAAAAAAACATAATCTTTTTGTCATAGAAGACGCCGCCGAAGCGCTTGGTTCCAAATATAAAGAAAAATATCTCGGAACATGGGGGAATATCGGCTGTTTTTCCTTTTCCGCGAATAAAACTATTTCCACCGGGCAAGGAGGAATGATGGTAACCGATAATGAAGAATTGTATAAAAAACTCCGCCCGCTTAAAGATCAAGGCAGGCCAGTCCGGGGAACTGGCGGCGACGACCTTCATAATACCATTGGCTATAACTTTAGAATTACTGATTTACAAGCAGGAATGGGACTTGGTCAACTTACCCATTTACCAAATCGGATTAAGCGCATGAAAAAGAATTATGAATTGTATCGGGAAAATTTAAAAAATGTAAAAGAAATATCTTTCTTTTCGTCCCGGACAGAAGAACTGCCGCAGTGGACCGATATTCAAGTTGAAAGGCGCGATGAATTGGAAAAATACCTTAAAGACCAGAATATGGATTGCCGGAAATATTGGCTTCCGCTCCACCGTCAGCTGGCTTATAAAATGGCAGATGACAATTTTCCAAACAGCACTGCCCTTTCCCCGAAATCCCTCTGGCTCCCGTCGGCATTCACTTTATCGGACGAAGATATCCTCGCTGTCTGCCAAAAGATAAAAGAATTCTATAAAAAATAAATCAGCTCTTTAGGAGCTGATTTTTTTCCAGATAGCCGATTTCATTGAAAGACATTTCCGGAAGACAATGTCATGGTTATAGCCGAATTCTTCCGCAGGCGGCATATTATCCAGCGAGAACCAGACTACGTCGGCAACTTCCTGACCGCCGTGCGGAGTAGCGCCGAAACTGAAATTTTCTTTTCTGAGCTTCACCAGATAAACCGGAGCGATGACATGATCCTTGGTCGGGTCGGAAGCGAAATCCTTCTTCAGACTGCCGTCCGGAAAAGGACGCATGTCCTGATGCAGGCAAACCGGGCTGTCCCACGGCGTAATGAAATCTATTTCCGCGCCGAGATCAATTCTGAAATGCTGGCGGACGCTTTCTTCCACACTGCTCCCTTTCTTGATTATTCCCCCAACTAGACAGAGTTTGCCGGCAAAAGGCCCGGTCTTTCGCCGTATTGCCATCACCTCAACTAAACTGCAATACTCATAGATAGTTTTCCTGATGGGAACGGAATCCACGCAGATGACTGCGCCGAGCTTGCAGCGGAGATTATATAATTCGCTGGTGGTCAAGAACCCGGACTCATTGAAGAGATCCGAGCGCTTCCTGAGCTCCAATGCCAGTTCTTCCGTGCTGATTTTTGAAAAATCTGCCATGTCTTATGTTTTGTCTTTTAAATTACTGAAATCAGATTAGCAGATAATTATTTTTTAATCAATTCTTATTTTTTAGGGTTCTTAAGATACCAATCATAAGTATTCTTCAATCCGTCTTCAAGCGGAACTTCCGGCTTCCAGCCGATCAGGTTCTGTAACTTAGAAACGTCAGCCAAGCGCCGCTTCACGCTGCCGGCCGGAGAATTTTTGATATCCAGATTTTTCGGCTGCCAGCCGGAAATCTTGAAAAGCTTTTCCGCGAGCGCCTGCATATTTATCTCTTCAAAATCGCCGATATGCACGGTTTCCGCGGGCTGGCCGTCGGTTTTCGGCGAATCCATCAGCATCTGCATTGCCCGCACCGCATCGGTAATGTAGCAAAAAGTCCGGGTGTCTTCTGCTCCGTAAATTGGGAATGGATCAACTTTTTGGGAAATCCTGGCGACGAATTCCGGAATCACATGTTCGTAGCCAGCGCGCGGTCCGTAAAAATTATGCGGCCGCACGATCAAAGCCCGGAGATCGTACATTTTCGCGTAATTGATGACGAAAAGCTCGCCGATCAGCTTGGTCGCCGCGTAAGACCAGCGCGGATTATAAGGATCGTCAATTACCAGCGGAACTTTTTCCGGAGTCGGAATCGGCAAAATGCCGAAAGCATTCAATCCGCCGGCATAAGCCTCGTTTGAAGAAGTGAAACAGAATTTTCCCTGCAGATTTTCTTTCCGGAACCACTCCAGCATATAAACCAAAGATAAAGTATTTATGCGCAGAGTTTCTTGCGGTTTTTCATAAAACCATTTGGTTCCGTTAACTGCTGCTAAATGATAAACCTGATTATAACCATTGCCTAATTGTTTATAAACCGCCAGATCAGTAAGATCTAAAGTTAAAAAACTGACTCTCTTATCTTCTAATAACTTTTTAAAATCCTTATCCATCTTGCCGCGCTGAAAATTATCAACTAAAACCAATTCCACCCCATCTCCATATTCTTTTAAAAGCTGTTTTGATAAAAAATAACCAATAAAACCTGCTCCGCCGGTAATTAATATTTTTTTCATAAAATTAAGATGAATGCTCACCAGGCTTTTCCAGCCAAACCCAAAGCCCCTTAGAATCTTCTACCTGATGCTTTAAAAATCGGAATCCGGCTCCTTCTGCCATAGATTTGGCAGATTCCGGAGTTAAAGATACGCCATGCGACCAATTCCATTTATAAGGCCCGCGGCCGGTCCGCAAATGAAGCTTTGCAATGCCGCCGGGCTTCAAAGTCCTATGAACTTCTTTTATATTCTGAATTAATAAATCTTTTGTCGGCACATGCTGCAAAGTTTGGTAAGAAAAAGCTAAGTCAAAATTATTATCCGGAAAATCCAGAGTTCTGCCATCGCAGAGTTTTAATTCCACTTCCGGCAGATGAACAAGCCGTTTTTTAGCGCTTTCCAGCATTACTTCGGAAAGATCCACTCCTTGAACCGACTTAAATTGTTTTGGGAAAAATTCCGTCATCCGGCCGATTCCGGAGCCAATTTCCAGGACTCTATTATTTCCGGGATTATTTAAAACCGATTCCAAAATAGGGTCGCCGGCAACATATCGTCCATAGTCATAATTCCCTGATTCTCTTAAATTAAATTCTGTCACGTCTTTGTTGCGCACGCCTTTGGTATTCACATAATAACGGGCATTTTCTCTAGCTTTCTGGTTCCAGATATACCTTACTTTCTCCATTGAACGATCTGGAATCAGCCTGCTCAAGGTCGCAGTCAAAAATCGCAATCGCTTTCTGGAATCTTTTATTAATTGTAACGAATTAAATTTATACCAAAGAAGACCGCTAAAGCCTAAATTAGAAAGCAGCATCGCTTCCTCGCCCCATCCGGAAAACCATTCCGGAAGATACTGGTATTGGATTTCCTTTTTTCTGTGCAAATCATTGCTTACAAAAGCCGCTTCCAATAAAGCTACATTCTTATCCGGAGCGTGTGACTTATAAAAAGCAAGAATATCTTTCGGCAAACAATGCCCGCTGAAAGATTTTCCGTAGCGTAGGTAATGCCTTTTTTCAAAAATAAAATCTATGACTTCGTCTATTTCCGCAATGCTTTCCCGGCTGTCCGGCTCTTTAATCATATTTCCATACTCATTGATAAAAGCGATCCTGACCGCATTCCAAATATTGGATAAATATTTGACATAGGATGCCTGCTCCGGAGTGCCGGAAAAAACTTTCCTCGCCCTAAGCTCCCACTTTGAAAGAAAGCTTGGTTTGGAAAAATCCAAGTTTCTTCTTCCAACAACGAAATAAAACGGATTCAAGCATTCCTCTACCGCATACTTTTCATGCAAAAATTCTGGGATATATAAGTCAAAATTGAGATTTTTCAAGCTTTGCGGCAAAACCGTAGAACGCAGAATAACTTTTCCTTTTGCGGGCTTCAGGCCATCCAGCGCATTTTTAATTAAAGAAATGTCCTGCTTGCCGTCTTCTTTTACCCGATCGCCGACGCTGACGATGTACCAAGTATTTTTTCCGTCTTCCTCCAAAGGCTTGGATAATGCCTGGACTTTTTTATAAAGATCAGAATATTCTTTTTCATATTTATGGACCGGCGGCGCAATGTCATAATAAAAAACTGGGTAGCCCATTTGTGTAAGAGCCAAAGCATTCGCCTGTCCAACCCAGCCATAGCCGACAATAACAATTTTTTCTTTATTTTCCATAATAAATAAAAAATACTATAGAAGTATTTTATCTAATATATAACCCCTTAAATGGGGTGCCGGTTTTGCAAAATTATATAGCTAAACTAAAGGAAAATACAGCAATCTTCCACCTTAAGCACAATGCTAATAAGCTATTTTATAGACATTAACGTTGCTGCCTCCGTATTTGCCAGTGCGGGAAATAGACTTGGAAGTATCTAACTTGGAAAGATGTGACATCGCATCATCTATGCCTAAAAAAGATTTGAATCGGTAAGTCAGAGTAATGTCATAATCGGCAATATAGCCGATCTTTGCTTCCTTGAATAAATCCCAAAGCCGGTTATTTTTCATAGCCTCATAAGCGCTGTTATTAATCAGGCCGTCTGAATCCATGACAAACCGGTCGCTGAAATATCCGTGAATTCCGCTGTTGAAAGCGGCAACCCGCGCATCTGGCGGCAAATTATCCCTCATCCAGAGAGAAGTTTGATACATCTCCAGCTGACCGTCATTCTCCGACAAAATACTTTTAAAATTGGAAAGGTTTAAAACGCCCAATAAGATAAAAAGGGCTATCAATAAATTCTCGCGATAAAAATATAAATATGGCCTACTTAAAATTATGGCAATAAAAATCATCGCCAATATCGGGAAGGTAGCGAAATACCAAGGCCGGCCAGACCACCGAACAGCCCCATGCGCGATTACCAAAAGGAAATAACCGAAAAAAAATACCAGGAGGGCTGACCATTCTTTCAGGGAAAAAAGTTCTTTGCAGAAATTCAGGAATTCCTCTTTTCTCTTTTTATAGAAATAAAGGACTATCAGAGTTGGAGTCAAGCATAATCCAGCCATCCAGAAGAATGACTTTAAAAGATTTTTTGCCGCGTAATAAACCGGCAGATTGATCGTATTGAAAGTGAAAGATACCGTACCCAAAAAATTATGCAGGCACCAGATCAAAATATAAGTCAGGGTCCTCGGCTTATAGAACCACAAACGGTGGTTGATGAGCGTATAAGCGAGTCCGCTCGCCGGTATGAAAGAGCCGAAATAAAAATAGTTGTACAAGAACCACGGCGCCGCGAGAAAAACCGCCGGCAGAACCAAAACCGACGTTTTTTTCCAGTCTTTGGTCTTCCAGGCAAAAAATCCGGAGACAAAAGCGAAGTATACTCCGTAATCCAGCCGGGAAAGGATCATCAGCCCGCCAACCATCCCCAGCCAAAGGAAATCCCGTTCGGAATGCTTGCTGAAAGTTTTAAGCGCCAGCCGGAAAAATACCAGAAACAGAAAAAGCGCCAGAGGAGTTTCCAGGCCGCCCAGATAAAAGCTCAAATTCCAGGGATTCAGGGCATAAGCCAAAACCAGGAGCGAAGAGAGGAAACTATTAGCAGTGAAAGAAAAAAGGATTTCAAAGAGAATCAGATTATTCAGCAGAAAAAGAACGGCGCCGACAGTCAGCAGGATGTGTATCGGCAGAAGCTTGTCATAACCCCAAAAACGGTAAACCAGCATATTGATGCCCATCCACAACGGATGATATCCATTAGTTAAATGCTCGCCGTCAAAAGTCGGTCCAAATCCCTTAACTAAATTGGAAGCGGTTTTAAAATAATAAAAAGAATCGTCTACTAAAACCTTAGTCAATAAAACTTCAGCCGGCTGCCAAGCCAGCCATATATAGCCCAAAAAAATTAAAAATAAGACTGATAAGAAAAGCTTATTTTTAGACAATAATTTCAAGCTCATGCGATTAAGATTTAAAAAGCAGGATTAAGCCGACAACTAATATCCAGATCAAAACAGTCAGCCGCAGATTACGCTCCCGCAAAAATACATCGCTAGGGCCGTTATCGCCTTCCCTTTTTTGGCTCATCACAAAAAGATAATAAAAAAGCCCGTAAAGCACAATTGGAACCGTAACCATAAGAAGCTTGCTGTGCTCCGAGCTGAAAGTATAAAAAGTATAGCTGATAATGGTTGCCGACAAACTGACTATGCTAATTTGGTCCAAAAATGGGATAGAGTACTCGCTTAAAACCCGGCGCGCCCCGCTCGTTGAATCAAAAGCATACTCATTTTTCCTCTTATTGATTGCCAAGAATAAAGTCAGGAAGAATGTGCAGAGAATCAGCCAGACGGAAAATGGCACATCAATCACCACTGCTCCGGCCACTACCCGGAATACAAAGCCAATCGCAATAGAAAAAACATCAAGAATTATGATTTCTTTTAATTTAAGCGAGTATAGAAGGTTCAAAATCAAATAAGCCAGGAGGGCGTAGCCAAAAGGAATATTTAAATAAAATCCGGCGGCTATGGAAATCAATAATAAAAGAAATGCTGCTGATCCAACCGCCTGCTTGGAAATATTGCCGCTTGCCAATGGGCGATGTTTTTTCAGCGGATGCTCCCGGTCCTTCGGCAAATCCAATAAATCGTTGAATAGATAAACGGCGCTGGAAGCCAAGCAGAATAAAACAAAAGCTTCCAGAGCCAGCAAAATTTTATCCAGTTTGGTAAATTCCCTTACAAAAAGCAACGCGGAAAAAATAAAAAGATTCTTAATCCACTGCTTCGGCCGCATTGAAATAAAGAGGTTTTTCAACATTTTTTTATTGTAGCATCTTATTAGAAATAGTTAATTAATTTTTCGCACCTCTTTAACTTCTCCATATTCATCAACAATAAAAAATCTAATTTTCATCCTTTTCAAATTCACATTTGAAAACTTTTTATATTGCCTTAAAAATCCTTTTGTTTTTGGAATGGCAAGATAAAAATATTGCCAGGACTTTGGACCTTTAACTTCCGCCATTCTGAATAGGAGTTGCCCTAATCCGGTAGCAAAATCTAGCGCACTATTTTCGCCTTTTGTTTCTCCTTTACATTCAATAAAATACTCTTGCCCATTCTCATGATGAGCTTTAATGTCAACGCCATGAAGATTTTTTGCATTAGCCTGATTAATTTTAAATCCTCTTTCTTTCAACCAAAAATCTATTGAATTTTCAACAAACTCCTCGGATATTTTTTTTATTAATTTTCATAAATTTATTTTAACACAAAATTTAAAAACGGCTTTTACTAAATTGAGTATATAAAAACAAACCAGTATGTTTCGTAGGGCAACTCCGGAGGCGCAATGAGCTTGTTTTCGCCGAAGGCGAATCATTGCGCCGAGGCGTAGATGCGCTCCGCAGCTAGAGCGGAGCGACATCGGTGCTCATAGAGGTATACTGGCTTGTTTAAAATTTAAAAGAAAACTTTGGCTAATTTTAGTATGCCTTGCTTCCAGGGAACGCGGTGGGAAACGCCGCTCTTGCCTTCAAAATTTTTCAGATTATCCAGATACCAGCGGTAATTGCGGACCAGAGCCTGCTTATTGGAATAGCGCGGCTTAAAATCCAGCTTCTTTTCCGCTTTTTCTATGGAAACAAAAGAATCTTCCGCGGCAGTCTCGTAAACCCACTTATATAATGGAGAGAGCCGCAGCAATTCCAGGAAGCGGAGCGCCCAGATCATCGGCGCTGCCGGAAAGCCGATCGTTCTCTTGCCGAATCCAGCCTCATCCAGAACCGCCTGGTAATCTTCCTTCATTGTAGCAAATTCCCTGGCTCCGATATTGAAAGTGTCATTGACCGCTTCTTTCGGCTTAACGGCGCAGGAATAGATGGCTTCGCACAGATCTTCCACATCCAGCAATTGATACCGGTTCTTTCCATTGCCGATAAGCGGGAAATTATGCCCGTCCTTCGCCCAGTCATAAAAAAGCGCGAAAACGCCCAGCCGTTCCGGCCCGACAAAAGATTTCGGCCGGATGATCGGGATGCACATGCCATCTTTCCGCGCCTGCAGACAGATTTCCTCCGCTTTTATCTTCGCTTCCCCATAAGGCCCGACTCCTTGCAATTTATCGTCCTCTTTGAGTGGATGATGGTCCGGAATCCCGTAAACCGCAGTGGAAGAAATATGGATCATCCGGTCCACGCCGGCTTTTTTCGCGCCTTGAACAACATTCCTGGTGCCGTCGATGTCAGTCGTAAAAATATCTTCTTTGGAATAAAGAGGCAGGGCAGCCGCGCAATGGACTACAATATCAATATCTTTCATTACCCTGTCCACCAGATGTCTGTCCCGGATATCCCCGATGATCCAGTCCACTTTATTTTTTTCCGGATAATCAAAAGGCAGAAGATCCAGCGACCGCACCCGCTGGCCCTTCTTCAATAAAAATCTGATGAGATTTATCCCCAAAAATCCGGATCCGCCGGTAATTAGATAATTTTTAGGAATTTCAGTATTTGCCATATTAAATCATCAATAAAATCAATAAGCTTTATTGTCGGCACTTCTTTGCCGGAAACCTTCCGTTTCACTTTGATGAATTCCGCTCCGATATTCCAGGCAAAAAGCCCGTCAGTCAGAAATTTGTCGCCGATCACCAATCTGTTTTTGCTATGATCAAGTCCCAATCCTTTCAATACCCGATGATCAGGCTTCCGGTATTGTTCCGCCGCCACCGGCAAACCAAGCAAAGAAGCTATCTTATTATTTCTGATTTTATCACGAGTATTAGTGCAAAGAAAGACTTGGTTCCCAGCCTTTAACTGCCGGATTTTTCCCAAAACCGCATCGGAAAACTCCGGCGCAGCTCCGTCCGGAATGATTGTCCCGTCAATATCCAAAAAAACCAGCTTATTTTCAGAATCAATATCTAAATTTTCAAAATCTTCCATATTATAAAATCTGTTTTATGAAACCGAATAAATGGTTAAATTATCTTTTTCGTATATTTTCTTGCTGAAAAACCGGTCCATTTTCCAGGAAGGATTCTTCTCTTTGTCCCAGACGATATAATCAACCCGGTATCTCTTAAGTTCAGTGACAAAATCTTTGTCCAAAAAATTCTTATAATCGGCGATCAAAGATTCCAGTATGGAATCCTCAAAACAGCCGTAGCATCCGTTTTTCATCCGGTAACGCTGGCCCCAGATATCCGCGCCAACTGAATCCCTGTTCTTATAAAAGAAATCTCCGGCAGAATCCTTGGTAACGCCTTTAAGAAAAGTATAGATATAAAGGGAATCCTTGAATCTTTCTTCGCTTAACAAAAAATTGGACAGGTCATTTCCGTAATATACGTTATGATGCGTGTAAGACGGGATGAATTCGGATAAATCATCGTTGGCGAAAATACTGCTCTCCATTTGGACATTTTTATCCAGCCAGGAAAGTACCGGCGCATACCGCTGGTCAGAGATGAAATAATCTCGCTGTATCAAATAAGAATTTTTCTGGAATAAGAATCCTCCGTAGAAAAATACCGCCATCAAAACAACCATCCCAAGGCGGGACCAGGAACGGCCAGCAAACTTTTCAAAATATGTGAAAAACAGATAAATAAGTATCGCCCCGCCCACCGGTGCGATATAATACCAATGATAATGTGCCGGAATCGGAGCAGTCCTGCCGGTGATCAACTGCTGATTGGTGACAAAAAATGCAGTGGCCAGAAAAGCCAGTATGAAAACCTTCAATCTATCCGCCTTCCGGTATAAGAGCAGGAAAAGCGCTGTGGTTCCCCACCAAACCCTGCTGAAAATAAACTGATGCGTTTCCGCGACTCCCAGCCGGTGGGTCAGCTCAACATAGAACGGCGACTTCAGCATCCCCCAAAGATTGATGAAGTAAGGGATGGCAATCGCCAAACCAGCAACGGAAACAATCATTATTTTTTTAGACTGTCGCCAATCTTTGGAAAATAAGAACCAAAAAAATAAAATGGCATTGAATACTGACAGGAAAGAAAAGGTGAAGAAATAAGTATAAAAAGACAATCCCAGAATGACCGCGCTCAGAGTCCCAAAAATCTTTTCTGATTTTTCTGAATCATTATCAAACAAGAATTTCCAGCAGCACAACAAATAGCCGAAGAAGAAGAAAGAGCTGACCTGCGGATTGATCGGCCGGGAATAAGTGAGAAAGTTGGCATTCGTGCCAGGAAAAGCTCCGGTCAGGAAAAAGGTTTTCCAAGATACCGGATCCAAGAAAATCCAGGTCGCCTGGGTCAAAAGGATAAAAGCAGTCATCAATAATGCCAAATCCTTTCTCTTGAAGAGATTTTTAAAAAGCGAATAGAGCAGGACAGACAAAAGCGCCGGCAACAAAAATTTGGTTATCAGGTTGATATCCCTGGACGATACCCTGAGCAGCTTGCCTAAAGAAGCGACTAAGATCGGCGGCAGCGGCGGCTGGACATAATGATCATCTTTGCCTTCAGCCAGATAAACATTGCCCAAAGACCAATGGCCATCATAAATCTCCTGAATCTGCGCTAAATAAAAATGTTCGGCATCAGAGCCAAAAAAATCTATTCCCCGATATCCACCATCCCAATAACGGAAATAAATTCCGGGAGCAACAATTAAAGTTCCGATTGCAATACTTAGTAAAAATACGGCGAATTTTTCTCTAGAATATAAAAAGTGGTACATCATTTAATAATTTATTTCTTTCGCCCAATAAAATATAATGCCATTGCATTATTAGAAGAAAATTTATAACGGGCTAATATGAAATCTAACCAATTTATCGGTATCAAAAAAACCATAAAAAAAAGCAGTAAAAACTGATATAAAATTTTACTACCAAAAGATAAAATCATAGCTAGCCATTCTACAATCAAAGTCGTCATTGCAGAAGTAGGCCCGAAAGCAACACCCAATTCTTCCGGATTAAAACCTTTCCATAATTCTTTCAAACCCTCCGTCGTCCATCGCCGGTAATCATTCGGAGAAGAGTGGAATCCAAGCATAAACGGAGTAACGATATAAATTAATCCGTTTGGCCTTAAAACTCTTTTAACTTCAGCGACCACCTTATCCGGATCAGCAACATGCTCCAATAACGATTCGGAAATGACTGCGTCCAACGATTCGTCTCTAAATGGCAGCCGGGCAACATCCGCCACAACCGATACATTAGGATAAGGCATATAATCTATATCAATAACCCTTGGATCAATACTCATTACGCCAGACCCAAGATTAATAATTAAAGATTCTTTTGGCAGGGATTCAACAAAATTTTTGGCAGTTTTTCCTACCGGCGGATAAATAAGGTGATAAAGAAACTTAAAGATTTTTGGATTCCTTTTTAAATAATTTTTTATCCTGAAAATTACCGAATCCGTGCCAACCTTGCCTTTAGAAAAAAAAGATTTGCTTTCAAAAAAAACAATTGAATTACCGGATTTTATGTATTCCTTGGAACAATTTGTGCATTTTAAATTCATACCCGAATCTTTCAAAAATCCTTGGCAATTTAAGCAATAAAGCGCTTTTTGTAATTTTTCATTTATCATAATTTGAGAACATTTTCAGACGGTACAAAAAAAGATTTTTCAAAAACTCAAAAATTGTCGCTGTCCGTATGAATGAAGCCCGATTTTTATTTACATAAAAATTAGTGGGAACTTCACCGATAGACATATTTAAATAACTGGCTCGAATAACCATTTCTGCGTCAATAAACCAATCATCGGATGTAAGCTGTAATTTTTTAAGCGCTTCCCGGGTAAAAATTTTCGGCTTGGAATTTACATCTCTAGTATGGACTTTTGGGAAAAGTATTTTTACAAGAAAATTATATATTTTAGAAATGAAAATTCTTTTTGAACCGTCAAATCTCAAATCACGGTAAGTTTTAACCATATCATAATTGCCATTGTTTAATTTATCATAAACTTTGACTATATCCTCCGGCGGCATTTGGCCGTCACCATCAATTACCGCAACCACATATCCAGTAGCAACATCCAAACCAGTACGCATATCCCACCCCATCATTCCTTGCTTCTCTTTTATTACCGCACGGACTTTTAAATCATGCCGGGAAAGATCTTCAATGATTTGCGGAGTCCGGTCAATCTGCTTGGATTGAGGATGGTAATTACCGACTAAAACCAATTCATAGTCCAACCCACGGCTATCCAAAACTTTCTCCATTTGCGAAACAAATACCGGGACAAAATCCTCTGCCCTATAGCAAAGTATTACAACAGAAATTTCTGGTCGATTTAATTTCATATAGATTTAATCTAGTATTATACTAAATAATATAGAATTTTAACGTATATAACAATATTATGGATATTTGTATTACTGGCGCTTCTTCTGGGATTGGACGCGAACTCGCCAGGCAACTTATTAAAGATGGCCATAGTGTCTGGGGAATAGCCCGAAGAGAAAACCTGCTAAATGACATTAAAAAAGAACTGGGAGATTCGTTTTTTTATACTGCCTGCGATGCGAGTATTCAAAATGAAGTGCTGAAAATATCCCAAGATATGGAGAGAGAGAAATTTTTTCCTCAAGTTATTATTCTCGCAGCAGGAGCTTTTTTAAATGATATAAATCCGGAATTAAGCTATGAAATTTTTAAAAAATCAATGGACGTCAATTTATATGGCGCCCTTAATTTCGTAAACGTATTTCTTCCGAAATTTCTTAAACAAAATTCTGGCCAATTTATCGCAATTTCTTCCATTACTGCCCTAAAGCCAAGCCTGCGAGGCATTGGCTATCCGGCCAGTAAAGCGGCTTTGGGAATTGCTTTCCGTGGATTAAGTCTAGCTTGCAGAAAAAGAAAAGTTATTTTTTCTACCATCTATTTAGGCCCGGTAGCAACGGAAATGTGGGATGCTAAAAAATCTTTCGCAGTTGCCGATAAAAAACAAGCGGCATCGGCTATTAAAAAAGTTATACAAACTAAGAAACCAGTATATTACATTCCTTTCTGGTCCACTTTTATCTCACGCCTAAGCTTTCTACCGGATAGCTGGTATATAACTTTAACCGAATTATTCCGATAAAAAATCTTAAAGCTTCTTAATTAAATAAGTCCCATCTTCAAAAACGATTTTTCCAGGCACAGCTTTATAAATGCCATTTTTATCCTGCTGTTTATAAACTAAATAACTAACCTGATATTTCTTCAGATACCGAATAAACTCAGCAGAATCCGGATTGGTTCTTTTTTTATGTACCGGTTCGAAATCATACTTAGTATATTCAGCCAAAGTTGCCGGAGTAAAATTCCTGCCTGAAATTTTAGCTTTGATTTTATTTAAAACATTATCTTTCTGCATCGCCGACTCAAAAGTATGGCCAAAAATCTGAATCTGCTCTTCTAAAAGATGGTCTGTAAGATACCTGTTGGTAATGTCAAAATAAGTGAAACGGTCAAGGATTTCTCCTGTAGGCATTAACTGCAATTCCTGGCTGCCATGAAAATATAAATAATTATTGGTTAATAAATTAATATCATCATTTAATTCTTCCGGCGCATAGACAACCTTATCCTGAATATGATTTCGGATAAACCAATCCGTCACTGCAGGCGCTTTATCGCCAAAATAACTTTCTTCAGCCGGCGGCAGATTATGCAATATAAAAAAAGCCCTGTGTCCAATTAATCCAATCGCCAAAACGGACAGGACGGCAAAAAGCGTCTTTTTATATATATATGAATGAAGGTTTTTATAAAAAACAAAAATTAATCCGCTCCAAAGCGAAACTATAAACATTAAAATAACCGGGAGATAATGCGAATTAAATTCCAGCTGCATGCCGGTAATTAATTGCTGATTTAAAACGACTAAAGAAGCGATCAAACCGGCAATAATCTTATCAAATTCTAAGATAGATTTAATACTCAAGCTTATTTTGGGTAAAACATATTTTTTAAATCCAAAAAATAAAGATAAAGATGCCAGCACGGCCAATTGGGTATATAAACCAGCAGGCCATCGGCTGTATAAAGCGCCGATTCGGATCATTGACTCTTTATAGTAAGAAAGGTGGGAAATTTCCCATAAGTGCAATCCATACCAAGATGCAATTCCAGCAATGATTAAATATTTATATAAATACTCCCCAACAATCCTTTTCTGCTGGATAAAAGCCTGCAAATCGCTTACTGCAAGCAAGGCCAAAGCAAAAGTCCAATAATAAGGATAAAAATAAAATAGCAATCCGGAAAAAACAGCCAGGCCTAATTCCCTTTTCCAAAAATTAAATCTGGAAAAATAAAAAATTAAAAATGCCGCCAGCGGAATAAAATTTATCTCCGGGCTTAAAGTCCGATTCCAACCAATTATTCTTGGATAAAAAATATAGAAAATTGCAGCTAAATATCCAAACTTATCAAATTGAAATAGCATTAAAAATGCCGTCAAAACTAGGCCCATAATCATAAAAACTGCCGCATAATCCATAATCAACGATAAAGATTTAATATCCAAATTGAAAATTCTTTTGAACAAGCCGGCAGAATTAATATTTAGCGGAGGATATAAATAGGGATTATTTCTCCATTCCAAATTATAGGGGCTCCCAACTTGCCAATTGCCCTTAGAACTTTCATTGATTAATGATAAATAATAGGAAACAGCGCCCCCCCGGACCGCTTTGGTCTCCAAATAACGGTCAAAAAAAACCGCTTTGGTCAAAGCCGATTGGATTATTAAAGTGAATAAAACGCTTAATGCCAATATTATATAAATATGTTTTCTTCTACTCATATCTTTTTTCTTGCTAAGACTAGCATATTATCGCCTAAATATAATTTAAGCGCCATTCTCCCCAGCCAAGGACTCTTTTCCAGAAAAAGAGTAATGTATCGCCATATAAAAATTCTTTGCCACCGGTAAAGAAAATTAAAAATATATTGGAGAGAAAATATTTTATGGACAGTTTTTACTTCTAAAATCTCAAATCCGTTATTTTCCAAAAATAATCTTATATTTTTATAGTTAAAATAACTTATGTGTTCTGGAGGCAGCCAAGTATGCCATTTCTTTCCGAAAATCTTTGCCCACCAACTAGCGGTGTTTACAGTAATAACTGCAAGAACGCCTTTTTCAGATAAAATCTTTTTTATCATCATAAGATTTTCTTTCAAAGCCTTTTCTGGCAAATGCTCAAAAAAATCAAACGCAGTTACAGCGTCAAAAGATTCTGCCGGATAACTGCTGTTCAATAAATCGCTTTTTTTAATTTTCCGGCCGCGAAGCCGCCCTTCCTCCACTGAAGAAATATTTAGGTCAATGCCTTCAGCTAAATAACCATTTTTACTAGCAACGTCCAAAAAATAGCCGCTGGCAGTTCCAAGATCCAATAATCTTTTCCCGCCGCCATTATAAATTTTTATTTTTTTTAATAAATTTATATATATAGGAAGCATCGGCGCCTTATCCGTTTCATAGTCAACATAACCGCGCCCCTCATTGTCGTGAAGATAAATAGGATTATTATAATAATCTGATAAATTTACATCGGCTATATCAACAAAAATAAATCTGCAATTCTGGCACTTTAGAAATAAAAAACCGTCTTTATGAAAATATTCTTTAAAAAATTTATATCCGCAAATTATACAAGCCATAATATCAGCTAGCTTTCAATTAAGCTCTTTGTTAATTTAATCTCTAAATTCTATACCTACCTAAAAAAACTGCAAATAAAAAGGCGCTTGCGCGCCTATTTTTTAGATAATAATTCTAAATCAGAATCAACCATCATTCGAACTAATTGTTTAAAAATAACCCTCGGCTTCCAGCAAAGCTTTTGCCTAGCTTTTGACGCGTCACCAATCAAAGATTGCACTTCTGCCGGACGTAAAAATTTCTCATCAACTTTCACATACTTTTGCCAATCTAAGCCAAGCCAACTAAATGCCACTTCCACGAATTCCCTGACGGTATGGGTCTCTCCAGTCGCAATAACATAATCCTGCGGCTTTTCTTGCTGGAGCATCAGCCACATCGCCTCAACATAATCGCCAGCAAATCCCCAGTCTCGTTTTGCATCAAGATTCCCAAGGCGCAATTCATCCGCAAGGCCAAGCTTAATCTTTGCGGCCGTATGCGTAATTTTTCTGGTAACAAATTCTAGGCCGCGCCGCGGAGATTCATGATTAAACAAAATCCCGGAAACTGCGAACATATCATATGATTCGCGGTAATTAACCGTAATCCAATGGGCGTAAAGTTTAGCCACGCCATATGGACTGCGCGGATAAAAAGGAGTTTTTTCCGTCTGCGGAGTTTCTTGAACTTTGCCGAACATTTCGGAAGACGATGCCTGATAAAATTTTATCTTAGGATTTACCTGGCGGATTGCTTCCAGCATCTGAACCGCCCCAAGACCAGTCGCCTGGCTTGTATAGACCGGCTGACTCCAAGACTCCGGAACAAAAGATTGCGATGCAAGATTATAAACTTCGTCAGGCTTAGATTCTAAAAGCGCGCGCACCAGCGAAGCCGGGTCAAGCAGATCCCCGGACACAATTCGTATCTTATCAGCAATATGTTCAATATTCTTGCGATTCTTTTGGCTGCTCCGCCGCTCTAAACCGAAAACTTCATACCCTTTATTCAAAAGAAATTCCAGCATATACGAACCGTCTTGGCCAGTAATTCCAGTAACTAATGCCCGCTTCATTCTAAACTCAATTTTATAGAATAGCTGTATATATAATAATATTCCAACAAATCTCTGTCAAGAATAATTTATTCTAATAATAAATTAGAAAATAAATTAGAAGCTAAAGACATATCGAATTTATGCATCCAATCTCGCTCAACATTTTTTAAAGCGTAAATTTCTTCAAAAGAGAGCTTGAAAATCTCTTCCGCTTTTTTTGAAAAGTTCATTATATCCCCTTTAGAAACAACATATTTTAAAAAGGTTGGCGGAACAATATCTTTTACTCCGCCCACATCAAAGGCAACTAAAGGAACTTCTGCTGCCATAGCTTCCAGCAACACGTGCGGGAATCCTTCTTCTTCAGACGGTAAAATAAAAATATCTGCCGCTCCAAAATACCTCTGAATTTCCATATTAGGAACCCAGCCTAAGAAACGAACTTGCAGCCTCATGCCCTCTTTACTAATTTCCGGTTCAATATACTGCTGTTCCTGACCAGAACCAGCAATCAAAAATACTACATCTTTTCCTTTAAAATTGCGGATAATCTCGGGAAGATAATGCGCGCCCTTGCGCCTAGACAGACAATGAGCAAATAATATAACCTTTGTTTTATCTCCAATACCCAATTCCTTTCGGATGGAAGCCGATTCTGCCCTAGATTTAGAAAAACGGCCGATATCAACTAAATTAGGCATCGTTCTAATTTTTTCATAAGGTATTTGATAATGAATGCTGTATTCCTTTTTTAAACTTTCGGTTCCGGTTACCAAGAAAGTAATCATTTTATAAACAGTTCTTTCAAAGAGCTCTCTTAGCGAAGATCTTTTATAAAGCCACGGCAAGCCGCAATTCCAATAAAATGTCCTTCCGCCCAAAAATCTTACCGCCAACGATGCATTAAGGGCGGAAAGGAATGAATAATGTATATAAAAATCCTTATAGCCGCGCAAGCGCACGTAAAAGACCGCTAAAAAATTTTCAATTATCCGAAATGGCAAAAATTGAAACTTTTGAAGATAGAATTTATTTTTCGGAAGAAAATCCGGCGCATCTCCCTTTTCAATAATTAAAAAAACATCTCCGCGCAGAGATATGGCTCTTGCCAATTCATATACGTAATAAAAGTGAGTTGGTGTGCCAATGCGAAAATCCGGAATAACAAAAGCTATTTTCATACTATTACAACCCCTACTTCCAATTAGATGTTATCTAATAACTTTTTACTCTTTAATAAATAAATGAGGTAATTGCTTACTTGCGAGTAAAATATATAATGACTTTCTAAAATAGTTTGATTTTCTTTTGAAAATATTACATCCGGAGAGAACACGATAACTTCCGGCAAAGAACCGTAGAATAGCGGGTTTTTCCCCACAACTGGAAGGCCGGTCATTTCTACGGTCTGGAGCCGCTTATCCGTCTTCAAGAGCACCGAAAAAGCCAGGGAATTAATTGTGCCTATGGTTTGATTTGGAAATTCTCTATTTATAAATTCGCTGGCCTTAATTTCCGAATCAGAATAAAAAATTTTCGCTCCATTAAAAAGATGGAATAATTGAATTCCAACTAAAACTATCATGAAACCGGAGGACAGCCATCTTGAATCAAGTTTTAATTTCGAAATAAATCCTTTCAAATAATTGAATAATAAAAAGGTGGCCGAAGGCAAAGAAAAAAGAATCAAAAGTTCGGCAATCAAAATATATCTTAGCCAGCCCGGGCTTCTAAGATAATAAGCAAAAGCAAAAATACTGTAAATGATTGTAAAAGAGTAAAAATTTTTGCGTTTTTTTTCTTCTATTAAATAACTTGCCGCAATAATTATCAAAAATAAAAATCCAAAATAAATTAAGGTGGCGGAATGCGGAACATTTAATAAATTACTAAGTACATTCTTCTGAATTGAAATTGAATTATAGGGGTTTTTGTAGAAATTAATAATATTCAGCCAAACCACTTTGGATAAAGGGTGATTAAGCACTAATGCCATCCAACCGACAGCTGCAGGAACCATTCCCAGCCCAAGTTGCCAAATTTTTTTAAAAAAATCTTTTCTTTCTAAGAAAAATACTAAAATAATAGCTGGGATAATAAGCGCGTATACCGACGGCTTAGTCACTATTGCCAAACCCAACCAAAACCCAGTCCAGTAATAAGAATTTTTAAAGAGCCAAAAATAAAATCCAGTAATTAGAAATAAAAAACCGGGCACTTCCCCGACTACTGTCCTTCCACTATCAAAAAATGATGCAAATGTGGCTATTAACGCCAAAGATAATAACGTTTCTTTTGTGCCAAATAACAATTCCCCAAAGAAAAATACTGTGATTAATGCCGCAATCATCAAACCAAGCATATACAGCCTCGCTACTACTAAACTAGGCCCAAATAATTTGAAAAAAAATGCCAGTGGGGCAGTTACCGGGTAACCGGTTGATTGAAGAAGATAAGAAATGCCGGAAAATTCTCCTGGCGCTGTCTGAATATCTAAATGCCCAAATTTTGAAAAATTTCTCGCCAGCTCAATACTCTTCGCCTCATCGCCCCAAAGATGAGGTTTAGTAATTAAATGAGGGATTGAAAAAATCAAAACCCAAACAATAACTAGTCCTAGAAATAAGTACGGGGAATATCTTTTAAGGAGAATGGAAAATTTTAAACTATTCATAACTTCTAAAATTGAGTTTATATAAAATATACTTTCCAAGCACATTTAAAATTCCAATGCCGTATTTTACGCTCCGACGAAATCCGATCATGGAAGCTTCTGGGAAATAACGGGTGCTGATCGGAATTTCTTTTATTGCCATATTGGAAATTTTCATTTGCACTATAATCTCGGTATCAAAAACAAAATCATCGGAATTTGATTCCAATGGCAATTGCAATACTTTCTTGCTATAGGCGCGGAAACCAGAATGATATTCGGTAAGGCGCAGGCGCAAGATAAAATTCTCAAGTTTAGTCAGGAAAATGTTTGCCGCAAATTTCCAGTAAGGCATGCCTCCTTTTAAGGCATTTTCCGGAATCATCATCCGAGAGCCAAAAACCGCGTCGCATTCGCCTTTGGCAATCGGTTCAATCATTTGCGGAATAAAAGAAGGGTCGTATTGGAAATCCGGATGCACCATCACTGCAATATCGGCTCCCAACTTCAAAGCTTCCTGATAGCAAGTTTTCTGATTGCCGCCGTATCCACGATTTTTCGGATGCACAAAAGTCCTAAGGCCAAGGCTCCTCGCTACAGCTACGGTATTATCTTGGCTCGCATCGTCAACTAAAATAACTTCGTCTACCCAATCTTTCGGGATAGCTGCAAAAGTTTTTGCCAAAGTTTTAGCGGCATTGTAAGCAGGCAGCACGACAATGATTTTATTATTCGGTATTTTTTTACTCATAAATCAATAATACTCAAAAATGCTACTATTTGAATAGTGTAAGAAATTATATTAGAATAATTCTTATTACTAAATTAATAACCAAAAAATATGCGCCTATATAAAAATATTAAGCCGGAATTTACCGACGAACGCGGCAATATAACTATGCTTTTAGATGACGGGAAGACCAACATCCGTAGCACCTTATTTATCACCTCAAAAAAGGGCGCAGTCCGGGGCAATCATTACCATAAAGAAGATTCTCATTATTGCTATATGCTTTCTGGCAAAATGGAATATTTTGAAAAACCGGTCGGCGCTGATGATTCCAAAATCGAAAAAATTGTAGCCGAAACCGGCGATTTGGTTTATTCTCCGCCAGGCACAATTCATGCGATGCGCTTTTTAGAAGACAGTTCTTGGGTAGTGCTATCCACGAAATCCCGAAAAGATGGCGCCTACGAAGAAGATACTGTCCGGATAAAAATTGTCTAAAATGTTTAAAAAAAATTCTTTTTGCCGAGTTTGTAAAAAAAATAATTTGCAGAAAGTTTTGTCTCTCGGATCAATGCCGCCAGCAAATGCCTTCTTGGCAAAAGAAGGCCTTTCTAAGCCGGAACCGAGCTTCCCGCTGGAACTCTATTTCTGCAATGACTGCGGCTTTGTGCAGCTATTGGACATTGTTTCTCCGGAATTGCTTTTTAAAAATTATGTTTATGTTTCTTCTACTTCCCCGTCTTTCGTGGAACATTTCCGTTCTTTCGCCGAAACCGTAACTAATCGCTTCAATTTTCCATCTGATTCTTTAATTGTGGATATCGGCAGCAATGATGGAATTTTGTTGCGCCCTTTTAAAAAGCTCGGCTGGCAAGTTTTGGGAGTGGATCCGGCAGTAAAAATCGCCGAAATGGCTACTAAAAATGGGATTGAAACAATCGCGGAATTTTTTACCCCGGAAATCGCAAAAAAAATAGCAAAAGAACGCGGGCATGCTTCAATTGTTACCGCCACCAGCGTTTTCTCCCACATTGATGATTTGGATAATTTGGTTGCCGGAATAAAAGAATTGCTGGCCGATAACGGCATATTTATTATTGAAGCCTATTATTTGGTTGACCTATTGGAAAAAAATCTCTTCGATACGATTTACCATGAGCATCTATCCTACTTTACCGTAACAACTTTGAACAAACTTTTTGAACGTTTAGGGATGAAAATTTTTGATGTGGAAAAAACCGATACCCATGGCGGATCCCTAAGAATTTTTGTCCAAAAAAATAATAGCAATAGGCCGATACAAGAAAAAAACATTAATGCCTTTATGGGCCGAGAAAAACAAATGGCAATGGATAAGGCGCTGACTTATATTAATTTTTCTAAAAATATTGAAAAAAATAAGCAAAACTTGACGGAACTTTTAAAAGAGTTAAAATCCCAAGGTAAACGGATAATCGGATATGGCGCGCCAGCCAAAGGCAATACTCTTTTGAATTATTTTAAAATCGGTCCTGAACTATTGGATTATGTAGTAGATGACAGCCCTTGGAAGCAAGGCCTCTACACTCCGGGAATGCGCCTGCTAGTGGTCAGCTCAGAAGAAATCTCCAAAAATAAACCGGATTATATTTTAATCTTAGCCTGGAATTTTGCCGGTCCAATCATGGAAAAATACTCCCGATTTCATAAAGAAGGAGGAAAATTCATCATCCCGGTTCCGGAACCAAAAATTATCTAGAAATATGACTAATCAAGAAATTTTCAAACAAGATATTGATTCCATTGTTTCTTCCATTGACAAAGAAGCAGTAGAATTTGCGGGAAAAACTATCCTTATGTCTGGCGGAGCCGGATTTTTAGGCAATTATATTGTTTCCACGCTTTTGCGGCTGAACGATACAATTCTTAAAAATAATCCTTGCAAAGTGATTGTAATGGATAATTTTATAACCGGTTCCAAAAATAATCTTTCAGATGAGCTTAAAAAAAATCCGAATTTCGAATTTATTGAACATGATGTCCGGAAACCGATCCCAGAAAATATAAAAGCTGACTACTTAATCCATGCAGCCGGCCTGGCTTCTCCATATTACTACCGGAAATTCCCCCTGGAAACTATTGAGGTAGCGGTTAACGGAACTCAAAACTTTTTAAAATTTGCCCAAAAAGTTAAAGCTAAAAGCATGCTCTATTTCAGCTCCAGTGAAGTCTACGGCGATCCGGATCCAAATTTTATTCCTACTCCGGAAACTTATTGGGGAAATGTTTCCCAAATCGGGCCTAGGGCTTGCTACGATGAGTCTAAAAGGCTGGGAGAAACTCTTTGCATGACTTATCACCAGCTTTATAATGTGCCAGTAAAAATAGTACGGCCATTTAATGTCTATGGTCCGGGCATGAAAGTGAATGACTATCGGGTAATTCCGACTTTTATGGTAAAAGCGGTAAAAGGAGAACATCTTCCGGTCCATGATCAAGGAAACCAGACCCGGACTTTCTGCTATATAACCGATGCAACCCAAGGATTCTTGAAAATACTCGCTTCAAATAAAAATAATGAAGTATATAATATTGGAAAAGATAATGAAGAAATTAATATGGCAGGACTCGCAACTTTAATCAGTGGACTTTCCAATAATCAATCCCAAGCGCAATTAGTTGCTTACCCAGAATCTTATCCTGCCGGCGAGCCGCAGCGCCGCTGCCCGGATCTAACAAAAGCCAGGAAAGAATTGGGATATACCCCTAACGTTGATCTAAAAACCGGCCTAGCAAGAACTTTAGCCTGGTATAAAAACATTCTTCAAGAAGAAGTGATGGTGCCGCCGATGGTATAATGAAAACCTTAAATTTTGCTCTTATTGGCCGCGGGAAATTCGGCAAGAATTATGAACGATTGCTTAAGGAAATTCCCGGCATATCTTTACAGGCGATTGTAACCGCTTCTTCTGGAAATTTAGAATCTGTAATGCAAAATCCGGAAATAAACTGCGTAGTCATTGCCACCCCGCCAAAAACTCATTTTGCTTTAGCCAAAGCCGCTCTGGAAGCCGGCAAGCATGTTCTTTTAGAAAAACCAATGGTAGTAAATCTAAAAGAAGCTGAAGCATTAAAAGAACTAGTAGAAAATTCCGATAGAATTTTTATAGTTGGTTTCCAATATCTTTTTAATGATTACATTCGATATCTCAAAAAAGAAATAGGAAGTGAATCTTTTGGTAAAATAATGAATATAAGCTTTGAACATTTTCAAAGCCAGCCACGAAACGACGTAAATGTTTTTTGGGACGTGGCGCCGCATCCCATATCTATTTTCCAGTTTATTTTTAATCTAAAAAAAATTATTAAAGTTTCTGGAGAACAAAAAAATTTGGAAAATCCTACACTAGAAGATTACGCAAAAGCAACAGTCCAATTTGATCGCGGCCCAAAACTTAATATCACCGCCTCTTGGCCAGGAAAAGAAAAAGTGAGGAAATTAACTATCCAAGGAGAGAAAAAAACCGCCGTGCTGGATGAAACCAAATCTGCCGAAAAACTCATTCTTATCTCAAA
>OBEQ010801414.1_pt1 | contig 59461 bp, 35 predicted proteins | sample 1670901 | NCBI WGS metagenome assembly OBEQ01 (sample SAMEA104232315, study PRJEB22302) | groundwater metagenome | biome: forest; feature: aquifer; material: groundwater | place: USA | collected 2011-08-07 | depth 5.4 m
CGAATTATCAAAGGCCCCCTCCAAGCTCAAAAGCCAAGACCCTAAAACCAAAGAAGCCTTCTTTTGTCTCTTGGAGGAGAAACTAACAAGCGAACGTCATCCTGAGGAGCCCTTCGACTCCGCTCAGGGTAAACTCCGCGATGAAGGATCTCAGAGATTCTTCGCTTCGCTCAGAATGACGGGTAAGTACCCGGAGCTTTTCAAGTATTTCAAGTATCTCCGTCAATCCAAAGCTCTCAAAGCCCACAAAGTTCTGGAAGAACAAACAAAACTTGAAGAAGAACTCTTTAAATCCCTTACCCTCACCAAAGACGAAGAACAATTACTCAAAGCCTCCAAAGACCTGGAACACTTAAAGAAACTCTTGGAACTAACCCTCACTCCCGATGAATTTGAAGACTACCAAAAAACAAAACAGAGCGTCACAAACCTCACGGGTTTCTTGAACCAAAAGATAATGGAATTAAACGACCACTATGACAAGGCGGTGTTCCTTGAGAATGGGTATAAAGACATCGTGAAAACTTGTGAGGCCTTTTATCAGCTGACCTATGACAGGGACAAGAAGTTTATTGAGAATATGCTCGAGAAAATGGAAAGCGGAGAGCGGATAGCGGAAAGCGAACGGCAGAAGACAGAAAGCAGCCCTGCTTCCCGCTCTCCGCTTTCCGCTATCCTCATTACAGGCGGCTACCACACCCCTAATCTCAAATACATCTTAAAAGCTCAAAACATCTCCTACATCTCACTCACTCCTCAAGTGCTTCAAGAGACGAACCAAAAGCGATATGAGGAGATACTTTTAAAACAACGGATTGACCTGAAACCAAACCTATCTTTCAAGTCCCTTGTTTCCACCAGTATGACGATGAGAATGAAACAGGAATATCTCTTTAGCGGCACAGGGGATTACCCCTCATTTATCAATTCACTAAGTCCGGAGAAGTCCGAAAGGATTCTTGCCGAGACAAAGCATCCGCAATACGCGATGGCCGCGGCGAGGATGGCTACGTCTTCTGACGGATTGACAGATGAAAGGGCATTAAAGGAATGGAAATCGAGGCAGAGAGGAAATCTTCTTGCAAAGGCGCGTAAGGAGATCGGAACGCTGTATGTAGGCATGGGTGGAATCCACAGCGAAATACTATCGACCAAGCAACAAGGTCAATCAGACTTTTGGAACTTGCTGGATCACGTCTTGCCCTATAGGTTTGAAGATTATGCCGAAGTCAGCCAATCAAAGGAACTGGAAGAAAGTCTGACGGGTCTGGCCGTATTGTTGCGTGAAATCGCCGAGCATCTAAACGATTATCATTCGTATCATGAGCAAAAACGCCTTAGGAAAGAATTAATCACGACAAAGACCGGAGAGGCGGAACGAGTAGTCGCTGTGGCCATTAACTCCTCAAAAAAAGGTGAATTTCAAGTTGAAGCCCAAGAGATTCTCAGACGAATAAGTCGAATGATGGATGAGCTTGCCGACGAAGTCCGCCGCTTTAGAGAAAATCATGGACAACGTATCGCCGTCATCAATGCCCAGGAAACAATACCGGATCGTGATCTTGAAACACCTGAGGTTTATTTGGCAGAATCTCTGCTAAGACGATTGAACGTTGCTCAGGACGACGCTGTCAGAATGGTGGATAAGCTCATTTATGAAAAGTATCCGAACGAGATGGGTCGCATAGGAGAAATATGGGCTTCCGTCGGAGCGCTTCTCGAAGGCTTGTTAAGCTCAGCTTTGCGTTTGTATGAGAATCCGGCAGATTTGGTTCTTCAGCAGTCGATTAAAACTGACTTGGATAAGGCGACAGGTTTAATTCGCGAGTTGAAATCGCTCATACCGGAACATCACTTATTTTTCCGTGAAAGTTGGCAGTTAAAAGAGTTCTTAGATCAGTTCTACATAAGCGGAGAAGGATTTGAAGCTTCGCTTCGATCCGCGGTTTACTCCATTGATCAATTAATTACACGAAGCGTGCAAGGTCAAGCCAATGCGCCAATTCCAGGCGCGAGGATGGCGGCGGGATCTGGGAGTAAAAATAGTCAAGGAATAATAAGTGAACTGTCCCCATTAGCTGCGAAGGGCCTTCCAGCGTCCGCCCTCGACCGTCCACCTGGCGGCGTAGCCGCTTTCGGAGCGAGGATGGCGGCAGAATCTGGGCGTAAAAATAGTCAAAGATTAATAGGTGAACTGTCTCTATCAGACCTATCAGACAGTCTTGCCGCAAGGTTGGCTGAAACACCCAAACAAACAGAGGATATCCTTGCTGAGGCTAAAGCCAACTACACAATAACAGGCGCGAGGATGGCGGAAACTTCGGTTGTCAGAAAATTCCCAGAACCAATCCTTCAAGAACGCCACCCAGTCCAGTTTAGCCACGACGATCTCAATCACCAGGCCTATTTGGACCGTCATCGATCGATCTGGATCCAGATGCGTCGGCTGGGATTGACGGACATTATCAAAAGAAACAGAGAATCCAAAAGGATAAAGGTATTGATTCTCGGATCGGGAACCGGCGAGGAAATTGCACAGAGTTTTCATGAGATTGCCCTGGCTTTAGTGAAACAACCCGAACGGCCGGGGAATTGGCATATCCGGGTCGATGCCGTTGAAAAGGATGCAAAGGTCGTGCGTGAAGCCAGACAAAGGATGAGAGGTCTTTCTCCTTTCGCCTTGAGTGATGATTTGGGTAGGAGTCGAAGTTATTCCAGGCAGGTTGTGGAAACGCTGAAGCGTTTTCATCGCAATCTCTCGTGGAGGATCTGGACGCGGAATTATGCCGATTCGCAGTTTCTGAAAAAATTCCAAGATGCGGATCTTGTCGTTTCAAATTTCACCTTTTATCAGAATGCTGATCAAGTGCGGACGGAGCAGTGGATCGATAGAACGTTTCAGAAAGCGTGGCTGCTCACCACTTCGTGGATTTGGAATTACAACAGTAGCATGTACGCAGAATACCATCAGATGCTGAATTTTTCAGATTGGCTGATCGGGCAACCTGTTACTTCAGGTTCAACACGCGATGGCGCCCGGTTGGCGGATATAAAAGCTATTCAGCGGGTGATTGACGGGATGCCCTATAGGCTGGAGTGGATGAGCGAGGAGATCAGAGAATGGATTCTCCATAAATTACCGGATTTGATAGACGCTTCTTCGGCGGACTTTCAACGTCATATTCAAGAACCCAAATCCATGATCTTGTATCATAGGGTTGACCCGAGTGGAGATTTCCACAATGATGAAGAGACCATTGATGGGATTTTGAGGAATGGTTTCAACTGGAATATTTTAAAAAACAATGAGGTCGAGGGACGAGGGGTATGGACGTTTAGAACGCCCGAAGATCTTTCTCCATCTAGGACGCTAGAGATTACTTTCCAAGGTAGGCTGCTTGATTACCCCGCGCAGTTAAATTTATCAGACCTCATTCGGCGGGAATCACCGCCCCATAAAATGTTGGAGGGCTATTTGTTGGATCTCGTGATGTTGATGATGGGTGTAGGTGCTGTGAATAAAAATGATGTGGTTATTATCAAAAATCCAAAGGCCATTCATTCCATTGAGCGAATGACACACACGGGTGCCCGGCTGGCGAAACGACAGTCGGAAGCAGGAAGCGGGAGGCTAGAAGGACAAAAAGAAAAGGCCGCGGCGAGGATGGCGGAAAGTGCGGATGTTGGAAAGTGGAAAATGGGCCGTGGATTAGATCAATTCCAAGAACTCTTGTACCGATATCTCGGCGGATTTCAAGATGCCCTTCAGCGTCCATCGATCCACTTCGTGGTGGTCGGGTACGATCAAAATGGACTCGGTTTCCCGGCGCTTCAATTTTATATGACTGCCTTTTTGCCCAACGATCTCGTAGCCTTTGCGCTTCAAAGCGGCTACCACCTCGCGGCCGGACAAGAGAGGCGGCTTGGTCATCCTAAATGGCGAGTGTCAGAACCTGGGGGGGTTTGGAAGGGCGGACTTCTTTTGGGTCAGGCTCAAGGTACAGTTCTATGGCCTCTCGGATATTCTTTAGGACTTCTTGCTTTGTCTTCCCCTGGGAATGACACCCCGGCAAGGATGGCACATGGGCAACAATATACCCATCTTCGCCGTCTTCTAACACAACTTTTAGCCTCATTTCCCTTAGTCTCCTTTAATCACAACAATACCCGAGAGCGAACCCTAAGTCAAGCCGCCGCGCGGCTGGCGGGAAGAGGCCAAACGATTGAGAAGCAGATCATAGATCGTTTGACCATTTTTAAGAATACTTATGCCAGTGGTCCTGATCATCGATTTTATCCTATAGCAGATAGGGATCTTTATAGTCGGGCAGGAGTCGCCAAGCAAACCTTTAGAACCTATGCTGCCAAAGAACCCGTTAAAAGCCTTGTGTTGACTATTCGACAGCTCGCTGAGACTTATAAACAGGATACTCTGACAAGACAAGCTGCAAAAGACAATCGCGAGTTGGATTTGAAGATCATCGCCACAGCGGAACGTTTGAGGATTTTGAATCAAGATCCCATGACGGAAAAAGCGCAAGTCGTGACGATTGATACCCTTTCTAAATCCAGGTTGGTCAAAGAAGAAAGGCGCAAAGTAGGCGAAAGGATACATGGCCCGTACAAGAGCCTGCTTGTCGAAAGAAGCGTGGAGGAAGCTTATTTTGATAAAGAAGGAGTTTTGGTGGCGGATGCCTTAAGACGGCTACGCCGTCAGAATGACAACGCTTTCGAGAACCCCAGAGTTTCTTTTCACGCTCTCACTTTCCAATCTATTGTCACGGAAAGCCAATTGGACAAGAGAACGGTGTATCGACGGATTTCGCCTCCGAAGAATGCGTTTTTAAGACGAGAACATCTGGAGAACCGTTTGACTTCTACGCAAGCGCGAATCCTGAATGCCGCGCAAAATCTTTGGTTTGAAAATCTGGAGTCGGATGTGATTCGACCACTCACGATTTCGGTTGCGGCCAAAAAAGCTCAAATTGACGATACGGGTGTTATCCGTTATCGCCGCCAGGGACGTTTTCAAAAACAGCTTGATCATTTCCTGCTCACGCCAGCACAAGCTAGAGTCCTCCAGGCTCTAAGATCATTGACAGCTGAAAAGCGACTGACTACCCGGCAGAGAATCGCTCAGGAATCTGGGCTTTCCGAAAACGAGTTATCGGATGCGATGAAACATCCCGGCGAGTCGATTCACGGACCGAGGATTATTTCAGAAGCGGATAAGGAGGGTCAAATCTATTGGCATCTTTCGCGTCTTCTGCGTCGTTTTTCTGGAACAAAACCCGGAGGCGCCCGCCTGGCCCAACCAGCTGCAACAGCACAGATGGCTTTCCCAGAAGATCTAGAGGTCCAACTCTACTCTGATCTCAATGACCCCGTGTTAGAGAAGAAAGTCAGGCAACTCAATGCGGAAGTCATGAAGGAAGAGACGGGAGAGGCTCATTTTTATCCCGATCAAGGGACGCTTGTCGCTCTTTTACGGGGTGAACCAGTCGGTATTTATAAGTTCAAGCCAGGTCGTGGGTTGTTTAAAGATACCGTTTTTGCCAATGGGATCTATGTAAAAGAAGAGCACAGGGGCATGTTCGGTATCGGAACAGCTTTGAGAGAAACCCTTCTAAAATATCTCCAGACCCAAGGATACCTCTGGTTTGTTATTAAAAAGGTGAATTCAAATGACAGGGCACAAGTATTTCATAAGAAACTCGCTGGAAAGCCCGGTGTAAGAATACTCCACTATGGATACGGTCCTAACGAGGACAAAATCGAGGCGGTGAGAATAAATTTGACGCAGTATGTAACGATATTCGACGACCCGGCGTCACGCGGACCGGAACCTGCCGCGTTCGACAGTGCTTCAGTAGGTGTCGGACGGCCTTTGGCCGCGCGGATGGCTGCATGGGGTGTGATGGTCGGCGTCGCGATAGCTAGAAGGTCGATGCTGGAAGGAGGAAAAGAAAACGCCGGCGCGAGGTTTGCGAAAAGTCAAAATGTGATAGATGATGGGTCGGGTTCGATGGTAAAGCCCTTTTCGGTCAGGACAACCAGTTTCCCCGAGATACTTGCAGGTGAGATCGCCGCGAGCATATCTTGGAGCGGCGGGATCACGTTGTGGTCCGTGGGCGGATGGATAGGGATGAATATAATCCCTGCTGTTTTGGAAGACGGGTATTTGCCTGAATCCAGAAAATCTTTGTCGTGGGTGAAAAGAACAATTCGTTCTTTGACAAGACGATCATACAATTGGCCGTTCTTGAGTCCTTTGGGACTTACGATGGCGTCGTATCCGGCTTTTTTTAGGGATTTGACGACATCAAGGCTTATGTTCTCATCGGCGATGATCTTCCAGGAACCGCTTGGTTCAGGCAAAGGAATAGTATTCCTGGTTTTTCAAGACTTCGGCCGCATAATGGAGGGCGGCGTGAATGTGGTCCTTCGTCAAACTGGGATAACCCTTGAGTATTTTCTGCCAGGACTCGCCGGCTTCCAAAAGCTCGAGTACAATATAAACTGGAATGCGGGTCCCCGTAAAACAGATCTTGCCGTTGCAGATTTCGGGATCCCTGGAAATAAGGCCTTTTTTCATAGTATGACTCCTACCCAAAAAGAATATACACCCGACTCACTGGGAAATCAAGCCAAGCCTATGTACCCTCTGGCCGCCGCCCGGCTGGCGGAGTACAGATACTATAGGGACCAAATCCGAGATTTTTCCGCCTACGGATCCGGAAAGGTGTTGCTAGAGTCCGACAAGTGGTCTGATATCGCAGACAGGATTGTGCAGTATGCATCTGGAGATTCGGATACTCAAACCCCCTTTGCCATCATGGTTAAATGGGACAGGGCCCCCGATAAAGGAATTGTCATGGCTCGTGAGGGTTCCATCAGACGCGATCCCGGAGCGGTGAGAGAGGCCATTGGGATTCTAGATGTCTTAAAACGTTATTCTAGAAAATGGTCTCTTGAATTTCACGATGATTCAGCAAGCTACGCTTCCTATACCGGCTATTCGCTGGTTCTTAAAGATGCGGGGCTTATTGAAATTCCCTACAAGACATACGGTGGCGTCAAAAATCTCTTGAGTCGTGTTTTGATCATCGAACATGTGTCTCAGGGCGCCCGGCTGGCGGACCTGCTTTTGATCGGTGCGGGTCTTGTGGCGGCTGCCGGGGTTGGTATTTTTGCCTTACGAAAAATTATTGCTTCTTCGAAGGAGAAATTTAGAAAGCTCAGAATTAAAATGTATGTCAGGGCGCTTTCCGACGAAAAAGTCAGCCGGCGATGCTGGGGAGCTTATTATCTCGGGCAAATGGGTGCCGATGCTGCGGAAGCGGTGCCGGCGCTATCAGTCAAATTGATGGATGAGAGTGAAAGCGTTCGCATCGCCGCAGCGGAGGCATTGGCTAAAATGGGCCGGGCGGCCGAGAAAGCGGAAAACGCATTGATTCGAGCGTTGGGCGATGAAAGTGAAAACGTCGCGCTTTTTGCTTTCAACACCTTAAGCCGCTTCGGAAAGCCAAAAGCCGAATTTTACACTCATCTTTATGACTATCAACCCACTCCCGCTTCAAAAATAGCGAATGCTGCCGAATACGCCATGGAAGCTCTGAAGCATCGCCATAGGGGAATTCGAATGGGCGCTGCGAAAGTGCTGGGTAAATTGGAGTACAAATCGCTCGAAACTGCTTCGGCGCTTTCCGAAGTCTTGGGGGTTATCCAAAGCAAGCGTGAAGACGAGAATGTAAGGATCAACGCCATTAAGTCACTTGCCAAGATGGGCCCCGGCGCGGTCTCCGCGCTCAAGCAAGTTTTGGCGACTCCTGATATTGCCACTCGGATTCTCATGGCCTGTATCGAAGCCTTCAAGCAAATAGGTCCCCCCGCCGCGGAAGCAATTCCCCAGCTTGCGCATTTGCTGAGAGATGAAAGACCCTATGTGCGGTTGGCCGTTATAGAAGCTTTAAGTAAAATAGGTCCCCTTGATCCGGAAGTAATCCCCATTCTCCTTGAAGCGCTGACCGATGACGTTCCAGACGTGCGACGTTTTGCCGAAAGGGCCGTTCAGAGAATCAGACACGAATATTCACAGGATATTGTAAAAATACAGAACGGCGGCTTCGATATTCAAAATCCCACCCATATTAATCTTAACTATCTCATACTGGTCGAAACCCTGAAAGGGTCTCCTATTAAAAGACGGCTAACCTATCGGGAGTTTTTAAAAATTATTCAAGCCGCCAAAGAGAGCAAGGATTATTTGACCGAGAAGGAAGCGGACATCAGCGAGGAGCATCGCAGGCAGGTCAGGGGTCTGGTCTACGAGGCGTCCCTTTTGCGGCAAAAAATTTTGGAGCTGGATCAAAAAGCGAAAGAACTCGGAAGACCTTTGATCGTCGTGGAAAATCTTTCCTACGGAGCCGTAGCGACCAGTCCTATCACCGAAGAGCGCGGCGGCGGGAAGTTCATCGTCGGCACCGACATCCCCGTCATATCGACGAAGGTGGGTTCTACGGAGAGCCATCACAATGAGTATGTCCTGAATGATAATTTATTCACCGACGCCGAACAGGAATTTATCCTGAGCCGAAAGCCGCTTGTCGCCGTGGTTGATGCTTCCACTTCTGTGTCTGATCCAAGTAGAACATCTCCACACATTCCTGACGGTGAAGCCAAAGGCTATCCCAACTGGTTCCTAGCCTGCGAGCAAGCCTTGGGGGTTGACTTAAGTCCCGAATCGTTTCTTAAAGATTCGAATTTTCTTGGGAGGTTACGCAGTCTAGAATCCTTTAAACGTCTTGTCGTCAATTTAAGACAAAAACACATCCGCTCGGCGGCCAATGACCCTTACAAACTTTATTATTGGTATCCCGGTCAAAAAGATTTGTATTTGCGAGAAGACAAGCATGTGGCGCGGGTGGCGCCTAAACTACAGGATGTTCGTGAGATTCACGGTCCCGCCTTGGTTTTAATCCAATCGGCCATGGAACCCGAGGCCTTACCGGCTGACGTCAAAAAGGATTATATCGGGGGCGGTCACACGCCTGCTTTTTTCGATGACAGAGATCATTTCCGCCAGTTTTATCTCGCGTTTGAACCGGGCTATGGCGTGGTGCCTTCCAAGCGATACGTGCATTTAGCGCGTGAAGAATTCAGGCGTTTTATGAAGAAGTATGGGCAAGTTGTTCCCGAGACGACGCCGCAGTCTCCGGAGGAGTTGAGGGATATTGAAACAGTGGTCTTGGATTTGGACGGCACCGTGGCAAAAACCGACCAACCGCTGGATTCAGGCATCCAACAGCGCTTACTTTCGCTGCTCAATAAAGGTAAAAAAATTCTTATCATTACGGAAGATATTGAGCGTAATGTCGATGAACGCCTTCGAGGTTTTGTTCGGGCGATTCCGGGTAATCTTCTAAGGAATTTTGTTATTTTCTCGGATGGCGGGGCGAATGGTTATGGTTTTAATTCCAGCGGTGCCAAAAGATATTTTTCCGATTACAACGCCAAAAGCACGATCTCGCAGGCCTTGAGAAAACGTATCCTGGGCACTTTGGAAAGCAATTTTAAAGGCCGGTTTGAATTGGACCCAAGGGAGAACCGGGTGAGTCCGCGTTATCGCGTCGATTTACGCAATGTTGTGGACAGGGATAAGCTTATTCACGAAGCGTCGTTGATTCTGTCCGGTGAATTCACCCGAAGCAATATTCAGGCTAAAATTTATAAAGCGGGACGCACGTCCGTGAAGATCGTGTTGCAGCACAAGGAGCACGCCTTACGGTATTGGATCGATCATTTTGGCGCCGATGAATCTAAAATTCTCATTATCGGAGATTCGGCCAAGACCTACCAAATAGACAGAGGAATGCTGTCTCTGTTTCTTAAGGCAATCGGTTTTAATGTGGGAAGCTATTCGGCTTCTCTGGGGCACGTGAACCCCAATTCCGTTCAATTGCCCGGCGAGGGCATTCGCGGAACCGATCGTATACTTTCCCTGTTGGATATGAGAAGCGGTCAACTGCCGATCAGCGTGTTTCGAGGATTTACTTCACAACCTACTCGAGAAGCGCATTTGGGCGACGAATACTCATTGGCGGGCGCCCGGCTGGCGACGGGGGCGGTCGGAGATATTGATTCGGTTGTTGAAGCGCTTATCTCGCGAGAAGATATCCCCCCATTACTTCTTGACGCTCTTCGAGCCTACGTTCAGTCCCATGATAGAGAAGCCTTGCAGACCGCTTTGGAGGGGTTCCCCTTAGTTGAAGCACAAGCCCTCCTTTCAAAAATGGCGAAATCAAAACAATTAAAACATGATCTTTTGTCAGAGCCCAGGTCTTCAGATCACTGGCCTGAACTCTTGGGAGAGTGGCTTCTCTTGGATAGCCATTCATTGGAGGTTTGGTTAATCCGTGCGGCCTCTTGGCTGCAGGATGCCGCACTTGCCGCTTATTGGATCGAAGAATTTTTCGCCGATTCAAGTTTTGTGGCGCGAGTGCGAGATCCCAGAAGACTACACGCCCTGATAGACGATTTTTATGAAGCGACTGAGTGGCCTGAGGATGCCTTTCCAAGACAAGGCACCGTCCTACCCGAAAAATATAAACCGCTAGAACGCCACAACCGCTCTTTAACTCGGACCATCATTCGTACGTTAAAGAAGAGAGATGCAGAACTCCTCAAAGGGTTTTTCTCAGACAGGCACTTCTTCCCTATTTTAAAGCGAGTCCTGAAAGCGGTTCGGCAGACGCCCCGGCATCTTTTCATGCCTCATTACTTGTTGACGAGGGCCTATGAGGACAACCCCCAGCCCATTGGGTATCGTCAAACCATTTCGCAGCCTTCGCTCATGGTGCTTATCCTGGCGATCCTGGATATCAAGGGCCATGAAAAAGTTTTGGAGGTGGGTGCCGGCAGTGGTTGGTTTGCGGCTTTATTGGGCCGTCTGGCGAAGGAAGTTTATTCCGTTGAGCGCATTCCCCAGCTGACGCAAAGGGCCCAAAGGACCATTGCGAAACTCGGCTTGTCCAACGTACACGTTCTCCAGGCTGAGCACGGGGTCGTCGGACTCCCGGCCAAAGGCCCTTATGAGGTTATTGTGGCTTCCGCGGCGGTCCAAACCACCGAATCCACCAAGGCATTGGCGGATCAACTGGTCGAAGGAGGCCTCATGATTATCCCTGTTTACAACGAGGTCCTCTCCAGGAAACATGACACAGCGGTGCAGTTCTTGACTCTGTTTACAAAGATCAACGGGGGACTCAGTGAGCTCGGCGGCATCGCTCCGGTTCAATTTGTTCCGCTAATTCACGACGGCGCCCGGCTGGCGGCCGAAGCCACCGAAACGAACGTCAAATCGCAAATCTCAGCGGTGCTCAGCGATCTCAGAAAACGCCTCGACAAAATGCGTGGCACGCTTTCAGAACTTGTGTCGGGTGAGTATGAAAATTACGATTCGCTTGATCTTACTCATGATGAGGTCCTGAAAAATGATTATTCAACCATGACTGCCGATGGATTCGTGAATCATTTTTTGGTTGGTGAAGACGCCGATTGGCGGTTCATGCGCGAACAGCCGTCTTTATTCGGCTCTTCGCCTAGAGGGCTCGAATGGGGTTATGCCCGTTCGATTCAGGCGATCAATGAAAAGCTTCGTTTTTTGCGCGGTTCGTTTTATGAAAACCGTGCAACCGATGATAATGAGCTAAAGATGATGAAGCAAACTGCCCGGTGTCTTTGGATTCAGCTTCGCCGCGCGTGTGAAGCCATCAAACGCTGGGGTATCGACGCGGGTGAACGCGATCGCGCGAATGCCGGTTTAAGAAGGCTGTCAAGGCTTCTCTTGGAAACGCAGGAGCTTTTAGAGCCCATGAAGCCCGAAACCAACCAAGCACGTTTTCTAAAGAATTTACACCGCTGGCTCGTTTATCCCGAAAGCCCTCTACCCGTGCCGTTCCGGTTCAAGCTCAAGGCTAAAAAAGGCTACTTACGATTGAACCTGGGACTCAAACATTTCAGACTCACATTCACGAAGGAAGAAGAAAACAAAACACTCATGCTTGAAAGCGGCATAAGCCCGGTAAGCGGCGTTCAAGTCATCCGCGTGTACGAGGGGCGTCTGTCGCCGCAGACGTATTTGTATTCATTCGTTGTGACGCCGTCTCGAAAAGCGTTCATCCGGTCAAACCGCGGTTTTAGGCTGGACCCGCGTTATGCCTTCAAACACCCACTTTTCCCGGCAGAGACATTTTACGTGAGCACCAAACGCGGGTTTGACCGTACAAAAACCTCGAACAAGTTCAGGATTCTCACGAATCAGCGGGACGAGATCACGGCGATCAAAGACGGGAGGGGGAAGCCGCTTTCTTATTATCTCTTATTTGATGAGGCAAACCTAAATCGAATCGGCGCGGTCATCTTACGGCATGACGGCCTGGCCATTCGCTCGCTATCGCTTCGGGGGGTGCTTCGGGCGGTTCCGCTTTCGCTGGTTCGTTCAGGGGATCGAAATCCGGTCGCGTATGTGAATGCGCAGGGACGACATGTTCGTCTGGCACCGGGATTTTTCTCACGTTTTCCGGCTGATTTGCTCATGGAAGGCCCATGGCCTATAGAGGCTCGTATCTCCGGACGCGTATTCCGATTGATTTTGAAACGCGATGCGCTCGGCCGAATCGTCGATGTGGCGCGAGAGGGGTTTTTTGATCGAGTCGGTAGCTTCACGGGGTCCGTGACACGCCTGCGCGCCGATGTCTTGGGTCGTGCCTCGATGGGCGCGCCGCTCACAGGCGTGCAGATCGCGGACCCTTCTACCAAAGGCGCGTGGGTTTCCGTGGCTCTCATCAACGGTGTTATCATACGAACCGATGAATGGCGCGGCGAACCGCCGGTGAACGTTTACCGCTTTTTGAAAAAAGACCCGAACCGACTCGAAGCCGTTCTCCGGCCGAACTTAAGCCGTAGGCCTTCAAAAACGCACATGTTCACCGTGCTTCGGGATTTTGACAATAGCCCGAAGCGTTCGTTCAAACGTCATATTACGCGCGCTTCCCGCAAAAAAACGTCCGGGATTATTTCCGGCCTTGTACTCGGGAAAAAAGTAGCAGTTCAACTTGTCGGCGCGACGTATTATCTGCTCAAGCGATATGCCGGATACCCGATCGAGGCGTACCGTTTCGCCAATCGCAACATGATCTTTTTTGTCGTTTACCCAAAGACCGGAAAAGCCGTGAAGGAAGTTTTCTTCTACCGCTTAAACGGCAAAAAAATGAACCTCACGGCCAAACAGAAAAAGACTCTTGAGCAGAGACTGAGAAACAATTTTCATTATGCGCTTGATTTGAATTCGTATTGGGATCGTGAGATTAAAAAAGAATCAGTCCGTGGCGCGAGGATGGCGCAGTGGCAGGACCAACCGACTTTTGAAAGTGTGCTTCGCGCCATTGTTGAAGATGTCGTGGAATCGCTGGCGCCCTATCATGTGGACACTTCCAAATTAGGTACTCTGGATGATATTCTGGCCGGCCTTTTGAACCTTGGTAAACCAGGGTTGCAGGGTTCTCCCAAAATGTACGTCAGGCTTCAGGAAGCAATAAGGGTTTATGAAGCATTCATTGAATATCTCAAGCTTCTCGGAGAAATAGATATTGATCTTGAGATGAACGCTGCTCTGAAACAAGCGATCGGCGAACTTCGAACGAACAAGGCCGCGCTCTATGCGATTGCCCAAGTCATATCTATGAGAATTCCGGAACAGGATGATACTGGTCCAACCGCCGCGCGGCTGGCGGATGTTCAAGTTTCAAGCTCTGACCCCGAGAGTGCTACGTCTGATTTTGAACGGATGTCGAGAGAAGCTTTAGAACGCAACCGCGTAGCCTTTGGGCAGTTTGTCGCTCGAGTGATCGATGAATATCAGTCCCTTGTGGCTCAGGGATTTCTTGTATATTTCGTCCCGGTCCGGGCTGTGAGCAAGCAACCGGCCCGTGAGTGGGGTGGTGGTAGCCTCATTCAGCTTCGAAACTTTAATGAGGAGCCATTCATTCCGATTCCGGAATCTCTTGCGTATTTGCTTGATGGACTGGGAATTCATCGCGTTTATCCTTTTACCCAGTTAAATGATACCACATTTACCGTTGAAAATCGAGCCGGATTGGCCGCCGCCCGGCTCGCGCTTCGGTCGCCCGATGGGGTGAGGACGACGAATGGGGACAGTCCCGAGCCTGAAACCCATCTGAGGGGGACTGTCCCTGCTGGACCCACTGGGGCGAGGGCCGCAAATGCGGTTGACACCAGTCGCGGCCTTCGTCGCCCCGCATCCGGACAAGGGCCGAATCTGCGGGGGGCGAGGATGGCCGCGGTCGATTTATTGAATTTTCCCAGCCGGAAAGTTCTGGCCGAGAGAAACAAACAGACGCGGGCTCCATCAAGCGCGCGCAGCCACCAAATTGAAAACTTTGGCGGATATGAGATCACGTCTTCCGATTCATTATTGATAGAATTTTTCCGGAGATTGCAGGCAGGCGAGGAAATCCCCGATTATTGGGAATTGACCCCCAGGCATCTTACCGTCGCCGGCGAGGCGAACATGGCTACGCTTCGAGGCTCCAGAACGCGCGAAGGGGCGGGCCGCCTTTTGTATCGGGTGTTCGAGGAGAAGGGTGGGGCATGGGTGATTCCCGTCATTCATAGAATCGGCCCTTCGAATTTTGACATTGAATTTGATGTGAAACATCTCCTCACGCGGAGGCGTTACGGCCGTTATATGGCAGGCGGCTTTGAGCTCCTCCGTGACGACGGGCGTTTGGTCACTGGAAAGCCGCACCGGACGATTCCCTGGACAACCTCTGAATTGTTGAGGTTCATCATCTCGGGCATCGCCAGGCGGAACCTGCCTCAGTCCTTTCGGGTCATCCGGCCGTCGGATCGCGGGCGCGGCGGGCTTTTTAAAGCAAGTTCGATTCTCTTCTGGCGGAATGTGAAATTGGATATTCACTCCGTTCTCAAAGGGAAAGATTTGATCCTGAAGATCGGGCCTGCCGCGCACCCCTCGCTTCCAAAAGATGCGTGGGCCGCGACGGTGTATCTGGCCGCTTCCGGTCAGAGGCCTGAAATCCCGATACAATCGGTGATTCACTACCAAAATGGCCGCTTTACCGAACATTACCTCCCGAGCGTCCGCCTGGTCGGCTACGAGTCCGTGGCGGATGGCCGGGTTCCCAGTCCTTTTCGACGCCACCCCAGGCCCGGTGAATTCGAGCGGACTCTGTGGACCATTCATTGGCTGGCCAACGGGGGGCCGGCGATTCCACCCGCTCAAAAATTGAATATCCAACGGAACAGGGACAGGGTCCTCTATTTTTCAGGTTATTCGAAAGGCGAGCCCGTGACGGATGTGCCGGAAGGTTCGGGTTTTGATGAAGGAGAAATCGAGCGTCAGTGTGTGGGTTTTCCAATCGAAGCGCCGGATGCTCGAGGAGAGATTGTTTCAAATTTAACCACCGGCGCCAAAAGAGCCCTTGTGCTTTTTGAAAATGGCCGCTATTTACCCGAGCCGCGTGAAGTGGCGCTCGACCGCGCCGGCGATTTTGGTTTGTCGCAAAGAAAACTTGAGGATTTACCGCGTTTGAAGGACACCATCGCCCGCCTGGCCGGGCAGAAGATTTCACAAGCCAACGTGGAGACCGTCGCCGCCGAGGCGGGCATGACCGTTCACGAAGTCCGTGGGTTTACCACACCTGTTTTGGGGATGTTGGGCGTGAAGCTTGTCGAGCCAGTCGAAGCCATGAGGCAAAAGCACGAGGAGAATTTTAGAATACGTATCCGTGCGGTCATCGGCGCGATGCATTGGCTTGAAGCCAATGAACCTCATGACGAGATCACCATGGGAAGCCTTGCAAAGGTCATGACCAGAGATGGTCATGAGGTTTCGCAGGCAAATCTATGGAGATGGATGAAGCTAAATCAACGCCGGCGCGCGATTGCCGCGATCCTGGCACGGATGGAGAGGACCAAGCGCTTGAATCGCATCCGGGCATTCGCCGCCTTGGTGCCCGAAGGCACGCCGGTGACTGAAGCCATGGTCATTCAGGGATTAGGGATCAGAAAAGGCATTTATTTCAGCTGGAAAAGCAAACATCAATTTAACCTGGCAGATTATTTAACGAAGAACCCTATCACCGCTGAAGAGAGAAAAGCGGCGAAAAAGGCGCATCCTGAAAGAGTCACTTGGGTGATGCCCGCGCCCACCGAGCCCGTTGAACGTGCGGCCCCAGCGCCAAGGAAACGGCAAAGTATTGAGCAAAAGAGAGACGAAATTCGCCGACGAACATCTGAGTCAAAACAGAAGCCCACGCCGGCAAAACCCAAACCTCGTGCTGCAAAACCGGCCAAACAAAGACCGCCGAAAAAGCAGGAAGAGCCGGCGGAAGAACCGGCGCTGACCGTGGATTCCGAAGAGGAGCCGGGAGAAGAGGATCTTCGGAGGGAAACGGAAGAGCCGCTGATCGATCCTGAACAGGCCGCGAGGGAAGAGGCCGAAGAAGAGGCCAAGGCCTTATTAGGGAGAAGGCTTGGGGAACCGGGGATCGGCCGTACTCTCTTGATGATTGCCAGGGCCAAGACATCGGATAATGCCTTGGTGGAAACCGCCGTACGCCTTGTGGAGGCCCGAGGCAATTTAACTCTTCAGGATCAGAAATTTATCCAATACATTCGGACAGAAATTCTAGGCAAAAAAGGCGGCGCCCGGATGGCGGAGAAGGTCTTGGAAGAAAATATCTTTGACCGCACGGGCGAAAAAGAGGGGAATTTCATTGTTTTTGTGGACCCGAGATTTTACCTTCATGGCGGCAAAGCCAAGGTCTTAAAAGGAGAGGCGGTCACTCAGAGTGGCGGCGATTACGCGCGCCTTTTCTCTTATTTTTCCGGATGGGCTTCCAAAGCGGGCAAATCGCTTCTTCCGGACAATTTTTACGTGGTAGGCTCTCTCGGAGATCTCATGGAGGAAAGGCGAAGGGGCTTTGTTACTCTCGTTGTTTCTCGGGCCACGAACACGGGGACCATGATAAAACAACTGGGTGACATGGGAAGATACCTGGAGTCGGCCCCACGCGTAGGGAACTTAAATTTACAGACCATCGTCTCTTGGAGAAACCTTAGAGACTTCGTCATCCGGCAACATTCGGCCACTGTTGGCAGGCAAGAGGCTTATCGGAAACGGTTAGCCGATGGCTTGCCCGAAGGGACCGTCAAACGCCAACTGTGGTTGCGTCGTTCGCGTGCGGGCAGGTCACCAAGCCCTCACGGGGCGAGGATGGCGGAATCTAAGTTGAAAGATGAAAGTTTAAAGTTGAAAGTAAAAGCGAACGGTCCTTTCAACTTTCATCGTTCAACTCTCAACTTAGACGACGGCGCCCGGCTGGCGGCCGGATCCGCCTGGGCGCAAACCAAACAGATCATGAAAGACTTTTTTACAAAAAAGTTGTCAGTGATTCAAGGCGGGTCACTTGGATTCGGAGCAGCCAGGGTTGCCACGGGCGCGTGGGCTTTATTGTGGCTGAATGAATTGACGAAACTTATCCACCACGCCGCGGCTGGAAATGGTTTCTCGATAATGAGGACGGCCGCCGCCTTCTCCACGGTGGTTCTCATTGGCTTTACAGTCACAAGCTATCTAATCTTAAAAGCGAATCTCTTCGTCGATCGTCGTGGCAAAATTAGACCTCGGTGGATCTCGGAAGCCGACCGGCTGAAGATTCTGGAGTGGATCAAAGTTGCGCGCCATGCGATTAGAGATGTCGAAGCGCTGCATGCGTTAGAGCCCAAGTATCGAAGCGATTTTGGCGTAGCTCTCGTGAAAAAATTCGAACAGGAAGTGTTCGATAAGTTTTCCGCCTTGGAATTGTCCAATCGCAATCTTAAAGCCTTTTTGCGCGATCAACTTCAAATCACCCTTTTCGTTTTGGGCCTTTCCCGGGCCAATGTATCCGACCAGGATTTGGTGACCAAATTACCGTCGTTTTTGGACAAGCTCGAAGCTCAGTTGAAGCCGTCAGAGGATCCTACCCTGAGCTTGCCGGAGGGATTTGCTACGCCGCATGGTGGGGCGAGAATGGCGGCCGAATCGTTGATTGAAATAGCTACAACACAACAACAAATCATTCTTGATTCGATGCAAAGAATAAGAGATCGTTTGCATCCGGAGTCAGCTACGTGGCAACAGCTTGCTGAAATTTGGGAAGATCTTGTCAATCCCGCTTTTTATGTTGCCAGCGATTTTCGGCAGAGTATGTTTTTGGACCATGAAATTGACGAAGTGGTACCCCGTTACTTGCGTGGCATAGACGCAGTCATTAAGTCTGTTACGAGATTGAGGAAAGAGATGTCTGATAATCTTGAGATATCAGAAACCGAGAAATCATTTTTGGTTTCCGAGGGCGGCCAATTGAGTATCATCTTGAATGCCTACCAGACAGTCAAAAAAGCTTTGCAGCAAGTTCAGCGCGCCCGGCTAGCCAACACCGGAGATTTTAAGATGCGTCTTTCAGCTATTGATAATGCATTAGCGAGAATCGGAGATCCGGAACTTGAGAAATCACGCCATTATGCATCTCAGGCAGTGATGGAACTGGACAAAAAAGACACAGAAAACGTTTATCTTTACGCTTCAAGCGCCTGGCGTGAGTTAAAAGATTTTGCCTTAATGGATCAAAAATCCCTTGCAGCTCAACAGATTATCGAACTTGAGGCTTTATTGAGTGACCTGGATAAATCTTTAGGCCAGGCGGCGGACTACTTTGTCGAAAATCAAAACCTAAGGATAGCTCTTTTAACGCTAAAGCGTCTGAACTTTCGTCTTCCTTACAAGTTTTTTGACCTAAAATGGAGAATCCAGCTCTTATATAACAGATTAAAGCATTACACCTCATTTTTCGAGAAGTCCGCGTATGGGATGAAATTGGAATTTGCCAAGCCCGGTGATTTCAGGCGTACCTACATCGACGAAGGCTTGTATGCTCCTTTAGCAGAAATCGAAGGACTTTCCTCAAACCCCGAGGTTCCTTCAGAGATTCAAATACAAGAGTATCTCAACACCATTCAAACAGCGCTTAAGTCTTTTGCCAATGATATGGAAGATGATCCAAGAAATCTTTGCCGCTATTTAATCACCATCGACATAAAGTTTTATGCGGTTAAGATCATCCTAAAAGAAAAGGCCGAATCAAACGTTCAGTCTTTGGTCCAGCAATTTGATCTTGTTCAAGGGTTCATCAAAGACCTGTTAGACCGAACGGACTCGAGAATACTTGACAAGAAGGATATCAAAGTGGATGTCGATGCTATTCAGGCTGTACGCGATCAAATAGAAAAGCTCGTCGAGGCTATTATCCGTGATTCGGGCACAATGGGGTTGACTGCTGAGACGATGGATGATCTCACAGGACCCGAAGGCCATTTGCGAAACATTTTGGGTTTTTTGGACCTTATCGAAAGACAGGCCGCCCGGCTGGCCCGGCCAAACAGTAAAGGGTGGTCCTATTGGGGGAGAAGGCAAAAAGCGGTGCGGGATCGTGATGCGCGGCGGGAACGGTCGGATGAGAGGCACGCTCAGTACGAAACTGCGCTCAAAAAATTCGACCAGCTCATAGGCGGGCCAAAGCAGGACACAGACGTTTCTTGGGAAGAACTAAAAAAGAGGGAAGAGAACCTACGGGGACTGGAGGAAGCGATTCGGACTATTGACAGGAACCGTCTGAGGGAATACATCCAAAATGATTTGATATACAGACTCGCCCGTACGCGAAGCGCCCTTGGCACGGTTTATCTGAAGCAGGCAAATATCCTGCGCGGTCAGAATGACTTTGAAGGAGCGGCCAAACACTATGAATTGTCCATTCACTGGCAGGATAAGACCATTCAACTGCGTCCCGAAAGCGAAGTTTCCCAGGGACAGAAGCTGAGCGCTTTAATCAATTATCTTCTTCTCTTGTTGCGCGAGATCCAGGCCATCCGGCCAAGCGAGGATTCGGCAGCTATGTCTACGTATTACCGTGATCTTCGGGATCGGATGCCTTTGCCCCACGTGGAGGTCCTTGCTCTTATCGACAACACTCAAGCCGATCTCCGCAACGTCAAAGAACGGCTAAGGAAAACGCAGCCATCCTCAGGAGCGAGGATGGCGCAAAATACCTCCCATACCCAGATAACTGATTTTCACGATAGACTTATGTTCGGCGGAACTGCTTTTATCCTGTCGCAGTTATCAGCCGTCCTTTTATTGGGCGCGGCCGTTATTTATTTATCTCCTTACCTTGGCAATGTGACCTATTTGTTGGCAATAGCGATGGTATTTTTGGCGGATAAGATAACCCGGCCGTTGGCCAGACGGTATATTCTCTCGTATGCCCGCATGAGGGATAAGCAAATCTCCCACTCCGAAAAATCTCTTGATGATTTACGCCCGCTCGTGTGGGCCCAATCTGCTCACCCGAATATTTCAATATATTATGATTTCCCGGTTACGCTGCAACGTGCTCGAACGTTTCTTTTTGAAGAGAATGGCGCCAAGTCAGGAAGCCAAAGAAAGGATTTACTGGAGATCATAGATCATATTTTAACCCAATATCCGAAGCTTTCCCGGGCGGCCCTTGAGACTTTGAGTGGAGCGCTGCGCTTCGCTCTAAGGCACTTTGATTCGAAATTGCCGTCATCGCGCCTGCAAACCATGCGCTTAGTCCGGGATATCATCGAGCGAACCGGCTGGGATAAGATGCCGCTAATGGACGGCATCATGAGAAATGTCCCGCTGATTTTAGAAAAGGAAAGACAAAACAAATCCAAAATAGGCCCTGACACCGGCGTGATTCGCACCGCAGAAAAGGCCATCCGTATTCACCAGGAAAGGCTTAAGGAATTTGAGGAGAGAAACCTTATTTCACAACTAACTGAGAGGATTCGTAGTTTGTTAGAAGAATACAATCAGATCGCCGCTCAATATAAAAATGACTTAAATCAGCTTGAGACAACGAAGGAAGATTTTTTAAACCTACTCAGGCGAATATCCCGTTTAGATTCAGCTAGTACAAGTGTTGTTCCCGAGGCTTTGGCCCAAGAGTGGATCGCAGCGACGATACAAATTCCTCAGAAAATGGATGAAATTTCTAATTCGGTGAGAGCTCTTGAGACTAAGCGAGCTGAACTTAGCTTTGGACCTTTCGAGAGCGTGGCAGGCGATTTAAGCAATATTACAGCCGTAAGGCAAGATTTGGAACGCTGCGTGGGAGGGTTGGAATCATTCAGTCAAGACTGGAAGCGCTTGCCGGGTGAAATTAAAACCCTCATAGCCGACATAGAAAAAATTACCCGCGACATTCAGTCGTATTTTCCGCCTACGGGTGCACGGATGGCAGCGTCACAGGCCGAGTCCCTCAAACAATTTAATGAGCTTAAAAGGTACGCAACGTTTGTCGGTTTTTATGATAAATCAAATGACCATAAGAAACGGATGACACAAGCGCTTCAGAAAAAGATAGATGAGGCTGTCACTGTTTTGTCTGACAAGCCCCAGGTAAAAAAGATAGGGGAAGAAATGATGCGATTTGCCGGGCAGGTTCGTTGGGGTCGTATTCCGGCCATCGTCAGCGCCGTGCAATACCGGACGCCTAAAGGAGCCAAGCAAGATGATTATCTTTTGAGTGTCCACGTTCCTGACTCCAACACGTACTTCTTTTCTAAGGAGCTCATTGAAGGGTTTCCTCATGAGATTGCCGTTGAGTATGTTTTTAGGCAATTGGGGGGTGACCGATGGTCGGAAGCAGAGATTCAAACTCTATTCCGAGAGAATTATGTGCAGGGACAATCGCGGCTTGATCAGGAAATTCAAAAGTTTATCAAGCAACGGGCTGTTCCCTACGGACTGGAGGACGTTTTTAAGGAAATCATTGTCTACCATCACCACATGCGGGACAAGGTGGAAGCGATTCAGGCTAAAACAGGATTAAAGAATGACGAGGCAGTTTTACAGTCGCCTCAATGGCAACAGTATAGACGATCCGATGAGTACAGAGATCGTGTGGCTAGAATGGTTAACGCCGCAATTTTGACGGATATCCAGAGTAAGTTTTTGAAAGATACTCTAAGCGTTCCTGTCAGAAACGTACGGGAGGGTAAAGGAGAGTCGGCGACGGAGCGTATGACTTATACGGATTTAGATCATCTAATGCTAGCGGCAAACAAGGTGAACGCCATTTTTGAGGAACAGGGTTTTTATCGTTCGAAATTGCGCGATTCACTTCAGGAGTTGAGGATTACCGTAGAAGCAGGGGATATCGCTCATTTTGCAAAGGCTTTTGAGAGTTACTTCACTTTGTATCAAGTTTTCTTCCGAGGCATGAATGCCGGTGCAGAGGCTGAAAGGCCAGACCCTTGGTTTTTGGAAGAAGAAGCCGAGTTTCAGGCCGAACAACAATCATTTATTGATGGTATTAGGGAGTTTACCGTTCAAGTCCGTGGAGATTTCGATGGGTCCATTTCCAAAATCCGTGGTTTGCCTGCCGGAGAGAGTCCAGGGAAAACGAACCTCTTAAAAGAAGCGGAAGGCTCTATCAAGGCTCTTGATGAGCTATTGACGCCGTTGCCGGAGGACACGGGTTTAAGCGGAATGGATGAATTGCGTGAAGGAGTTGCGAAAGCAATAAGCGAAATGAAGGGTATTTACGTCTCGGTAGGGGGTGTTATCAGCGGGGCGAGAATGGCAGATCTCAGCGATCTTCAGCGCATCTGGCTTGGATTGCTTGAGAAGCATCTGGATGAGGTGGAGGAAAGGCTCGCACGGGTCGAGCGGATCGCCCCCGAGGTCATCGCGAATAACGTAAGAGGGGAATTGCTAAGATTCGCAGAGGCGTTGGTTCGCCACGATGACGCGTATTTCATCCAAAGCAACTATGTTCCCATAAACCGTCCCCGTTTTCCGGCACGTCCCTCTGAACTGCAAAAAATCGGGGAAGGACTGCGGCGTTTGTGGAGCGAAAAGGGGCTTGAGGAGCGGTTCGGTGAGATCAATCAGTTTCTTGCCGCTTTGAACGGAGGGTATCTTTCCGTTCCAAAACACCGGCGAGCCGAGAGACGGCTCTCTTACCTTTTACGTGGGGACATGAAGGCGCGGCTTTGGGGAGCCGCCGTGCGGGCGGAAGGCTATGCCGGGCATCTTAATTACTTTGGCCCGCACATGGAGATCGTCGGGCGAAAAAACGCCGCTCTGCGCGACGATGAAAAATTCAAGGAAGTACTTCAGGGTTCCGTTCGCGCCGAGCTCTATGACAATGATCAGCTTGTCCGGGCGGTTCGGCGCACCCTCGGACTTCTCGCGGCGTGGCGGTACGCGCCCGAAGACGGGGAACTCCGGAATTATTTCCTCTGGGTACTTCGAATGGCGATGAATCCAATTTTACACGACCCCAATTATGCGACGGATCCCAATTATTCACATCAGACAAAGCGCTATCATGAATACCGATGGAAAGGAGATTCGAGAAAACCCATCGCTTATTTCACGCGACAGATGCTTTCGGAAGTACCGCGTTTTGATGAGGAAGGCAAGCCTCTCACTGGCGAATTTTTGACTCCGGATGAAATTGAAAATGTCCTTGCCGAGGCACTCCGTCTGGATTACCAGGCCCATCAATTTCAGGATCCGCGCTATCCGGCTTTTCAGCACGCCAGCGATTTTATTGAGCGCATGGTTGCGCTTGGTCATGGAAACGCCAAAGATCCCAGTCTTAGGATCGCGCATTTCGGCGAATCGGACTTTAATCCGGAATCGCCTGCCGATGCGGTCCGTTCCAATCCGCATGTGCCGACCCTGGAAAAAGTCCTTCTGGAATGGAACGAGGTGAAGGAACTTATACCAGGTCTTGCCCGACGCGTAGATTCGAGGGTTGTAGCGGATGGCGCGAGGATGGCGGAGAGTGAAGCGGAAGATGGGGGGCTATCGGAAGAAGAACCTATTTCCATGGATCAAATCAGAAGAATCTCCATGAGGCGCGGGTTCACGCGCAGAGTTGCGGAAGTCATTGCTTCTGAAGCCATGAGATCACGCAAACGCATTCTTTTGAACCCGTCCTTTTCGGGTACACAGAAAAAGATTGCAAAGATCGTCAAGAGCATCTATCCATTGAATGTCAAAAACCTAATTTTAAGAAATCCTTTTGGGTTATTCATAAATTTCGTAGCTTTATCCTTTTTCGCCTATTTCTACCACGTCGAAAAGCTTCAAGATCCTGGATTTGCTCCAGCAGGGCGGTTCCTGCTGCGATTATTCATGCTCGGGTTAGTAAATTGGGGGCCTAGTGTTTTTTTATCACGAAGAGTCTTAGGTAGCACCAACATTTTTCTTTATACACTAATCAAAGATGTAGAATTTTCCCCACATCGTCTCTCGCGTGAAATTGTGTTCGATATTCGCCATACCGTGGCTCATGAAATTGCCCATCAATTTTTGAGAGCCGATCTTGTTGAGGTCTTTTCCTCTTTAAGAAAAAGAGAAGAGGAACAGCGCAGGGGGTTGACGTATCTACTGACATCTGAGATTGGGAGTCTTGTTGAGCCTCTTATGTCTAAGCCATTCAGTGTAAAGGATCTTACCGCCCTGGACCAAGAAATCGTGAAAATTGCCAGAGCCAAAGCAAAAAGCAGTTTTGCATTCAATCCCATTGAACCTGCCTGGACTTACGAAAGAGGGCCCTTGCTTGCGGACGCTCTACTTTATGTAACCCGCAAAACAGATGGAACTTGGGATTTTGATAAATCTTATCGCATTTTATTCGAGATAAATGCCAAAAAAACGCTTTATCAGGCTTTGCAAACCCTTTCCGCCGCGCGGCTGGCGGCGAATAGTTATCTGGTAAGAGTTCTCGCAGAGTATCTCGGAGCCGGCGTCGTTTTCGCTTTGATTTATTGGGTCGTCAATCATTTTCGGAATAAACCTCGACCACTCGAATCTCCGCCCACGGAGCCTGCGGCAGCGCGGCCTGAGATAAGGCAGGATAAGACGGCTATTCCCGACAGTCGGGATCAACGTGTTCGCTCCCTCATCGATGGTTTTATTCAGGAAATGTCGGCTAAAAGCCGGGCTTTGGTGCTTATGGTCAAAAAAGCGAAAAGTTCGGAAGCGATTCAAAAGTTGAAAACTGAATTTATGGATGAAGTGGAACGACGTATTCTCAAATTGATCGCCGCCAACGAATCGTTGGCGCTGACTGATCAGGAAACGCATGAATTGCGCGGGTTCGGAGACATGCTCGCCGTCGATCTGGAAAACGAGATCAGGCCTTTAGCGGATATTCTTGTATTGCAAGAAACTCAGGATGCGAAGGCAAAAACGGCCCATGAGAAAGAGATTCGTGAGGCGAAGACCGATCTTCAGGAACAACACGAGCGTCTTGTGACGATTTTATCCGAATCGCCAGAAGCTGAGGTCCGCGCCGCCGCGCTTCGCTACGGGCGGAATATTCAGGATTCGCCTCTTTCTGATGAGGAAAAGGAAGCAAGAGAAGCGGAACTAAACGGCGATCTTGCCATCTGGCGGCAGAGAAGATGGCGCCGTATCAACGAGGCCAGGCATGAGCCGGTTTCTTCGAGCTCATTTTCTCAATGGGCGCGGGTTGAGCTTGAGCGAGCGAAGAGTTTGATGAAGCGCGGTGAGTATGAGCAGGCTTTAATAATTTACGACGCTCTTATCACGGACAAGCGCGTCCGGCAGCCCTTTTTATCGCAGGCGTTTTTGGGCGCCGCCAAGGCGTGGTCAAGTTTGCCGGCCGGAGATTTTCCCGATAAGTATGGCGTTGCCATTGAATACCTGGACGAGGCGCTTCGTCTTGATCCCGAGAATCTTTTCCTGAAAGGCGAGCGTGCCTGGCAATATTTTTATTCGGGCCAATACAAAGAAGCGATTCTCCAGGCGGATGAAATATTGACGGGAGACCCGCTCAACACCTCTGCTTTGAACGTACGCATCGCTTCGATGATCCAGTCCGCAAATGACGTCTTGGGTATTCAAAGGGCGAGAACAGCGATTGAATACGGCAGAACGTTAATCGTTCGATTTGAGGATTTGATTGTCGGTTCGCGATTTGAGAGGCAATTGGAGGATTTTGAACGACGATTGTATGAAAAAGAAACTTCTTTGAAGAGGGGAGCCCGCCTCGCTGCGGCACCGCCCCCCGCCGCGCGGCTTTCTTCCACTGTCATTTCGAGGCCGCAGGTCGAGAAATCCCTTGAAAACGAAAAATCTCTTCTGCTTTCTGTTACAGGCGCCCGGCTGGCAGCCAAATCCGAATTAAATCTCCTCGAATCTTGGTTAAGCGCTTGGGCTCAAATTCATGGATTTACTTTCACGAATTTGCAATTAGAGGACGGGCCTAAGTTAATTATATCCGAAGACGGGATAAAGATAGCCGATATGGGGCATACGGTTTGGCCTAATCCACAGAATCTAAATGATGGGACTGTTCTTGAGATTACAGAACCCTTCATTCAAGAAGCTCACCGCCGCAGACATTTATCTCTACTGATGGCCCTTTATATTTTTCACAAAGAATCTCAAGTCAAGAAAATAGAAATCGATATTGCCATGCCTTCGAGTTTCTTCTTGGCCCAGGGCTTGGTTAAGTATGGGCTTATTACAAATATTAGGCGATCAGCGGATTTCCGAATTACTGCAACTATTGATAGGCAAAGAATTGGAGAGCTTGTAGAAAATAAGAACTCAAGCCTTGAGAGACTTATGCAGAGCCCAGCCCCCAAAGAAGACGATCTGGACTATGGAATGTTCTTTCGGAGCTCGCGTAATGAAAAGAGCGAAATCGTAAATCGTTGGATCGATAGCTTTGGCTCCGCCGCCCGGCTGGCGGAAAAATATATTTTAGAATCGGTAAGTTGGAACAAGGACAAAGTTATTGCCGCCATAAAGCGCTTACATGAAGCCGGTTTACCCCTTAACGCGGGAGAAATAAGTAAGAGTAAAGGCGGTAAAGTCTCAACTGTGTTGGAACAAGTCTTGGGCCAAAAGGTCAATGGACAATCTCTGTATGCTGCCTCCAAGCGATATTTTGATGATTGGGATGCGGCCTTGGAAACCAGTGGTATCAACCCACAGGAAATCCGCGTCCAATTTAATTGGACCCCTTTAAAAATCACCACAGCGATTTATTATTTGAATGAATATGGATTTTCCTTAACCGGAACAAAAATCCAAAAAGATAAGACTTTGCAGGACAAGCAGGTCTTAAAAGATGTTTTAGGATATTCTGTCTCAGGTCGTTCATTGTATGCGGCCGCCAGACGTCATTTTGGCTCGTGGGAGAAAGCGCTGGAAAAGGCGGGTTTGGATGTTGAAAAAACCAGCCCTAGAATGCAATGGTCAAAATTAAAAATCACAACCGCTATTCATTACTTACGTGAGGCCGGTGTGCCTCTCAATGTCTTGGAGATTAAGGAGGATAAATCTGAAAGAACAAAGAGCATTCTAAAGAATGCTATTGGCAAATCAGTGACCGGCCAAGCCCTTTACAGATCCGCTAAAAGCAAATCTTACTTTGGATCGTGGAAAGCAGCCCTTAAGGCGGCAGGCGTTGATCCTGATAAAGTTTACAAATACACAACCGTTGAATGGACACGTCTTAAAATAACAACCGCTATCCATTATTTGCATAGTCAAGGTGTGGCTGTAAACGGAGGGGCGATTCAGAACGACAATTCTGAAGCAACACAAAAATTATTGGAATTCGTTTTAGGAACCCGGGTGACGGGGAGCGCTTTATACCGAGCGGGCATGAGTGAATTTAAGGCGTGGCGAGAAGCTCTGAAGGCAAGTGGGGTATTGGAAGAGCGTAAGACAGAGTTTAGTGAAAAGCCGGGCGACTCAGAAATTGTCGATGCAAAACCCTCCAAAGAACTATCCGCAGCCAGGCCCATCCAACCGCCTAAATTAAAAACTCGGATGACAGGTTGGAGCAAAATAAAGATCACGACGGCTATTCACCATCTACATGAACATAATATCCCCCTTTATACTACTGCCATCAGTACGGATGCATCAGAAAGAACCTCAGATATTCTAGAGGACGTTTTAGGTTGGCGTGTGACGGGAAGACAACTTTATAGTACCGCAAATCGCCATTTTGATTCATGGAGTAACGCATTAAAGGCTTCAGGTTTGGATCCCGAAAAGATAATGAAAGGAAATCAAAAGTTCTGGACGCCTTTAAAAATTACGACGGCTATTCTTTATTTATACGATCAAGGCATCCCTCTGAGCAGCGCGGCCATTCAAAAAGATGCTTCCGATAAAATATTTAAAGCGACCGAGTTCGTCATAGGAAGACGCGTGGGCGGATCGGGTATTTTTAAAGCGGCAACCGCTGAATTTGGAACTTGGGATAAGGCGCTTTTGGCTAGCGGAATAAATCTTGAGGATGTTCACTTGCGGTTAGAAGATTGGACAAAGCTCAAGATTTCAACCCTTGTTTATTATCTCCATGAAGCGGGTATTCCCGCCCACGCCGCAGCCATACAACTTCAAAATCAGGAAATAATTAAAGAGATTGCGCGAGAGGTTGTAGGCCATGCCGCCTCGGGCAGGGCCATTCATCAGGCAGCATTAAAATTATTTGACTCTTGGGATGATGTTCTTATTGCTGCCGGTCTTGACCCTCGTCAAATTCGACAGGTCGTTGATTGGACTAAAATCAAAATCAACACAGCCATAATTCACTTAAAAGATAACGACATTCCTTTAAACATTGGAAGCATTAAAGGCGGTCAATCTGAGAAAGCGGCAGATATGCTCGAATTTGTCTTAGGGCAAAGAACCGCGATGGATAATCTTTATCACGCCGCTGTCAGGCATTATGGTTCTTGGGATCAAGCCCTCAGTGCCAACGGAATAGATCCTGAAACGGTAAGACCCAAAAGAGGCTTTTGGACGCCTCTCATGATCACTTCAGCCATACATCATTTGTATGAAGCAGGAATTCCTCTTAATTCCAGTGCAATAGGTGTTGATGATTCGGAAGAATCAAAGCGTGTATTAGAACATGTAACGGGTAGACCTATCACAGGGCGCGCTGTTTATTCATCTGCATCAAAACACTTTGATTCCTGGGATGCCGCATTATCCGCCAGTGGATTAGACCCAACTGAAATTAGAAAAACGGTTGATTGGACAAAACTAAAACTGACTACGGCCATTCACTATTTACACGAGAGAGGAATTCCACTCAACGTAGGCTCTATTTCTCAAGACAGGTCTGAAAAAACCACACAGATTTTAAAAGAAGTGATAGGCCGTGCGACCACCGGCCAAGCTTTATATAGCACGGCTATTTACCACCAAAAATTTGGTTCATGGGACAATGCGCTTAGAACCTCTGGTTTAAATCCTGTAGATGTCAGAAAACACTATTGGAAACAAACTCGATTCGTTTCAGTGCCACATCAGGAAGAAGTTGTATCCAAGGGTGAGGACATGATTCTACAACGCCTCATAGGAAAACAACCAATCACTCCGGATAGAGAAGCTGAGATCAATGAGTTGTACACTCTCTTGGCCCAGGTTATAGAAAATTTACCGAAAGAACACAGAGATTTGGCCGAACTTTTAATCGGAGAAGTGATGGGGAGCCCTGAGGCTCTCACGATAGCTGATTTAGCGGATTTACTTTCAACGAGAATGCATAGTGAAATTGGCGAAGAGAAAATTAATGAAGTAATGGATTTATTAAAAGGCGATCCCAGGATTCAAGGAATATTACAACCTGGTTCAGGCGCACGCCTCGCGGATCTGGACGAGCCCGCTCACTTCCAGAATAAACTCATTCCTGAAGATAGAATAATCACCCTCGCCGCCAATGTCTTTGATGCTCAGCACCGGATAGGGAAGATGGCCGTGGGCTCGGAGGAAATCGAGATCGCTTTAAGGGCGGATGGAACTTTGATGGTCTACCGCTCGGGCAAAGAAACGCTTTTAATCGAAAACTACAAGTCTTTGATCTTGAGGGAGCACGGTACGAAGGCCGAAGTCACGCTCTCCATGTCGGACTTACAGTTTGCCCTCGGACAGGCCCGTTCAAGTTTAATTGACATCCTTCCGGATACTCTTTTCAAAGAAAAAACAAACTCGCTTCTTGAGATGGATCTTACGAGCCTTGACACCGGAGACAGGACCTTCAAAGAACTCATCATTCCGCTTCTTGTGAGAGAGATCAAGTCTTTCAAGAAAGAAAATGTGAGGTTCTTGTTTCACGGCCCCCAGCTTCTAAAAGACGCTCTAAGAAAAGAAATAGATCATTTCGATCCTTCCATTCTTGATCTTATTTATTTCGAAGAAACTAAGATCGACGAAGATTACCAAAAAGCCCAGAGAGTGCTGATCGGCGCCCAGGATTCCAAGATCTCGTCACAAGGAAAGCGCCGCTTGCTCATCCAGTCTCTTACGAGCGGGGATCTGCCCAACTTCAAAGGCCTCTTGAAACTTGCTTTGTTTGAGGCGAGGATTCCGCAGGAATCTTTCAGCGATCCAGCCTCTTCTTTTATCCAAATCTTTGCCAGAGGCTATGAAACATTGCTGGGCAAAAGAATCACCGACGTTCCTTTATTCATCACCGTGGCCGAAGGCAAAGAGAATAATCCCGATAAAGTCCGACTTTTTGCCATTCCCCCGATCTTAAGACTTCCCTTAAACGCCTTGATCCAAGGCGCAAGGCTTGCGATCAAGACAGCTGAGCAGGCCGCCTAATCCGAGCCCATTGACTATGTGTATTATATATAGTATACTTACAATATAGATTATTTGGAGGAGGCATCGAGAATGAAAAAGATCAATGCTCTTGAACTTCGAAAGCATTTTGGACAAGTGATGGATGAAGTACGTTACCGGAAAGAACCCTGCATTGTCACAAAAAATGGGCGATCCGTGATGGTGCTTTTAGACATCGACAGTTATATGATGTCCAAAGAGAGATTAGACGAAGAGGCTTTCATAGAGGAATACTCGGAGGAGCGGATCGCCGAATTTTTGAAAGAGGACAGCCTTGACGAGGAAACGGCCAAGAAAATCCGTGGCGCCGTTTCTTGATGATTAAGGCTTTTCTGGACGCGAATGTTTATTTCGCGGGCTGTTATTCCAAGAAAGGGGCATCCCATTTTATCTTGGGGATGGCCGAAAGGAGCAAAATCCTACTTTTTTCCAGCCGCTTGGTTTTGCTTGAAGCGGAGAGAAATTTGCGGCTAAAAAGCACCCCGCCCATTCTTCGGGATTTTCGTCGATTTTTGAAAAAGACCAAAATAGAGGTTATGCCCCCTTTGGACGAAAAAATTCTTGCTCGTTATGAGTCTCATATTCATCCCAAGGATGTTCCTGTTCTTGCGGCGGCTGTGGAAAGCAAATCCGACTATCTAGTCACCCTGGACCGAAGGCATTTTTTTAACCCATCTTTATCCGAGCATTTCTCTGAAATAAAAATTCTGACCCCTGGAGATTTTCTACAACGTTTGACTCAAAATTTTCCATAGAGTATAGTGATGTCCATGTGTTTTCAAATTCTAAAGTCCTCTGTCGGTAAAAAAGCCGTGATGGCTGTCACGGGGGTTTTTCTTTTTGGCTTTGTGATTGCGCATATGCTCGGCAATCTGCAGATCTTTCTCGGGCAGGACGCCTTGAATGAGTATGCCGAGCACCTTGAGGAGCTGCCTTTTCTTCTTTGGCCGGCCCGCGTTTTTCTTTTGACGACGCTCATTATCCACATGGCAACGGGAATTGTGCTGGCGATCGAAAATAAAAAAGCGCGCCCCATTCCTTATATTCAAAAGGCCACGGTGCAGGCGAGCGCGGCCTCGCGCACGATGGTGATGTCGGGGCTCATCATTTTTGCGTTCATCGTGTATCACCTCTTGCATTTTACCTGGGGTGTGACCAATCCTGAATTTTTTCATCTGGTGGACTCCAAAGGCCGGGAAGACGTCTATTCCATGGTCATCTTAAGCTTTCAAAATATTTCCATTTCTGCGGCCTATCTCTTTGCGATGGCCGTTCTTTGCTTTCATCTCGGTCATGGACTGCCCGCCCTATTTCAATCACTGGGCTTCAATAATGAAAAATGGATGCCAAAATTTGAACTTTCGGGAAAGGCGGCGGCTTTGCTGATTTTTATCGGAAATTCTTCGGTCCCTCTGGCCGCGCTTCTACATTTTCTTAAGCCGGTGGCGGGAGTTTTGGGATGACGCTTGATTCTAAAATTCCTTCGGGGCCCATCGAACAGAAGTGGCAGAAACACCGCTTCGAAATGAAGCTCGTCAATCCCGCCAATAAACGCGGATTCGACGTGATCGTGGTCGGCACGGGTTTGGCCGGCGCCTCGGCCGCCGCGACGCTGGGAGAACTCGGTTACAACGTCAAAGTTTTTTGTTTCCAGGACAGCCCGCGACGCGCGCACTCGATCTCCGCGCAGGGCGGAATTAACGCCGCAAAAAATTATCCGAATGACGGTGACGGTGTTTGGCGGCTTTTTTACGATACGATAAAAGGCGGTGATTTTCGATCGCGCGAGGCGAATGTTTATCGTCTCGCCCAGGTCAGTAATTTCATCATTGACCAGTGCGTGGCGCAAGGAGTCCCCTTTGCCAGGGAATACGGCGGGTATCTTACGAATCGTTCTTTCGGCGGCGCTCAAGTGTCGCGCACTTTTTACGCGCGCGGACAAACCGGTCAACAGCTTCTCCTGGGCGCCTATCAAGCGCTTTCCCGTCAAATTGCCGGTGGCAACATAAAAATGTATTCCAGAACCGAAATGCTGGATCTGGTCCTTGTGAACGGTCACGCCAAAGGGATTGTGGTTCGCGATTTGGTGACAGGAAAAATAAGTTCACACGCGGCGGATGCGGTGGTGCTGGCTACCGGCGGTTACGCGAATGTTTTTTATCTTTCCACCAATGCCTTGGGCTGCAATGTCACCGCGACTTACCGCGCTTACAAGAAAGGCGCCTTGTTCGCGAATCCCTGTTTTACGCAGATTCATCCGACCTGCATTCCGGTGACCGGCGATCATCAGTCAAAGCTGACGCTCATGTCCGAATCTCTGAGGAATGACGGCCGGATCTGGGTGCCGAGGAAAAAAGAGGACCGGCGCGCGCCGGGTGAGATTCCGGAAAATGAAAGGGATTATTTTTTGGAGCGGAAATATCCGAGCTTCGGAAATCTTGCGCCGCGCGACATTGCGTCCAGAAGCGTCAAGGAGGTTTGCGACGAAGGCCGAGGCGTGGGGCCTTCGACAGGGCTCAGGGCAGGGGAGGCGGGGCGCGGGGTGTATTTGGATTTTTCGGAGGCGATTCAACGCTTGAGTGCGGAAGCACTCCGCGAGCGTTATGAAAATTTATTTGATATGTACGAGAAAATCACCGGCGAGAATCCTCGTCGTGCGCCCATGCGGATTTATCCGGCGGCGCATTACACGATGGGCGGGCTTTGGGTGGATTATAATTTGATGAGCAATATTCCCGGACTCCATGTCATCGGCGAGGCAAATTTTTCCGATCACGGCGCCAATCGCCTGGGGGCGAGCGCCCTGATGCAGGGACTCGCGGACGGTTATTTTATTTTACCCTATACCTTAAGCCATTATTTTGCGACTACACCCAAATCAAAGCCGGGTACGGAAGCGCAAGAATTCAAAAAGGCTGAAGTCGAGGCCGCACAGCGCGTCAAAAGACTTTTATCGATTAGAGGCAAACGCACCGTGACCTCGTTTCATAAAGAACTGGGGGACCTTGTGTGGGAGCATTGCGGCATGGCTAGAAATGCGGCGGGCTTGAAGAGGGCGCTTGGGCGCATTCCGGTTTTGCGCGAGGAATTTTGGAAGAATGTAAATGTGCTGGGTGAAAATGAGGCGCTCAATCCCGCGCTGGAGCGCGCCGGGCGTGTTGCGGATTTCATGGAATTTGCCGAACTTTTGTGTCAGGACGCGCTTCACCGGGAAGAATCCTGCGGCGGGCATTTCCGGGAGGAATATCATACTCCGGACGGGGAGGCCGAGAGAAACGATGAAAAGTTTTCTTATGTGGCGGCCTGGGAATTTCAAGGCGAAGGAAAATCGCCGACGTTGCACAAAGAGCCGCTCACTTTCGAGAATGTAAAGTTGGCGCAGAGGAGTTATAAATGAAGGCTGCATTGACAGTTGTTGCATTTTATCGGCCTCTCGCATGCAATGGTAGGTATCTATGAATTTGAAATTACGCGTATGGCGACAGAAGAATTCGAGCGATAAAGGCCGCGTGATGGAGTATGAGGCCAGGGATATCAGCCCCAACATGTCTTTTTTGGAAATGCTGGATGTGGTGAATGAAGGCTTGACGCAAAAAGGGGAAGAGCCCATCGCATTTGACCATGACTGCCGCGAAGGCATTTGCGGAACATGTTCCTTGATGATCAACGGTGTGGCGCATGGCCCGGAGCGCGGCACCGCGGCCTGCCAACTTCACATGAGGCATTTTAAAGACGGTGACACCATCACCATCGAGCCGTGGAGAGCGAAGGCGTTTCCCGTGATCAAAGATTTGGTGGTGGATCGAAGCGCGTTTGATAGAATTATTCAGGCCGGAGGATTTGTGTCGGTCAATACCGGCGGCGCACCAGACGCGAACACGATTTTGGTTTCAAAGGATAAAGCCGAAGCGGCGATGGACGCGGCGGCCTGTATCGGCTGCGGCGCCTGTGTCGCGTCCTGTAAAAACGCGTCGGCGATGCTCTTTGTGGCCGCGAAAGTTTCTCATCTAGCCCTGCTGCCGCAGGGGGAGGTGGAAAAGAAAGCGCGGGCCAAAAACATGGTTGCCCAGATGGATAAAGAAGGTTTCGGCAACTGCACGAACCAGTACGAGTGCCAGGCCGTGTGTCCCAAGGAAATCAGCGTGGCCTTCATCGCGAAAATGAATAGAGAATACCTAACCTAGGAGGATTTTATGGACGAGACGCAAACAAGTCTTGGGAAAAAAAGGCCCGGGATAGTTTTATTCGTGGCTGTGCTTAATTTTATCGTCGCTTTTTTTGCGGCGTGCTGGTTTGGGATCTGCGCGGTCGCGCTTTTATTGGGAAGCGCCATGGGTATTTATCAGGCGGTGATGAATGAGGTCTCGCAAAGAATGCCGTCCATGAATACGGCAAATTTCGGCGTGGGCCTTAATTTCATATTCGGATTTTTTCTCAGCATGTCCCTCGTTACTTTGGTTCTTGCCATTTGGATAGGTTTGAGCCTGCTTAAAGGAAAAAAATTCGCCTGGTACGTGCAGGTGGCCTTCAGCGTCCTGGGACTTTTCGGCTTTCCGATCGGCACCATTCTCAATGCGGTCATTCTATTATTCTTCTTCCAGCATTCCACGCGCGATTACTTTAAGGTTTAACGCATGCCGCTTGTGAAGGCAAAAATCCGTGTCGGCCACAGCCCTGACCCCGACGACGCGTTCATGTTCTACGCGATTGCGCACGACAAAATAAAAACAGACGGGATCACGTTTTCTCATGTCATCGAAGACATTGAGAAATTAAACCAGCGCGCGTTCCGCGCGGAGCTTGAAGTGACTGCGGTTTCGGCATTCGCCTTTTTTCAAATCACCGACAAATACGCGCTCATGCCTTGTGGGGCGTCGATCGGTGAAAATTACGGCCCGCTCCTTGTTTCAAAAAAATCAGTCTACTCGAAAGAGCTTGAAGGAAAAACGATCGCCGTTCCAGGCCTTAACACCACGGCTTATCTGCTCTTAAAACTTTTTTTGCCGAAGTTCAGAGAAACGGTGATGCCGTTTGATAAAATTTTAGAGGCTGTGGAGAAGGGCGAGGTGGACGCCGGACTTATCATCCACGAGGGACAGCTCACGTACAGTCAGCTTGGTTTTAAAAAAGTGGCGGATCTGGGCGAATGGTTTTTTGAAATGACGAAGCTCCCGATCCCTCTCGGGGTGGACGTGGTGCGGAAAAATTTGGGCCGCGACGTGATGCGGAAGGTCACGAAGCTTTTGAGAGTCAGCATCGAATACGGGCTTAAAAATAGACGTGAGGCCTTGGAGTACGCGCTCAGATTCGGCCGGGGGATCGAGACGGGCACCGCGGATGAATTTGTGGGAATGTACGTGAACGATTACACTGTGGACATGGGCCGCAAAGGCAAAGAAGGCCTGGTGGCGCTCCATAAAGCCGCCGTCGACGCGGGCCTCGTGAAAAACCCCGCTAAGATTCAATGGGTGGAAATGTGACCAGTTTCGTTCAGAAGTCTTCCGAGTGGGTGAGGAAGCCGAAAAATCCTGACGCCAATATGAGGGATTATGCGAAGACGTATCGCACGTTTAAATGGAAGAACGTCGAGAAAGAGTTTGATTGGTTTAAAAGCAAAAAAGTGAACGTCGTGCACGAGGCCATTGACCGGCATGCGGCGACGTTTCGGAAGAATAAGATCGCGCTTTATTACTGGGACCCCACGCCTTCGGCGCTTCACCCGGGGGGTCGCGATGAGAAATATACTTTCCTAGATTTAAAAAATGAATCTTCGCGTTTCGGAAATGTTCTTAAGAAATACGGCATTAAAAAAGGCGACCGCGTGGCCGTTTTTTTGCCGAGAACTCCCGAGCTTTACATTTCCATTTTAGGCATTCACCGCATTGGCGCGATCCCCGTGCCACTTTTTGAAGCCTTTATGGAGCAGGCGGTAGAGGAAAGGCTTTTGGACAGCGAGGCGGCCGCTATCGTCACGACGCCCGGTTTGCAATCCCGTATCCCTTTTGCCAAACTCCCTCATTTAACGCATGTTTTTTTATTGAATGATAATTCCGGTGACACACACCTAATTACGGGATTTGACAAATTAGGTGTGTGTCACCGGAATTTCCGTGTCCACGATTACCGCGAAGAGGTGAAAGCCGCTTCCTCTAAACTCAACCCCGTTTGGCTATCTGTTGATGATGGCCTTGTGATTCATTACACCTCGGGTTCCACCGGGAAATCCAAAGGGGTTTTGCATCGCCAATACGCGATGGTCGGGCATTATCAAACGTCCAAGTGGGCGCTTGATTTAAGGGACGAGGATATTTATTGGTGTACGGCGGATCCGGGCTGGGTTACGGGCACCTCCTATGGGATTTACGGCCCTTGGACTTTGGGCATCTCAAGCGTGGTGTTGGGTGGGCGCTTTGCTGCGGAGCGTTGGTACGAAACCATTGAAAAATATCAGGTAACCGTGTGGTACAGCGCGCCTACCGCCTTCCGACTTCTCATGTCTAAAGGAGAGGCAATTCCCAAAAAATATAATTTAAAAAGTTTGCGGCACATCTGTTCCGTCGGCGAACCTTTGAATCCGGAGGCGCTTCGGTGGATCCGAAAAATCACCGGCATAGCGCCCCATGAGACTTGGTGGATGACGGAAACCGGCATGCAGATCGTGTGTAATTACAAATCAGCGGATTTCAAAATCGGCGCTACAGGCAAACCCTTTCCGGGAACTTACGCGACAGTGGTGGATGACAAAGGAAAAGAAGCGCCGCCCAATACGCTGGGGCATTTGGTGGTGAGGGCGGGATGGCCGTCCATGATGAAGCAGATTTGGAAAAATACGCAAAAATACGACGAATATTTTAGGATCAAAGGCTGGTATTTGAGCGGTGACACCGCTTACAAAGACAAGGACGGTTTTATTTGGTTTGCGGGGCGCGCGGATGACGTAATTAAAACAGCGGGCGAGCGGGTGGGTCCGTTTGAGGTTGAAAGCGCTTTGGTTGGGCACCCGGCCGTGGCCGAGGCCGGCGTGATCGGGAAGCCGGACGAGATCCGCGGGCAGATTATCAAGGCATTCATAAGCCTCCGATCCGGCTTTGCCGCATCGGACGAATTAAAAAGAGAAATTGCCGATTTTGTGAAAAGGAATCTTGCGGCACACGCGGCTCCGAGAGAAATCGAGTTCTGCGAGAAAGTTCCCAAGACGCGCTCGGGTAAAATCATGCGCCGCGTGCTTCGTGCGTGGGATCAAGGATTGCCAATGGGCGATATCAGCACTATGGAAGAATAATAAAGCGTTGAAAGTGATAACGTTATAAGGTTGAAAGGTGGAAAAGCGATGTTTGGAAATATGAATGACATGATGGGACAATTTCAAATGATGCAGAGGCTCATGCGGGACGATAATTTCAAAGCGTTTATTGCCCACCCCAAGATTCGGGAGCTTTTCAAGGACCCTGAATTCAAAGACGTCGCGAAGACCAAGGATTTTGCCAAGATCATGAGGCATCCCAAATTCGCCTCTCTCATGCGCGACCCAGAAATCAGCGCCCTTATGGCCAAATTCGATTTGAAAGGCTTGTTACAAAGTGAAAGGTAAATTCCTGTTTTTCCTTTTTACCTTTCCCCTTTTACCTTTCACCTTGGTTTACGCCGCGGTGGACGTAAACGGCGACGGCAAGCCGGATAAATTCATCGAATACAAAAACGGAACACGGCATCTGGCAACCGCTGATACGGATTTTGACGGAAAAATTGACAGCTGGTCTTATTTTGATGAAGCGGGTGTTTTAAAAAACAGCGCCAAAGACACCAATCATGACGGCAAACCGGACAGTTTCGCTGAATTTCTTAAAGGCCGCAACCTTGTCTTGAAAGAATATGACAGAAACTTTGACGGTAAAATCGACAAGCGCTCGCTCGTGCAGTGGGATTCCAACAAAGGTGTCAGCGTGTACAACGCCGGAAGAGTTCAGCGCATACCGACTCCGGGTTATGTCACGCTCTGGAGCGAGGAGGATAACGATTTTGACGGGAAGATAGACGTTTATAAGGAAAGGGGGAACAAAACCCCGCCTGCGGGTAGAATAGGTAAGCCCATCACCTCGAGGCCGGATAAAGTGTTACCGCAAAAATAATAACCATTCGTCATTGCGAGCGCGCGAAGCGCGCGTGGCAATCTCCTCGGTTGACAGGGAGATTGCTTCGTCGCTAGCGCTCCTCGCAATGACACTTGAAAATTATGAAAAAGAAAATAGTCGGCTTCGGATTGAGCGGCTTGATCGGCAAACCCCTCGTGCAAAAATTGGCTGCACGGTATGAGTGGGTTAAGTTAACCCATGCTGTCTTGCGGAATCCTTCGGAGGAAGGCGGGTGGCAAAAAGAATTGGAAGGCGCCACGGCCGTGATCAACTTGGCGGGAGAGCCGATTGCGGGAAAGCGCTGGACGGCGGCCCAAAAAAAAGAATTGAGAGACAGCCGTTTAAACACAACGCGGGCCATCGTGAACGCCATCGCCAAGTCTAAATCCAAACCCGAGGTTTTCTTGAACGCTTCGGCCATCGGCTATTATGGCCCCCGCGGAGATGAAGCGTTGGAGGAGTCCGCCGCGGCTGGCCAGGGGTTTCTCGCCGCTTTGTGTACGGAATGGGAAAAGGAAGCTCTCCGCGCCGAATTGTTGGGCGTCAGAACCGTCTTGCTTCGGACGGGAATCGTATTATCTAAGGAAGGCGGCGCCTTGGCCAAGATGCTGCCTCCCTTTCAGTTTTTTATCGGCGGACCGCTTGGAAGCGGAAAGCAGATGATGAGTTGGGTTCACATCGACGATGAAGTGAATGCGATTGTGAAGGCTTTGGAAGATCCCGGGATCCGCGGACCGGTCAACCTCACGGCCCCAAGAGCGGTGACGATGAATGAATTTGCCCAAACACTCGGAAAGGTTTTAAAGAGACCTTCGTGCTTTCCTGTGCCAAGCTTTGTGCTCAAGCCGCTTTTAGGAGAAATGTCCAAAATGCTCCTGACCGGCCAAAGAGCTTATCCCAAAAAACTGCTTGACCATGGTTTTCAATTCCAATTTCCAACTTTAGATGAGGCTCTGGAAAATTTCCAGTTATAATACTCCGATGCTAGTATTAAAATTTTTACTTTATCCCGTTGGACTTCATACCGTTGCATTGGGAGTGGTGCATTTTTTCTTTGCTAAGCTTTTGGATTTTCGTGCTGCTATTCCGTTCGAAGGACCCACCCTTAAGCCATTTCGCCTCTTTGGGATTTTTTATCAAACCAAACGCAGTGACGTGCATGGTATTGCATCGGTTATGAACCATACGGTGAGCTATGTGATTGTGACAATCGGTGTTCTTGACCTTTTGTGGACTTTGTGGCTTGGAACGCCTATCGGCCGAATACTTTGCATTTGGATCGCGGGCTTTTGGTGGTTGAGAGCATCGAGTCAATTCTATTTGGGGAGAAGACGGGGAGACTGGCTTATTTTCATTTGGTTCGCGACTCTGGGTCTTTTACATCTGGCCCTTATTTTTTGATGCAAGTTACACATGATTACCGGCCGTTGCCTAAGAGCCCGTGGGTAATGGCCCAGACATGGCATGATCTTTTGTTTATGCATTGGCGTGTTTCTCCCGAAAGCTTGCGGCCGCTTATTCCTTCAAATCTCACGCTCGAAACTTTTGACGAATCAGCCTGGATTGGCGTAGTCCCTTTTTATATGACGGGTGTCCGCTTGAGAGGAATGCCGGGTTTTTCGTTTGGAGAGCTCAATGTACGTACTTATGTTCGATTGAATGAAAAGCCGGGTGTTTGGTTTTTCAGCTTGGATGCCGCCAACCCCCTGGTTGTTACCCTTGCGAGATTGTGGTATCGTCTTCCGTACTTCCATGCCAAGATGTGTATTAGCGCCGATAACGAAGTTATCGAGTATTTGAGCTGCCGTACTCATGCAGGCACGCCGGCAGCTGAGCTTCGCATGACCTATCGGCCGCTATCCGAATCTTTTTTGGCAAAAAAAGGAACGCTTACGCACTGGTTAACAGAGCGTTATTGTTTGTACGCAGCAGATAACAAAGGGGGGATTTATCGTACTGAAATTCATCACCCTCCTTGGGTTCTTCGAAACGCAGAGTCACAAATCACCCTGAACACGATGACTCGGTTTTTGGGCATCGAGCTTCATGGCGAACCGCTTCTTCATTTTTCTAAGAAACAGGAAGTTATGGTTTGGAATCTTAAAAAAACGGGATAAGCCGAGAGGAGTAAACATGAATACGGTCTCTGCTGGAATATGGGCCGGTCTTGGGATGGCTGCCTCCATGGCAATCGGTGAACGGTTAGGCTTGTTTAAAATCAATCTTCCTTTTGTTGATGGAAAGTTTTTCTTCAAAGAAAGATTTGATGACCGAATCACCTATGTCCTAGGGTTAGTTATACATTCAATAACGAGCATTTCTTTTGCAATTGGTTATGTGTTATTCAGACTTTATGTTGTGCCTGATTGGTCATGGCCGGTGGCAGGGGCGACTTGGACGATCATTTTGTGGGTCCTCTTCGGATTGACCGTTTCCCCTGCAACCGGTTATGGATTATTTGGATCCAAAGCGGGTCGATGGACGTGGCTTGAGTTATTGTTCACCCATACAGTGTATGGAGTAATTCTTACAGTGCTTTTGAAATAATGCGTAGGTAGCGTTTTGACCGTCACAGCCCTGATAACTAATTAGGGATTGACAAGCGCCCTAAGAAATGCTATCATTTTGATAGCAAATGGGAGGCGAACTTATGTCAAACATTCTTGTAAGAGATTTAGACTCTCGGATTGTAAACCGTCTGAAAGCCGTGGCCAAACGTCACGGCCGTTCGTTGCAAGGCGAGGTCAAGGCTATTCTCTTGGAAGCCGTTTCATTTTTGGCCGCGGAAGCAAGGGCCGCATCTCTGCGATGGCAGAAGCGTCTTGCGGGCCGAAAGTTTGGCGACAGCTCCGGGTTGATCCGGGAGGATAGGGATCGTTGACGGCGATGGTGGTGGATGCCAGCGTTGCGGTCAAATGGTTTTTGCCCGAAATTCACTTTGAAGCCGCCCGGCGAGCGCTGAAAGGGCGGCGCAACCTTCTGGCTCCCGATTTAATTTGGGCGGAAGTGGGCAATACGTTATGGAAGAAGGCTCTACGGAAAGAAATTAATGATGAGGAAGCGGGCGGCATCCTGGACGATTTTACGCGTTTTCCACTACAAATTTACGGCTTAAAACCTTTGTTGGGAGCCGCATGGGAAATGGCGAGAGAATTGGGGGTGAGCGTTTACGATGGCCTGTACCTTGCCTTGGCGGTCGGGCAGGGTTGTTCCATGATCACGGCTGATCGGAAATTTTATGAACTCCTTCAAAAAAAACCGCTGGTTGCCAAAATCATTTGGGTTGAGGAAATAGATTAGAATGACAATAATTGCTAAGGCTCTTGACAACAAAGGGGTTGGGGTGTTATCCTCTTGGTTTTCCGAGAAGGGGAATTATGTCGACTTATTTTGCCAACAAAAGAGATTTCCGGGATAAAAAATGGAAGGTCGTGGACGCCAAAGGTCAAGTGCTAGGGCGCCTGGCGGCCAAGATATCCAGGATTCTGATCGGTAAAGACGAGACTCATTATACGCCCCACACGGATACCGGCGAAGGCGTGATTGTGATTAATTCGTCTCAGGTTTATGTGACGGGCCAGAAGGCCAAACAAAAAATTTATACTTCCTATTCAGGATATCCCAGCGGTATCAAACGCAGGGTCTTTGAAGATGTTATGAAAGAAAACCCCACGTTTGCCATCCGGCACGCCGTGAAGGGGATGCTGCCGAAATCAAGGCTTGGGAAGAAAATGATCACAAGACTTTTGGTGTATGCGGGCAGCGAGCATCCGCATAGCGCGCAAAAACCACAAAACGTTTCATGGGCGGCTGGAAAAAACGAATGAAAATGTTGAAAGCTCCGGCGGACAAAGAGATGGCGACCGGTAGACGAAAAGAGGCTACGGCACGTGTGCAGCTTTTTAAAGGCAGTGGAAAAATTCAGGTGAACAAAAGAGAACTCGCCGAGTATTTCGGCAGAACAACACTCCAGATGATAGTCCGTCAGCCGCTGGAAGCGATGCAGTTGAAGGATAAGGTGGATGTGATCGCCAATGTCCGAGGCGGCGGTCTGGCCGGCCAGGCCGGTGCGGTTCGCCACGCCATTTCGAGGGCCCTTGTTTTATTTGATGAAACTTTAAAACCACTGTTGCGCCGCGGGGATTATTTGACCCGCGACCCGCGTATGAAGGAGCGCAAGAAATACGGTCGCAAAGGTGCGCGGCGAAGATTCCAGTTCTCTAAGAGATAGTACTTTTCACCCGATTCAAACAAATTTAAAAAATCTTATAACTGTAATAATAGCCGAGCCTTACGCTCGGCTTTCTTTTTTATTTTTTGACATAGAGTCAAAACGTCACTATAATGAAGTATTTCTATCCGTCGGAAGGATATTCCAGTGAAGAAACTTAGAGTAGGGATCATAGGCGCCACGGGTTACACGGGCGAGGAGCTTGTGAGGATTTTGGCCAAGCATCCGCACGCGGAAATCCATTACGTGTCCGGCAAGGAGGACAGGGAAGTAAAGATTCAGGGTATCTTCCCGTATCTTAAAGGAAGCCTTGATCTGGAATGCAAGGCGTTTTCGGCGGAGGAGGCGATTGAAAAGTCGGAGCTTGTTTTTTTGTCCTTGCCGCACACGGTCTCCATGACCTTCGCGCCTCTGTTTCTTAAGGCTGGGAAAAAAGTGATCGATATCAGCGCGGATTACCGTCTGAAGAACGAAAAAGCGTACGAAGAATTTTACTGCACAGCACACAAGGATTTGACAAACTTGGAACGAGCCGTTTATGGTTTGCCGGAGATGAATCGCGAAAGAATAAAAACCGCCAGGCTTGTCGCCAACCCGGGCTGTTATTCCACAGGCGCCATTCTGGGGGTGCTGCCGGGGATTAAAAAGGGTTTATTCGATCTAAATTCGATACAGATCGATGCCAAAAGCGGCGTAACGGGCGCCGGACGAAGAGCCGACCGCTCGCTCAATTTTTCGGAGGTGAACGAATCCTTCAAGGCCTATAAACTTTTTGAACACCCGCACGTGCCCGAAATTGATCAAGAGCTCTCGAGAGCGGCCGGAGGCCAGGTGGGCGTTGTTTTTGTTCCACACCTTTTGCCGATCAACCGGGGGATTTTAAGCACGATTTATGTGAAGCTCAAGAAGAAATCCAGCACCGAGGAGCTTTTGACCGTCTACAAGAGATTTTACGCCCGGGAGCCTTTTGTGAAAGTGGCCGATCATGGCGGTCTGCCCGAAATCAAACACGTGGCCCATACGAATTTTTGCGACATAGGCCTCAAGGTCAACGAGCAAAAGAATTTGGCGGTGATTGTCACGGTCATTGACAATTTGCAGAAAGGCGCCGCGGGCCAGGCGGTACAGAACATGAACCTCATGGCCGGTTTTGACGAGAGGGAAGGATTGTGAGCCTTAAAGTCATTCACGGCGGGGTGACAGCTCCGGTCGGATTCCAAGCCAACGGAGTTTTCTGCGGGATCAAGCGGTCCAAAAGAAGGGATCTAAGCCTGATTGTTTCGGACCGATTATGCGACGCGGCGGGCGTTTTCACCACGAATAAAGTGCAGGCCTCCTGCGTGGTCATCAATAAAGAGCATTTGCGGGATTCGAAGGCGCAAGCGATCATCGCCAATTCCGGAAACGCCAATTGCATGACCGGCGAGAGCGGGTTTGAAAATTCAAGGACCATGGCCGCGATGACCGCGCGTCTTTTAAGGATCAAAAAAAAGGATGTGCTGGTGGCCTCCACGGGGGTGATCGGCAAGCCGCTTCCGATCAAGAAAATAGTCCGGGCGCTTCCGGATCTCGTTCGAGGTTTGAGCAAAAAAGGCAGTGAGCTGGCGGCGCACGGGATTTTGACTACGGACCGCATGGCGAAGGAGATGGCGGTGGAGTTTCCGATCGGCCAAAGACGTGTGCGCATCGGCGCCATCGCCAAAGGCGCGGGGATGATTCATCCGGAGATGACCGGTCTTCGACATGCGACGATGCTTTGTTTTGTGATGACGGACGCGGTGATTCAGCCGAGTGCTTTGAAGACGGCGCTGGATAAAAGCGCGATGAAAACTTTCAACCAGATCACGATAGACGGCGACATGTCCACGAATGACATGGTGTTGGTGCTTGCCAACGGCATGGCGCAGAATAAAAGGATTGTGGAGAAAACCAAAGAATTCAGGGTGTTTTCAAAGGCGCTCGAAAGCATTTTTTCCCAGCTTTCAAAACAGATGATAAAAGACGCTGAGGGCGCCACGAAGTTTGTGGAAATTTTTGTAAAAAATGCGGCCAGCCGTGAAGACGCCCGAATGATTGCCCGGACGGTGGCGTGCTCGAATCTCGTGAAATGCGCGCTTTTCGGCTGCGATCCGAATTGGGGGCGTATCGCAGCGGCAGTCGGGTATTCCGGCGCCCACGTGGACCCCTGGAAGATTCAAATTTACCTGGGAAAAGAATTGGTGTTAAGAAACGGCGGACGTGTGAAGAAAAAAGCCGCGGTCTTGAACCGGATTTTCGCTCAAAAAAATATTAAAATCAAAGTGGATCTGGGTTTGGGGCACGCGCATGCGACTGCGTACACGTGTGATTTGTCAACGAGTTATGTGAGGATTAATTCGGCCTATAGAACGTAAAATGACAAATCACAAAGTACAAATGACAAAATAAATTCGAATGACAAAATCCAAATGACAAAACACGTGTTTTGGATTTTGAATTTGGTGCTTTGAATTTATTTTGTAATTTGAATTTTGTCATTTGTAATTAGATGGATTAAGGAGCGATTTTGTGGAAGAGATAATCAAAAAAGCGGACGTGCTGGTCGAAGCGCTTCCTTATATTCAGAGTTTCTACGACAAAACCATCGTGATCAAATACGGCGGCGCGGCGATGACAGATACGGGTATTCGCCGAAATGTTCTTGAGGACATTGTGTTCATGAGTTATGTCGGCATGCGGCCGGTTCTCGTGCATGGCGGCGGGCCGTACATTTCCAAACGGATCGAGGAATTGGGGAAAGAAGTGAAATTCGTCAAAGGCTTCCGTGTTACGGATGAGGAGACGATGGAGGTTGTTGAAGACGAGCTCACCCGGATAAACCGGGAAATTGTGCGCGAAATCATTTCGTTGGGCGGCAGCGCCATTTCGCTTTCTGGAAAAGACGATCATCTGATCGAGGTGAAAAAACATGCGGACATTGACGGCGTGGACGTCGGCTTTGTGGGGGAGGTCACAAAAATAAACGGCGACGTGATTCAAAAAATGATCACGAGCGACATCATCCCGGTGATTTCGCCGATTGGCATCGGAAAGGACGGTTTTACCTACAACGTGAATGCCGATCAGGCCTCCGCGGAAATTTCAAGGAATCTCGCAGCGCTCAAGCTCGTGCTTTTAACGAATGTGCGGGGCATTTTAAAGGATATTTCGGATCCGGAGTCGTTGATTTCACACGTGACTGTCTTTGAGGTGAGCCAGTTGATGGACGCCAAGGTTTTGAGCGGGGGCATGATTCCGAAGGTGAACGCTTGCATCCGGGCGCTGGAACGCGGCGTCAAAAAAACACATATCATTGACGTGAAAATTCCACACGGGATTTTATTGGAAATTTTCACCGACAAGGGTATCGGGACAGAGATAGTAAAAAGATAGTAGAAAGTAGTCAGTAGCTACTGACTACTTAAAGAGGTTTCATGGATTACCGAAAAACGATACGACTTTACTACGACTACGTCATTCCATGTTACCACAAAACGCCTCTGGTGCTGGAACGGGGCAGGGGCACGCGTGTTTGGGACGTGAACGGCGACGAGTACCTTGATTTTTTTCCCGGCTGGGCGGTGAGCGGCATCGGTCATTGCCATCGACGCGTCACCGAAGCAATCAAGCGTCAGGCCGAGCAGCTGATCCATGTCTCCAACAATTATTATCATGAGCTTCAAGGCCTTTTGGCGGAGGAGATTATCCGTCACTCTTTTCCTGGGAAGGTGTTTTTTTGTAATTCCGGCGCCGAGGCCAATGAGGCGGCGTTCAAGTTGGTGCGTAAGCTCGGGAATCCGTCACGCCACGAAATCATCGCCATGGAGAAGTCCTTTCACGGGCGCACGCTGGCCGCGGTGGCAGCCACCGGGCAGAAGAAATACCAGGAGGGATTTGAGCCGATGCCCCAAGGATTCTTGACAGTGCCGTTTAACGATTTCCTGGCGCTTGAGAAAGCCGTTACGCCTAAAACCGTCGCCATTATCTTGGAGCTGATCCAAGGCGAGGGCGGCATACGCGTTGCCGACGGCTCTTATCTTTCTCAAGTGAAGCGGCTTTGCCAGGATAAGAAAATTTTTATGATTTTTGATGAGGTGCAGACGGGCATGGGACGCACAGGCCGCATGTTTTGCTATAAAAATTTCGGTATCGAACCGGACATTCTGACTCTTGCGAAATCTTTGGGGGGCGGTTTTCCGATAGGTGCCATGATCGCTAAAAAAGAAATCGCGGACGCTTTACAGCCGGGCACACACGCAGCGACTTTCGGCGGGAGCCCGTTGGCATGCGCGGCGGCGCTCGCAACTTTCGAAGCGATTGAAAAGGAGAAACTATTAAGTCAGGCAGTGATTGCGGGTTCTCATTTGTTCAAAAAGCTGGGCGAGCTCAAAAAAAAACATCCGGTGATCAAGGAGCTCCGCGGCATGGCGCTGATGGCGGGCCTCGAGCTTGAAATCAAGGGAAAAAATATTTACGAGGAATGTCTCAAACGGAAACTCTTGATTAACTGCACTCAGGGAAACGTTTTACGATTGATGCCTCCGCTGATTGTGAAGGAAAAAGAAATAGACCGCGCCGCACAGATTTTGGACGAGACCCTATCGTTGGAGGAAGAAAGGCATTTGACAAAAGAAGGGAGCAGTGTCGCATGAGTAAATCCAAGAAGAGGAAAAAGAAACGGCCGGTTCGTAAGGTAAAACGTGCGCTCCGGAGATCAAAAAAGTCTTCCAAGAGAAAAAGGCTTAAAGCCTCGAGGGCTACCCCTTTTAAGTCCAAGGATTTCTTGAGTCTTAAAGAAGCGGAGCCTTATGATCTGGAGCTTGTTTTCAAAACAGCCGAGAAGATGAAAAAAACCCCACAGAATTTTACGGGCAAGCTTAAAGGCAAAACGCTCGCGCTTTTGTTTCAAAAGCCTTCGATACGCACCCGCGTGTCGTTTCAGGTGGGCATCAGCCAGCTGGGAGGGCATTCCGTGTACATGGACCCGCAAGAGCTGCCGCTCGGAGAGCGCGAATCCATCAAAGATGTAGCGAGGGTGTTGTCGCGTTACTGCGATGGGGTGGTGACCAGGACCTATTCGCATTCAGACGTTGAGGAATTCGCGAAATACGCGAGGGTGCCGGTGATCAACGGTTTGAGCGATTGGTACCACCCTTGTCAGACGCTCGCGGACCTTTTCACGATCCGCGAGAAATTCAAATCCTTGGAAAAGATCAACATTGCGTTCATCGGTGACGGCAACAACGTCTTAAACTCGCTTTTGTACGGGGCGGCCAAAACAGGCGCGAATCTTGCACTCGCCACGCCGAGAGGCTACGAACCCGGTGAAGAAATACTAAGGGATATCAAGCTGATTGCCAAAGACAGCGGCTCAAAGATCACCTTATCCAACAACCCTTTTACTGCGATCAAGAACGCGCACGCGATTTACACGGATGTGTGGGTCAGTATGGGGCAGGAAAAGCAAAGAGAACAGCGTCTGCGTGATTTTCAGCCGTTTCAGCTGAACTCCGCCATCATCGGAAAGGCGCCGAAAGACGCCGTGTTTATGCACTGCCTGCCGGCTCACCGCGGTGAAGAGATTACCGATGAGGTTATTGAACACCCCAGGTCCGCGATCTTTGACCAGGCGGAAAACAGACTGCATACGCAGAAAGCATTGCTGTACTTTTTGTTGATTAGAAAAAAGAGAAGGTGATGGGTGTTACCGAGGATATCGGGTTATCCGGAAATCGGGGCCTAGGGGATCCGGATCCCCGGAGCTCCGGATTTCCTAGTCCCGGGTTCCCTGATCCCCGGATTGCCTTTTTGAATTTGATGCTTTGAATTTATTTTGTCATTTGAATTTTGTCATTTGTAATTGAATTTAGAGGATATTATGAAAAAAGTCGTTTTGGCTTACTCAGGGGGCTTAGACACTTCCGTCGCGATCCGATGGCTCAAAGATAAAGGCTATGAGGTGGTGGCCTACATGGCCGATGTGGGCCAGGAGAAGACGAACCAGGCGGCTATTCGGCGGGCGAAATGGGCCGGGGCCTCTAAAGTTGTTGTAAAGGACTTGAAGAAAAAGTTTATCAGCGATTATCTGTGGCCCGCGCTTAAAGCCAATGCCGTGTATGAGGGCCGATACACGTTGGCCACGGCGCTTTCGAGACCGCTCATTGCCGCCGAGCAGGTTGCTGTGGCCCATGCCGAGAAAGCGAACGCCGTAGCGCATGGCTCGACCGGCAAAGGCAACGACCAGGTCCGGTTTGAGGTGACAATACAAGCCCTGGATAGTTCGCTTGAAATTATAGCACCGGTGAGAGAATGGGAATTCAAGTCCCGCGAGGAGGAGATTGCCTACGCCCGGATCTGCGGTATCCCGATAGATATCTCCAAAAAAAACCTCTTCTCGGTCGACAAAAATATTTGGGGCGTGAGTACCGAAGCCGGTGTCTTGGAGGATCCAAACGCCGAGCCGCCCCCGGATTCTTTTCAATGGACAAAAGGCGCCGAGGGAAGAAATTTAAAAGAAAAAAATGTCGAAATTAATTTTGAAAAAGGCGTTCCGGTTGGACTAAACGGCAAGAAAAAGGAGGCCTTGAAAATTATTACCGAATTAAACGCCCTCGGATCGCTTTACGGCATCGGCCGCATGGACATGATCGAAAACCGCCTCGTCGGAATCAAATCGCGGGAAACCTACGAAGCTCCGGCGGCGACGATCTTGCTTCAGGCCCACCAAGACCTTGAGAGTCTCGTGCTGGATAGAGAGCTTTTGCATTTTAAGGAGGGCCTCTCGCAGAAATACGCAGAGCTTGTGTATTACGGCTTATGGTTTACGCCTTTAAAAAAAGCGCTCGACGCGTTTATTGAAAGCACTCAAGGTAAAGTCACCGGAACCGTGCGCGTGAAATTGAGAAAGTATTCTTCGCAGGTCGTGGGCCGGCGCTCACCGCATTCCTTATACAAGGAAAGCCTGGCGACGTATAGCGCCAAAGACAAGTTTGATCAGCGTCTGGCCAAAGGGTTTATTGATTTATGGGCGTTGCCTTACAAAAAGTCATGAGTTGGGAGCAGGGAGTAGCTTGATGTCTAAGAAGTTATGGGGCGGGAGATTCAAGAAAAAGATGGATCCGGACTTTGAGAGATTCAGCAGTTCCTTTCAATGGGATATTCGTCTGGTTCCTTATGATTTAAAAATTGATCGCGCGCACGTAAAAGCGCTTCGGGCCTGCGGGGTTCTTTCTGGCACTGAGACCCGGAGGCTCTTATCGGCGTTTTCGCGTCTTGAAGTGCGCTTCGCAAAAAACGCTCTCAAGCTCAATGCTTCGGCGGAAGACGTTCATTCGGCTCTTCAGGAGGAAATCGAGAAATGGGCGGGCCCTGTCGCCGAGAAATTGCATACGGCGCGTTCGCGCAATGACCTCGTGGCCCAAAGCTCGAGGCTGTACTGCAAAGAGCATGCGTTAAAGATTCTCGATTTGCTTCGAGATTTACAGAAAGCGATTTTGAGTCAGGCCGAGAAACATCAGGCGACTTTTGTCGCGGGCATGACGCATCTTCAGCCGGCTCAGGTTTTATCGCTGGGGCATATTTTCTTGGCCTACCTGGAAATGCTCGAGCGCGCTAAAGTCCGCTTTCGGCTTTGTGCGAATCTCTCGGATGTTTGCGTGCTGGGCAGCGGCGCCTTGGCCGGCGTGAATTATCCTCTCAATCAAAAAAGGCTTGCGCGTGAACTGGGGCTCTCGAGAGTAACGGACAATAGTTACGATGTTTCGGGAGACCGCGATTTTTTGCTCAATGTTTTGGCGGCGTCGGCCTTTTTGGGTTTGCATTTGTCCCGCATCGCCGAGGATTGCCTATTGGCGCAGTTAAAGGGAATTTCCACGATAGAAAGCGACTCGGCCTTTTGCACGGGCAGTTCCATGATGCCGCAGAAGAAGAACGCTGATTTTGTGGAACTGGCGCGCGGTGCCGGCGGTGTTTTTCTGGGGAATCTCATGGGCTTTGCCGCAACGCTCAAAGGGCTGCCGACGTCCTATAATCGCGATCTTCAATGGGATAAAAAAATCCTGTTTGATTCGGTGGAAACGCTGGAAGGGCTTCTGCCTATTTTCATAAAAGTTTTTCGAACGCTTCAAATCCATTCGGATCGCGCGAAGGCCACACTTCAAGACGAAAGCCTTTACGCGACGGACCTGGCCGACACCCTGGTTTCGAAAGGCGTGCCGTTTAAAACCGCGCATGACCAAGTGGGAAGAATAGTGCAGTTTGCCGAAGAAAACGGCGTGGCCATTTCCCGGATCGGTCTGGATCTTTTAAGGGAGATCGCGCCCAAATTGGATGGGGGCGTTTACGCGCTTTTCAACGCCGAGCATTCCGTGAAAATGAAGAAAACGCAAGGCAGCACGCACCCGCTTCAAGTGCGAAGACAGATAGATCGGTGGAAAAAGATTTTACATGAACTTAGGCGGTACAATGCATAGATTTCAATATAAAGGAAGAGAGCTTCATTGCGAAGCGGTCCCGGTTTCCAAGATAGCGCGGGAGGTCGGAACACCGTTTTATTTGTACAGCATCGGGACATTCCTCGATCATTATTTCAAACTGAAAGAGGCTTTTAAACCGGCAAATCCTCTCATCTGTTTTTCAATGAAGGCCAATTCGAACCTCTCGGTTTTAAAGGCGCTGGTCAATCAGGGCGCGGGCCTGGATATTGTTTCCGGGGGCGAGCTTTTCAGAGCCAAAAAAGTGGGCGTGGACTCTCAAAAAATTGTTTTTGCATCCGTTGGAAAAACAGAAAAAGAGATTGAAGAGGCGATTCGCTCAAAGATTTTGATGTTCAACGTCGAATCCGCGCAGGAGCTCGAGCTGATCAACACCGTCGCCTGTAAGTTCCGGACGGCGCAAAAAGTCGCGATACGCCTCAATCCCGACGTCTGGCCCGACACGCATCACTTTATTACGACGGGCTCCAAACAGAATAAGTTCGGAATCGACCTTGAGACGGCTTATAAACTTTTTGTGGAGTCCTACCGCTATCCTTTTTTACGCTTTGCGGGTGTTCATATTCATATCGGTTCTCAGATCACCCGGCCGAAGCCCTTTGTTCGGGCTATCCAGAAGGCGCTCGGGCTCATTGACAGCGTGCGTGCCGCAGGCAATCCGGTGGAATATCTGAACATCGGCGGCGGCCTGGGGATTATTTACTCAAAAGAAAAGCCTCAAACAGCGCAAGAATTTGCGGATAGGATCTTACCGCTTTTTAAAGATTACGATTTGAAACATGGCCTTAAGATTGTTCTGGAACCGGGGCGCTTTGTTTCGGGAAACAGTGGAATCCTTGTCACGAAAGTGTTGTACGAAAAAAGGACTCAAGGCAAGTCTTTCGTGATTGTGGATGCCGGCATGAACGATCTGATCAGGCCGGCATTTTATGGCGCTTACCATGAAATTGTTCCCGTGGTGAAGAAAAAAGGCAAATTTAGGAAGGCCCCCATGGATATCGTCGGTCCTATCTGCGAAAGCGGCGACTTTCTGGCCAAAGACAGGAGATTGGGGTCCGCCCGGCCTGGAGACTTACTCGCGGTGATGTCCTGCGGGGCCTATGGGTTTGTGATGTCGAGCAACTACAACTCACGGCCGCGCGTGCCGGAGGTCGTGGTCAAGGGAAGTCGATTCTTTGTCGCCAGGCGGCGTGAAAGCTTTAGGGATTTAATTCGAAACGAACGGATTGTGAAAGAGGTTGTATAAAACGAAATGACACGGGGTGGGGCGATGCGGTATATAAATTTTACAAAGATGTCAGCGGCGGGAAATGATTTTGTGGTCATGGACAATCGCCGCAAAGTTTTGGGCAGGGATTTAAAAAAAATAGCCGAGAATCTGTGCGACCGCAAGCGGTCGATAGGCGCTGACGGGGTCTTAATTTTTGAGAATTCAAAAAGAGCCGACGTCCGGATGAAAATATTCAATCCCGACGGCAGTGAAGCGGCCATGTGCGGAAATGGCGTGCGCTGCCTGGCGAAGTTTGCAGTGGATCACGGATTGAACGGGTCTAAATTTTCCATTGAGACTCTGGCGGGGGTTATTTCGGCAGAAGTCAAAGGAAACGTCGTAAAGGCAAAGATGGTGGAACCTAAAAATTTAAAGCTTGGGATAAATTTGAATGTAAACGGCAAAAAAGGAAAATGGCATTTTATCGATACCGGCGTGCCACATGCGGTGAAAATTTTAAATTCGTTGGAACGCTATGATGTGGAAGGCATGGGCCGGGCCGTCCGTTTTCACCGCCATTTTTCTCCCAAAGGCGTCAACGCCGATTTTGCGGCGATTCACCCCGGAAACCGGCTGGAGGTGAAAACCTATGAGCGCGGCGTCGAGGACGAGACGCTGGCCTGCGGCACAGGCTCCACGGCCGCGGCGCTTGTGGCCGCGGCGCTTAAAAATTTAAAATCTCCGGTCAGCGTGCACACGGCCGGAGGCGAGACGCTTAAAGTTTATTTTTCTAGAAAAGGCTTAAAATTCTATGAGGTGTATCTTGAGGGGCGTGTTCAAAAAAATTTCGAAGGGAGAGTGATGCTATGAAGTTCCATGGGGCCATCACGGCGCTTGTGACGCCATTTAAAAACGGCAAGGTGGATGAGAAGGCGCTCGCGAGACTTGTCCGTCATCAAATCGCATCGGGCACGGACGGTCTTGTGCCGGTGGGGACTACGGGCGAGTCGCCCACGCTTTCCTTCAAAGAGCATGAACGTGTGATCAAGGTTGTGATCGAGGCCGCCTATCACGAAGTGCCGGTGATTGCCGGCACGGGCTCCAACAGCACCGACGAGGCGATACAGCTCACTCGTTTTGCTAAAAAAGCGGGCGCTCAAAGTGCGTTGATGGTGACACCGTATTACAATAAACCCACACAGGAAGGTTTGTACCGGCATTATGCGGAAGTGGCCAAAAAAGTGGACATCCCTATCGTGCTGTACAATGTTCCCGGCCGGACGGGGGTTACCCTAAGCCCGGAAACCGTGGCGCGTTTGTCTAAAATTCGGAGTATTGTGGCTATCAAAGAAGCCACGGGCAGTATGGACCAGGCGTCGCATATTTTATCTTTGTGTGATATCACGGTATTGAGCGGCGACGACTCACTCACATTGCCGCTTTTGGCCATCGGCGCCAAGGGCGTTATTTCCGTTGTCGCGAACATTCTGCCCAAGGACATTTCAGAACTGGTGGATTCGTTTTTTGCGGGAAATCTCGCACAGGCTCAGAGAATTCACAAAAAATTATTCCCGCTGTGCCGGGCGATGTTCATTGAGACCAACCCCATTCCGGTGAAGCGCGCGATGAGTCTTCTGGGCCTTTGCGGTGGGGATTTGCGTCTTCCGCTTTGTCCGATATCGCCGGGTAACGAGAAGATCCTTGCGCAGGCATTGAGGGACTATGGATTAAAATTGACCGTGGAGAAATAAACCGATGCTAAAAATTGCCGTAAACGGCGCCGTAGGGCGCATGGGCACTCGCATTCTTGCGCTCGCGGCCGCTTCTTCGGATTTTGAGATCGCCGGCGAGTTTGAACTTGAAAAAAACGCGTTGTCCGTAAATTCCCTGAAGGGGAAGGGTGTGTTGATCGACTTTTCGGGACCGTCGGGAACACCGATGGCAATTCAGGCCGCGCTCAAGAACGGATGGGGACTTGTGATTGGCACTACGGGTTTGGATTCAAATATCGAAAGCAGCATGGCCGTTGCGGCGCGCAGTATTCCCATCGTATTTTCAGCCAACATGAGCGTGGGCGTTAATCTTGCCGTGGAGCTTGTTTCGGATGCCGCCAAAAAATTGGGCAAGGAATTTGACATCGAAATCACGGAGGCCCATCACCGGCACAAGAAAGACGCGCCCAGCGGGACGGCGCTGCTCTTGGCTAGCGCCATTGCCAAGGCCAAAGGTTGGGACTTGAAAAAAGTGCTCCGGTATCGTCAGGAGGGCTGTTCCAAGGACGAACGTTCCCGCGAGGAGATTGGGATGCAGGTGATTCGCGCGGGTGAAATCGTCGGCGACCATACCGTGCTTTTTGTCGGTCCATCCGAGACGATCGAGATCACACACCGCGCCCAGTCACGCGATGCCTTCGCGCGCGGAGCGCTCGCGGCCGCTTTATTTTTGTCCAAAAAGAAAAACGGACTTTACGGCATGTCTGACGTGTTGGCGGCGAAATGACTAAAAGGACATCCGGCAATCCGGGCATCAGGAGATCCGGGACGAAAAGAATGTCCCTGGTCTCCCGGATCCCCGGAATCCTAGTTCCGGATTCCCGGATCACCGGATCACCAGGTAACCGTATATTTGTATGACTTTTTTCTTACAAGAGTCAGATCGGCTGAAGGCTCTACCGCCGTATTTATTCGTTGAGATTGACCGTGCCAAACGTAAAGCCATCGAAAGCGGCGTTAAGGTTATTGATTTCGGCGTCGGCGATCCGGACCAGGCCACTCCCCAATTTATCGTGAGCGCCATGGCCCAGGCGGTGAAAGACCCGAAGAATCACCACTATCCTTTGGATCGCGGCCATGCGCCGTTTCGCCAGGCCGTTTCCAACTGGTATAAAAAACGATTCAACGCCCTATTGGATCCCGATACGCAAATTTTGCCGCTTATCGGGTCCAAAGAAGGCATCGCGCATCTGCCTCTGGCTTTCATCAACCCCGGTGACGGGGTTCTGGTGCCGGACCCCTGTTATCCGCCGTACAAAAGCGGAACCTTGTTTGCCGGCGGCGAGCCGTATTTAATGCCGCTTCAAGAAGAACAGGGGTTTTTGCCTGATTTGGATTCGATTCCGGGTGATGTTTTAAAAAAATCCAAGATTATTTTCGTCAATTACCCGAATAATCCCACGGGGGCCGTGGCGACGAGATCTTTTTACGAGCGGCTCGTTGCGTGGGCCGCGAAGCACCGCATTCTTATCGCCTCGGATCTGGCGTATTCAGAAATCTACTTCGACGAAGAAAGGCCTTTGAGTATTTTTGAAATTCCGGGCGCCAAAGAGGTGGCCATTGAATTTCATTCGCTTTCCAAAACCTGCAACATGACAGGTTGGAGAGTCGGGTTTGCGGTGGGGCGTGAGGAGGCGGTGACGGCGCTTCTCAAAGTAAAATCCAACATCGACTCGGGGGTATTCACCGCGATTCAGCGCGTCGGAATCGAGGCGCTTAAAAAAAGTTTCGACGTTTCAAAAAAAAGCAGCGGCGTGTATCGCAAAAGGCGGGATCTCTTGGTTCAAGGTTTAAAAGGACTCGGATTTCCCGCGAAGCCCAACCCCGCCACGTTCTATGTTTTCACAAGACTTCCCGACGGTAATCATGATTCCGCCGGGTTTTGTAGACGCTTACTTGAAGGCGCCGGCATTGTCGCCACGCCGGGTGTGGGCTTTGGGCCGGCGGGCGAGGGTTATGTGCGTTTTACTCTCACGGTGCCCGAACCTGAAATAAAAGAAGCGCTGGACCGGATGAAAAAGGTGCTCTAATGGCGCTTGTTTATTTGGGGATCGGTTCCAATCTCGGGGACCGCAAAGCCAATATCCAGAAGGCGCTGGCATTTTTAAAAGAATTGGAAAATACCCAAGTGCTTTCGGTCTCCGCGCTCATTGAAACGGAGCCTGAGGGGGGTCTGCCACAGGGAAATTTTTTAAACGGCGCCGTAAAAATTAAAACCGATTATTTGCCGCTGGAGCTTTTATCGCGACTCAAAATGATTGAGCGCCGTCTCGGGCGCACGAAGGGCGAAGCGAACGCCCCGCGGCCGATGGATTTGGATATTTTATTCTATGACGACGTCGTGATCGCGGAAGGGAAAACTTTGAAAATTCCCCACCCGCGTCTTGCCGAGAGGTGGTTTGTTCTAAAACCGCTCGCGGAGATCGCCCCTGATTTTGTTCACCCGCGTCTTAAAAAAACAGTCCGGGAACTTCTGGACGAACTTTCCCATGAGAGTTTTGAAAAGCTCTCCAGCGCTTAACACTTCGCTCAAGGTTCACAGAAGAAAAGGACACACTATCGGTTTTGTGCCCACGATGGGTTATCTGCACGAGGGGCACCTGTCGCTGGTCCGACAGGCCAAGAAAAAAAATAAAATAGTTGTGGTCAGTATTTTTGTGAACCCGCTTCAGTTCGGGCCTGGGGAAGATTTGGGGCGTTATCCCCGGAATTTGAAGCGCGATCTTAAAATGCTCGAAGCGGAAAAAGTGGATTTTGTTTTTGTTCCTCTTGATCGAAAATTTTATTCGCCTGATTTTCAAACGACGGTTTCCGTGGCGCGCCTAAGCCGACCTCTTTGCGGCCGGACCCGGCCGGCTCATTTTGCGGGAGTCTGCACCGTGGTGCTCAAGCTTTTGAATAGCGTGCAACCGGACGTGATGTATCTAGGTCAAAAGGATTATCAGCAGTACCGTGTCGTTCTACAGATGGCGAAGGATCTGGAGCTGCCGGTTCGAATCTGCATGGCGCCGATTGTGCGGGAGCCGGATGGTCTGGCGATGAGTTCGAGGAATATTTTTTTATCTTGGGAAGAACGCTGTCAAGCGGCCTTCTTGTACCGGGCTTTACGGGAATGCAAAAGGCTTGTAAAGAACGGCGTGAGAGACATTTTTCGTTTGAAAAAGACGATGCGAGGGGTGCTCCGAAAAGCGAGTAAAGCCAGAGTAGACACCCTCGAAATTGTCGATGCCGACACACTCGAATCTATGGTAAGATTGAAACAAGGCGGCCGAGCGCTCGCGGCGCTGGCCGTTTTTTTTGGAAAAACGCGCCTGATTGATAATATTTTGATAGAGGTGAAATAGTGCTGAGAGTTCTGATGAAATCAAAGATCCATGGGGCGACGGTCACGGAGGCAAATTTGAAGTACACAGGCTCCATCACGATCGATAAAAACCTTCTTAAGGCCTCGGATATTTGTGCTTTTGAACGTGTTCAGATCGTCAATCTTCACAACGGCACGCGTGTGGAAACTTATGTGATGGAAGGGCCGCCGGGCTCCGGGACGATTTGCATGAACGGCGCGGCCGCGCGCTGGGCGGAAGTTGGCGATAAAGTCATCATCATTTCGTATGCGCTTTTGACGAACGCAGAGCGGAAAAAACACCAACCGACAATAATTTTTGTGGATGAGAGAAATAGGGTAACAAAGAGGAAATAACCAAACACCAAATCACAATAACCAAATAAATTCCAATAATCAATAACTGAATAACCAAACAGGTTCATTTGGTTATTGGATCTTTGGTTATTGATTATTATTTGGATCTTGGAATTTGGTTATTGGTTATTCTGGGGTGTCTTTATGATTAAGGTAGGCATCATCGGCTGCGGCACCATCGGCACGGAACTTGCGCTCGCGTGCCATAAAAATTTCAAGGGAGAAGTCACGCTGGAGGCAATCGCCGACACGGACTTGGCACGCGCACGAAAGCTTCAGCATAAAATCCGTCCCAAGCCTAAAATTTTAAGCTCCGATCTTTTGATCCGGCGTTCCGATCTTGTGATCGAATCGGCATCGAAGCACGCGGCTTATGAAGTGGCCAAAAAAGCCTTGTCGCTGGGAAAAGATGTGATGGTCATGAGTGTAGGCGGGCTTTTGGGAAAAGAAAAAGAGGTGTTTGAATTGGCGCGCACGCATCGCTGCTGCCTGTATCTCCCGAGCGGCGGCGTGGTCGGCATCGATGGTTTGAAGGCCGCGAAAATCGGTAAAATTCACCGCGTCACACTCACCACCCGCAAACCTCCTCAAGGGTTTGAAGATTCCCCTTACGTTCTTAAACACGGGATTAAGCTTAAGAACTTGAAACAGGAGAAGCTTTTGTTTGAAGGGGATGCGGCCACCGCGGTCAAAGGCTTTCCTAAAAATATCAATGTCTCCGCAACTTTAAGCCTTGCGGGACTTGGCGCGAAGAAAACTAAAGTAAGAATCATTGCTTCTCCTCATATGCTGGTCAATGTCCATGAAGTGTATGTGCAGGGCGATTTTGGTTCTTTTTATGCGCGTACGGAAAATTTCCCTTCCGAGCAAAACCCAAAAACAAGCCGCCTAGCGATTTTGTCGGCAGTGGCGACGCTCGAAAGGATCTTAAAGAACGTAAAAATCGGGACCTAAGGCTCTGGAAAACAATAAATGACGCATTTGGCCGAGATGATTTTGGAGCGAAACAAGAAGCGAGGAGGAGGCGTAGTGTTAACTACGCCGACGATCGAGCGACGAGGTTGGAGCCCAAAATCGTCCGGCCCCTTC